>ERZ794936.476-NODE-476-length-19069-cov-32.504155_pt1 | contig 19069 bp, 11 predicted proteins | sample MGYA00511083_ERZ794936 | MGnify/ENA primary metagenome ERZ794936 (study PRJEB30137, sample SAMN04331409) | food metagenome | isolation source: Y2 must sample point D1 replicate A | place: Australia: South Australia | collected 2014 ... | reverse complement strand
AAAAACCCGGTGGTAAAGCTTCCAGAAATTCCGACGCAAAATAGCAGCCAAAAAAGATGAGCACAGGTTTGGGCGTCGGAAAAATTAGCACTTTTTTTTGAGCTAAAACAATTCTGGGCGACATGAGTTGAATTATAGCTTTTACTGCACGTGACTAAAACATATGCTTTTCTGTCTTTTTTTTTTTCAAAAAAAGCTTATATTCTTTTTGGTAGATCTTACAACATATGACGTCATGTGATATTATTTACTGGCATTGTATATATCATTTCTTTTTTTCTTTTTGCTATCATTTTTTTTTTTCTTTTTTGTTTTTTTTTTTAATTATATTTTATTGAGACCATTTTGCATAAAATTATTAGACATTAGTATTGGAGAGATATGGGAAATCCGTGTAGGCACCAAAGCCTTGTTTATATGTTAAATGTGCTAACTCTTCTTAACAAAATACCGAAAAAAGTTTATTTCAGTACGAAAGGGTTCAAAATGATGTGGCAAGTTGCTTGAAAATAATGCATTTAGGTCAATCCTATATAATGGCGAACATGCATGCCCGTTTTCATTACATTCTTGCATCCTTGATTGCATACTACAGGTGGAAAGTTTGAAACATTTACCATTGCCACAAAGATTACATAGAACAAAACATAACTAAAAAAAAATACATACAAACCAAATATCTTCGCATCAGGCAAACATGCATAGCTCCGAGAAAAAATCTCCAAAGGAAAACACAAAAAATGCCTTGAAACATCTCCACCCGTTGAAACATCCTGAATTGCATCACGAGGGAGGTGCTGATGACCATACTGAGGCTGCCCAAAAGATTTCTTCAAGGGAAATGAGAGCAGAAGAAGGGAAAGACGAAGACAGTGATTTTGTGGAAAAGTATGGTCCAGTGAAATTCAAATGGATAGATCCTCCAGAATCAGCGAAAAAAAGATACATGATTATCAAACCATATGCATTGAATTATTATCATAATGGGGTTCTATACAGAACGAGAGGAGAAAGAGGATCTTCGGTTTTCGAATTGTTTTTTGATCTTTTGTATGTTGGGATTATTGCCAACTTAGCAGAATCGTGTATAGAACACAGTGATGGGAAATCATTGGCCAAGTACGTTTTGTTGTTTTTCCCCTGTTGGCAGATTTGGGGGGACATGAGATGTTTCATGGATTACTACTACAATAACGATATCATTCAGAAAACATATGTCGTTTGGATCATGTCTTTATTGGTGACATATGCGAACAATGCGCAAACCACAGATGAAAACGATAAACAGTTGTTTGGATTGGTTGTTGCTTGCTACATGCTTGCGAGATTTTCTTTTGCAACAATTGTCCTTTTGTACAATCTTTTGTACATCAAAGAACATAGACGTCAAATGGTTGGGTATTGCATATTTGTTTATTGTTCAGTGATTATGGCCGGATTTGTGATTTTGCCAAAAGCCATGTACAAGAAAATCATTATTTTATGTTGCTTATACTTTTGGGATATCGTGTCTTACGCAATCTCGTTTTCTCCATGGTTCAAACGATTTATTAGATCCGAATTCCACACAGCTTTGAACATTGAACATGAAATCAAAAGACACAGTGCTTTTGTTACTATTGCCCTTGGTGAGTTTTTATATGTGATCGTGGCACATTCGCCTGCTACTAGTGGTTTAAATGAAAGAACAGCAAGAGCAATCTGCTCATTGATCATAGCTTATTGCTTGTCCTGGTTTTACTTTATGGGGGAAGGTTCCAAAAAAGCTGTCCATGCTATTAGAAGACACGCCATGTTTTCCGTGTGTTGGATCCAGTTGCATTTCCCATTAATCATTTCTCTTGTTATTGCCGCTGATGCGGCTGGTGAACTGACAAGAAGCGGATATGATTTCCCAATGAATCATGCAGAAACCGTTGTCAAAAGAGCAACATCAGAAGGACCTTCACTGGAGCTACCAAGAGACAACTACATCAGAGACGTTGAAATTTTCTTTGGTGCGGGAATTTTTGTTGCTCTTGTTGCAATGACGGGGATTGCTCTTTTGGATAAAGGTTTGGACAAAGAAGTCCTTTGGAAATTCACTCCAAAAGTAAGAATTTTACCCAGAATTATGTTTGGTGGGATCATCTTTGGTATGGCTTTTTCAGACATGAAAATCACTTTGTTTTTGGGGCTTTCGGCACTGTTTTTGACAATCCAGTTGTTATTTGAAAATGTTGAAGAAGTTGACGGTTCGTTTGTTCACGAAGACACAGATGTAGTGAAAAACGTTATAAATAACTACGACGTCTTTGACAGTACCGAAGACGAACAGCCGGCGCAATACAATTCAAGCGAAGAAAAGTCCCATGACTATGAGCACAAGGAGACTGATGAAGACCCGGAAATCGAACAAGAGCAACAAGGTAGCATAGAGTCTGATTTCGCCTCGGATGGTGGATCAAATGCCAGTCTGAAACAACATCTGCAAGAAAATGCAGCAAAATAGTAACTGTTCTTTAAAAGTTATGTAATAAAATCTTAGTTTTAATTAGTCGATAAGTTCTCAAAACACGTCCAGCAACGCTCTATGGTCTTGTTGCATTGCTTGACGCATCTTTGTGAGAGTAGACCCGTGCATTACTGCATTCTCACCAAAAAGTAACGTCACGTGGAAAGGAAATTTGGGAAATTTCACACTCTCATCGTTTTCTCATGTTTGTGAACAAGTGCACGTACTTGAGCAAACCGGAGTGTGCACAAGAGAACCTAACTTGGTACCAAGGCAACCACAAACAAACAGGAAATAATGTCCAAGAGAACCAAAAAACAGCTATCTTTCAACAAGGAAATAAACACTTTACTATATGCCTTGGGCGATGTGCCAAAACCAGCAACAGAAACAGTGAAAACATTAGATGACATTTTGATTTCATACCTCAGTGATCTATCAGTGGAGGCCTACAGAGCTGCTTTGTATTCGAATAGAACCAAAGTCAAATTAGACGACTTCAAGTTCACACTAAGGAGAGATCCCGTCAAACTTGCACGGTTGAATGAGTTGCACGCGCTAGACAAGGCGCACCAGCAGTTGATGAAGGAAATTAATTATCAGCCTGAAAAGCAAGTGCTTGAGTTTGAAGATAACGATCTTGAACCCGACAACGATAACGACCAGGAAGCGGATGCCTACGACGAAGAAGAGCCATCAAAGGAAAGCAAGCCTGCTGAAAATGAAAATGCAGCAACACCAGGAGCCTCAACTAACTCGGAAGCAATGCATCCAACAGCTGCTGCTGCTGCTACGCCTAATGAACCGGTCAAGAAAAAGAGAAAATATACAAGAAGGAAACCAAAAACTGACAAAGCAAAGCAAGATGACAAATCTGGTTCTTTGGTAGAAACCCCAACTCCCTCCAACAAAACAAACGCTTAACAAATTTATAATTTAAACAATTAAAAAAATAGAAAGGGCTCAAGCATACCTCAAGAATCGATTATTGAAAAAATTCTTTTTTTAAGTTCTATAAAATATTTAAGCCTACTGGATATTTAATGTATAGGTGTTGTCGTTTTGATCACTTTCATCAAAATAGTTTTCAACCCCAATGAAGGAGTTCCAAAGTGAATTCATTTTTCTTAGCAAGAGATACCCCATGTTTTTAGGCAAATCGATATAACTTTTGAAAATAAACTTCAGGGCTTCTTTGACATTGTTGATTTCCGTGTCCCATGCAACGCGCAAGGAGCTTCTGTTATCGCCTTTGGCTGGTTCCGAATTGGCAGCTTTCTTTTTCGAAGACATGATCAAATCTTGAAATTTCTCTTCTTCGATATCCTCTTTAGCCGGTTGCTCACCGGACGCCTTGATCGGAGCTTCAGAATCGGCAGATGTGCTCAAAGATTTCAATGTCGAAGTGATTGAAGAAGAAATGGAGCTCGATGTTGTCAGCCACTGCTTTTTGGCTCTGTCCAACAATTTGAATATGTTGTTTCTTTGGAAAAAACCTTCGTTTTTCTGGTGATAGAGTTTTTCAAAATTGTTGATGGACTCGACAGATTTGGAAATTCTATCGTAGGTGTTGAACAAAGCAATCAACTCGTACTTGGTCAAGCCGTTGACAATTTCTTCAGCGTCAAATTCATCCATCTCAAACAAGATTTTCAAGCTGGTAGCGTAACCTGTCGTTTGCACTTTCCCCCATAGTCTGCATCTGTCACAGTGGACGCAGTCCATGATTTTGGTGACATTCTTGAATCTTGTTCTAAATTGATCTTTCAAGTCTGAGCTGATATCATTTTGAAACAAAAGGTTTTCATTGAAGATTCTGGTGTCGATGTCTGAAGAAATTTGGTCAATCATGCCAGTGACGTTTTCATCATAAGCCTCACAGATTTCTAAATTTTTCAAGTACCCAGATATCTTATAAACGGCTTTGGAAACAACGGCGTAGTTGAAATAGATGTTGGCAACTCTGTCTGGAAAATACCCAACTCTGTTCATGAACAGCTCCAAGTTAGGGCCCCATTTACCAGTTTTGGTGTCCAAAAAGTCATTGGACAAGTGGGTTGCGATAGATGCATGCATTCCTGAGACTAGTCTATAGAACGCATCCTTGGCCAAACATTTAGGATCCTTTCCCAGTTTATCCTCTGGAGTGACGCTGAAACAGTTTTCTCTATAAATGCTTCCCCAGATCATTCCACTTTGTTCACCACCGTACCCAGTAAATCTTTCTGGATTTGCAGTAAGATCCACCAACACGGCGTTTTCGTGGTTTGTAAGTGTGTCCACGTCACAGTACTCGATATCTCTTTCAAACTTTTGATTGACAAACTTATTGTTACCATTCAAGTTGTTGAATTTGCATAGCTGGTCCAAAAACTCTTCTTGAACGTCATCTGTTTGGTTACCAATAATCATGGACTCTTCGGAAGAGTTCAACTGGCCTAAAACGTCTGGCTGCCAGTACTCTGGCAACTGGTCCCAATTGTCCTCGATAATGTCAACTGCACATGCCCTGTTGACACAGTACCCGTTGTTGTCTTCCCAAAATGGGCATTCGGTGTACAAATTCAACTTGAAGTATTTGAAAAAATCACTTCCCACCACCTTTTTCAAGATCGGTCTTATTTTGGCGTTCATTTCGTTAATTTCATGAAAGGTTACATCACAGGTTTCACTGATAAGATCGTCTTTGTTGACTTTGCAAAAATTCGTGTTATCAGATAATTGGTCCACTTCATTGTTGTTGTTGTTGTTGTTGTTTGTCGTGTTTACCTTGGTGTTGCTGCTTTGATTTGTGTTTGTGTTTTCTGCAGCCAAAACACTGTATAGCTGCTGTAAAACAAGAAGCGGTGCTACTAGACCAGTTAATTTCATTATGCAGTGCTTGATCTACTTTCCGGTTGGTGTTGGTGTTTATGTCGAACGAGTATCAATACACTACTTCTAAATTTCGCACTTCTTGCTTTTATATGAAATCCCCACAAACACCTTTCCAAAAGTGCTACCGTGGCTTTTCATTAAATGGAATCGTCGTAACACTGAAAAAAATTCAAGCTTTGTAATGCTAATAATCACATATCACAACATATAAGTCCGACTTTTACATTCGAATTTATTCAGCTTAAGCACAAGAATGTTCACACTATACGCTTGTTCGCGTAGGCAGACAAAATATGCATAACAGAAATTTCTGGAAAATAGTGAGAGTTTAGTACACCCGCAGAGGAAAAAAAAAAAGAGAAAAAAAAAATACAAAAAAAAAAATCATAAAATATGGTTCGATAGATAATCGGGTTTGGCATACCGTGTCAGCATTAATTAGTAATACACCAAAAAATGTGGTAAGAGATGCCAGAGTGTTCAAGTGTTTTGAAGCCAAGAGCCGAAACTTCAATGTAAATGGGTGTTTGTTACAATTATATACGTTCACTATCCAGACGACAACTCCAAAAGAGTATCAATGCACTCTCCGGTGTGGTACTTCTTGATGATGCAGATGTCCTTAACCAAATCAACGTCGATCTCAGGAAACATTTCCTGCATGTTGTCCAAAGTGTTTTGCTGTTCTTTTTCCTCCATGTTACGTATAGTTTCCATATAATTTTGTTTGGCAGGAGGTTGTGTTTTGGCCTTTGACTTTTTTCCCTGGCTAGCCAAAGTCTGTGCCCCTAGAGGCGTTTCGACGCTACCATCCGTAGTTGACGCCTTTGAGGGTGATGCTGAATCATTGCTTGACACAGGCCCATTTCCAAGGAAGTTTGAAAAAATCCCCAAAATATCCCCATTAATTGCTCCCGCGCTGTTGGTAGTTTCCCCAGTGCTTGCAAACAAGCCACTAAACAAACTCAAGTCGTTTGCACCGGTTGCTTGATCCCGCTGCTGTTGCTGCTGCTGCTTTTGTTGTTGTTGTTGTTGTTGCTGCTGTCCTTTTTTATTCATTTCCATTTCTTCTTTTTCTTCTTTTTCTTCTTGCAATACTTTTTGCTTGTTTGCGCTGTATTCTTTTTCAAACTCCTCTTTGTTTGTGAGTTTCAAGTTGTTTTCGTTCATCTCCAAAATAAACTGTATCACCCCTTGGAAGCTGCTGAGGTAGTATCTGTTCTCGCCTGTCAAAAAATCAGATCGTCTAAAGTTCTCAATGTAGCTGCAGTTGCTGGCCAAATTGTCAAGGCCAAATTTTAACGCTGGAGCTCCGCTGTGGAGCAGGGTGTATATCAACAGTGGAATGAAATCATCGGCATTAGAGTCTTTGTCCCTTCTTTTCAAAAAAGCAAACAAGATTTTACAACTGTTCAAAATGCAAATCATTTTATCTCTCGGAGCTTTGAATCGGTTCAACTTGGAAAGTTCTTTTGCTGCCATTATGGAAAACCTATTCAACAAAACAAAAGGCTTTGTGCTTGCTGCATCTTCATGTGCATTGCTTGTTTTTGGGCTTCCACTGGACAGCTCCAACATATCAGGAGTCACAAACCGAAATTCCTTGATTTTTTCATTCAGTTTTTTATCCTGTTGCACGTTCAACAAATGGTCTTCATCCAACACAAGAAGACCATTGTTGGCAGCAACCAAGGGCGAAAATATCTTGATGTAAATTTTGCTTGTGATCAGTTTTTCCATGCAGTCTTTGGAATTTTTAATCTGCTCTTGGTTCATGGACTTGAAAGGTTCATACTTGCTGAATTTTTCAAAGATAAACAGCTCAAAATCAGATATGAGTCTCACTTGCTCTTTCATGCTGTATAGTCGTTCGCTTGACATAAAGTTCTGAATAAATGACTTTGTGTATTTAATAATAGGCTCTGCCATGGGGTCTTTCAAATGAGAGATAAACTTTTTGAAATCGTAACCATTCTCGCCTTCGTGATCCTCGGACTCTGACATTGCTAGCGCTTCTTAAGTGTCCTCTTTGCCAGAGTTTTGTTCAGTGGTGTTGCGTATGTTTTCTTTTTGGGGCATTCTGTTCATTAATCGTGTCAAAGTAAGCGCCTCATCTCGGGATGTCAAAAAAAAGCATTTGTTTTGTTTGATTGAGTTTATTGGCCGGTACATGTGAACGACGTAATTGCGACAGCTTTTTTTTTTTGAAAATTTCAAATAAAACAGCGAGTCATCGAATAAAGCAACTCTGCCATGAGTTTTTGCTGGTGCAGACCAAGCAGTTGCTAGCATTGACTTGTTGGGTAAAGCAAACTCCAAGTTAAACGTGCTTATATGTGTGGTATTTTGTTTTTCCACTCGAATCGGTCCGCTGCCAAAACACAAAGCAGGTCCGTGGCAGCTTTCCAGGAGTTTGATGAATCGGTGATCAGAAATGAAGCTTTCGAATGGCAGCTCACAGGAAACGAAAAATTCGATAAGCTTGTTCCATACATCGTGTCCAGGGGACCAAATTACTGCTCCTTGCGTGCTGACGGACTAGAAAACAACTTTTGGTTTTCTTCAGTCTTATCTTTGAGAACGCCATTTACAAAACAATCAATTGAAATTGACAACAGATTTATTCTCCAGTATAATGGTGAACTATACAACAAGGAACTACTTGATGAAGAAACGGCAGAAGCCACCTTTGTCAAAAATGAAGATGCACCATTCAGTGATACCCAGTTCATAGTCGATCTTATAAGAAAAATTCCAGAAGACTTATCAGTCGTGGTTAAACAAATGTATGGAGAGTTTGCTTACACTATATACGATAAAAATTCAAAATCATTATACTTTGGTAGGGATCGTATTGGAAAAAGAAGTTTGAGTTACCAGTTCGACCAACAAGCAAAGGAAATATTCGTCACAAGTTGTAGTGGGAAGACCAACGGGGATTTTACCAATTGCGATGCAAACAAAATGTACAAGTACGAATTCACCAGCAACAAACTACACGTCTTAGAGTTGTATCCGCCTTTCCAAGTTGATGACGATCACATTCCAACTATTGACGCCGAGCAGTCAGAAAAAATTAGCGCCAGTCTTTTCAATGTTTTGAGAGATTCTGTGCGTATGAGAGTTGAAACTATACACCCAATGCACATGGCCCAAAACAATGCAATTTCTGTTCTTTTTTCAGGAGGGCTTGATTGTTCCGTGATTGTTGCGTTGATCTGTTCAATTGTGAAGCCCGGCACGGTGATAGAGTTGCTCAATGTTGGATTTGAAAATCCAAGAACCAAAATGCAACCAGCAAACGTTCCAGACAGGGTTCTTGGCTGGAAAAGTTACGAGCAGTTGCAAAGACTATTCCCTCTATGTGATCTCAGGTTCATTGAGGTTGATATTCCATACGAGGAATACTTGTCGGTTAAAGATCATGTTATTGATTTGATATATCCGAAAGAGACAGAAATGGACCTTTCAATTGCTATTGCATTTTATTTTGCCTCACGGGGCAAAGGATCTTTCAACAAAAAACCTTACAACAGGAAAGGGCTGGTTTTATTTTCTGGTTTGGGTGCTGATGAGTTATATGGAGGCTATCACAAATTTGCAAACAAATCAAGAGAGGAGCTGTCCCTGGAGCTGACCGGACAAATCAACAACATTCATGATCGGAACTTGAACAGAGACGACAAAGTCATTGCATCCAATGGTGTCGAGGTACGGTACCCGTTTTTGGACGAAAAAGTGATTTTGTTTTCCACAAAAGAAATTCCACTGGCACTGAAAACAAACAAAGCCATTTTGAGACACGTTGCTGAAACGTTTTTGCACCTAACAGACATTTCACAAGAACCGAAAAGAGCTATTCAGTTTGGTGCAAAATCAGCCAAAATGACAAAGGGTCAAACAAAGGGAACGGATTTGATCTGAAAGTAGTTCAAAAAAAAAAAAAAAAAAGAAAAAAAAAATAAAGAGAGGTAAAAAAAGGGATGCACCTTTAACTGCTGTTCATGTACATCAAGTACTTGGCTGCTTGTTCAAAGTTGAAGCTCAACAACAACGTGAATCCGTTGAACAAGCACAACTTGTTCAAATCTTTCAAAATATTTTCCGATTTTTCAATGTCCACTACACAGAGCATAATGGCTCCCTGGTTTGCCACAGGTTTCAATTTTTTCACTATATACTCTGGGTGTAATTTGTGATATTTCAATGATAAAAAAATCACTTTTCGCTTGCCTCTAACCATGTAATCGTAATCAATTTTTTCCAAAGGCGACGAAGATGATGACACGTATCGCCAGTTGACATTGGCAAATTTATCTAGCAACGGGTTTCCCTTTTGCGATTTGTTCACCAAAATCGTTTTGGACTCGGATGATTTAAATTGCGGTTTCTGGAAACTACTTTTCGAAGCATATGTGCTGGACCCAGATTGTTCAGTACGTTCGCCAGTTCTGTTAAAGGAGTTTACAATGTGCCCAGCTTTGTTTGCAGGCGGGGTAGTGTTTCTTGTTTGTTGCTCAACGTGCTCGTTGCTGTTTTTCAGCTGCTGGAACTTCTTTGCATTTTCAAGTATACTTTTGAATGAGGTTGTGTCTGAGTTGTTCATGTATAGAAGAATGGGCGGGCGGTGCTGAGGTCTTTTGTTGGGTAGCTTTTCATCTACAATGTTTATCGTTTTCAACTTTATTTTACAAATAACTCAGATCGTCAGGAATGATTTGACACATACCCTAAGTAGTCTGAACAAATATTATGCTCTTTTTTTATGTCTGAGTTTGATTTTTTTTTTTTTTTTTTTTTTTTTTGGTTTTTTTTTTTTTTTTTTTTTTTTTTTTTTTGGTCGCCTCTTTCTGTAGTGATCGTTTTGTTTGCAGTTTTCGGCACTCCGCATTTCTCGAGCCCCGATTTCTGGTACGCCCTATCTAATTGACAAGAAAACAACTGTTAACCCAGAATATACTCAAACGAAAGATCGAACCCAACTGTGCAAGCACAAAATTTTACTAAAACAATGTCTCAAACAATTGATCTATCGAAACTGAATTTGGAACAATTGAGCTTAGTCAAACAACAACTAGAACAAGAAGTTCAGCACTTCACTCAGTCCCTGCAGTCTCTGAACATTGTCAAAGACAAATTCAATGACTGCATTGACGACATCAAAATGATATCCGGGTCTGAAATGGAAAACACGCCGTTGCTAGTCCCATTGAGCAATTCCCTATATGTTCCCGGCAAAGTGAGGGACTCACAGAAATTTTTGGTGGACATTGGAACTGGATACTTTGTAGAAAAGACGAGCGCCGAAGCACTGTTGTTTTATCAGAAAAAAATTGATAAGCTTAACAAAGAGTCTGTGCAAATCACAAACATTGTAAAGGAAAAGCAAACTGCAGCTTTGTCCATCGACAGCAGAATCAGACAAGTGGCAATGGCAGCCAATGCATCCCAGCAATCTCAGCCACAAGGAGCATAACCACTATGGCTGATTTTTTTGTGTACGTAATCTGTTAAGTCTTTTTGTATTTTTTATAGCATCTTTAAGAGCAGTGTGAGATTTTTACTGCTTTTCCAACCCCAAAGGCCTACATCGTCTTTGATAGCCTTGGTTGATGTCACGTGGTGTGTATATATCTTTAGCCGGTTAACGTATATACCGGTAAGGTTCCCTCAGTATCTTCAACATTTCTTTTTTTTTTTTTTGTCGCGGCAGGAAGTCAAGTTGAAATGATTTCAGATGAGTTTGGTATTAATTAGTCGATGCAACAGCACTTTCTAAAACTCTTGCTGCATAGTACCCAAAAAAAAATTAATAAGAAAAAGTAAACACTAAAAACAGACAACACTGAACATGGCTAAAAAAAGAGTTTCCAGAAATCACAACAAGAAAAGAGCGCAAAATGCTCTTGAGATTGCGGAAAGAGAACTATACGCCGGAATGAGCTCTTCCGATGAGGACGATAGAAGAAACAATCCTCGTTTGAACGGTACCATTGTGAATCCCCAAAAGAGGGCTCAGGGAGATGCATCGGATGCTGAAGGGGACGATGAAGACGAAGACGACTTTGAGGACGAAGAAATCGACTCTGATGAAGCGTTTGGTTCAGACGAAGAAATAGATGTCTTGGACAGCAGATTTTCCCAAACCATCAGAGACAAACTGAAAAACGGTGAAGAAATTGATGATATAGATGAAGAAGACGGATACACTTCGATTGACGAAGACGATTTGTTGCCTTTATCTGCCATTTGGGATGCAAACGAAAAAGTGGAAAAAAATGATAGCAAGTCGGTCTCTGATAACCAGTCAGATCTTATGTTGAACGATGACGATGTCTCGTCTGCCAGTGAGAGCGAAGAAAGTGAAAGCGAAGACGAAGAAGAGAGTGACGATCCGTTTGATGAAGTGAGTGACGGCGAAGTGGATTTGAAAACGGTTGCCAAGAATTTGATTGATCAAACCACTTCAAAACAACAGCAATACAAAAAGCTTAATAATGCGGCTGTTGGAGAAGAGAATGAGTATGCTTTGCCTTCTTTGAGCAACAACACTTCAACGTCTCTAAATTTGGCAGATATCTTGAGTGTTGTTGACGATCCAGATGCAGTGAACAGGGCTTCTTTGATTAAAAAGGGGGAAAACCAAGCAATGGCAGTTCCCTTACCACAAAGAATTCAAAAAAGAAACGAAAGAAAAGCTGCTTATGAAATCAGTAAAGATGAAGTTTCCAAATGGCAAGACACTGTCCAACAAAATAGAAGAGCCGATCATCTAGACTTTTCTAAATTGAACGAAGCAGATGCCAAAGTTGAAGCATCTACTTTTACGCCAATTGAAAAGCCAATGACTGAATTGGAGAAAAAAGTCGATGAAGTCATGAAGCAAAGTAATCTGATAGACATGACCAAAAAGGAATCCACATTTGAAGAAATCGCCACTGCCAAAATGTCTCCAGAAGAAATGAGAAAAAGAACTGCTGAACTCAGATTGATGAGAGACCTTATGTTTAGAGAAGAAAGAAAGGCCAAGAGAATCAAGAAAATCAAATCAAAAGCTTATAGAAGAATCAAAAAAAAGGAAATGCTAAAGAACCAAGCCCTAGTAGACGAAGATGAAGATGAAGACGAACAATCTAAAGAAGATAGAGACATTGCAAGAGCCAAAGAAAGAATGACACTGAAACACAAAACCTCCTCGAAGTGGGCTCAGGACATGATAAAACATGGGATGACCAAAGACAAAGAGACAAGAGAAGAAATGGAAGACATGCTAAGGCAAGGTGAAAGATTGAAAGCCAAAATCTTGGGTCATGAATCTGGGGAGGAAAGCGATAGAGACTTGGATCATTTGGACTCTAGTGATGATGAAAATGATACCCCAGAAACAAGATCTAAAGTGGGTAAGTCAGGGGTTTTGAATATGGCTTTTATGAAAAACGCCGAGGCCAGAGAAAGAGAAAGAAATTTGGCCGAAGCGGAGGAGCTAAAACAACTTAGAAACTCAAACGGTTTAGAGTTATTTCAACAAACTTCTGCAAACAAAGAAGCCATTGATGGCGCAAATGTTCATATTAACGCAGGCAGAAGGGTGTACACTCCAGGTACCGCAGAAAGCAATGAAGAAATGAAGCAGCTTGATGATCAGGTTTTGCAAGAGCGCGAAATTGATGAGCAAGGCACCATCGAAAAAAGAATAGCCAAGAAACAATTAACCAACGCTCAAAAAAAGAGCTCCAAGAAAAAAAATGAAGATACAACCACGGAAAATGCCACTGAAGAAGCAAATCCTTGGTTGGATGGGAGTGACGATGAAGATTATCAGGGCCAGAAAAGCTCTAAAGTCTATGTTGTTGATGAAAACAGCTCAAAGTTGAGCAAAGCTGCTAGTAAAATCTCAAAAAATAAGGCTAAAAATGAAGCCAAAAAGAAGGTTAAAAAGACAAACAATGATGACTTGATTTTGGATTTAGAAAGCAGTAACACCTTGGACATTGTTGATCCATATGGTGGGTCGGATTCTGAAGAGTTTAAACAGCAAGACTTGATTGCAGAGGCGTTTGCTGGAGATGATGTCGTTTCCAAGTTTGAAGAAGAAAAGAAAAGAGTCGCTATTGATGAAGACGACAAGGAAGTGGACGTGACATTGCCAGGTTGGGGTGACTGGGCTGGCGAAGGCATGAATCCAAGAAAGAAGAGAAAGTTTATCAAAACCGTGAAAGGTGTGGTCAATAAGGACAAAAGAAGAGACAAGAACTTGAAGCACGTTATTATCAACGAAAAAGTGAACAAAAAAAATTTAAAATACCAATCTTCTGCTGTTCCTTTCCCATACGAAAACAGAGAGCAATACGAAAGATCTCTTAGAATGCCTATCGGGCAGGAGTGGACTTCGAGCAACACCTTCTCCAAAGCTATCAAGCCTAGAGTGGTTACGAAACCAAGTTCAGTTATTGACCCTTTGAAGCAGCCATTTAAATAATTTCGTGTAGACAGTATTGTAAACTAGCTTGTTATAGGAACATTTGAGTAGTTTGCATCTTGTTATCCTTGACAAAAACGTGTTAATCACTTTTTCAAGGCTAAAAGTTATAAAATTTCTGTTTCTTACTTTTTCCTTACATCTAAACATACACAAATGAACTACATAGCAAAATCATAAGGCATCCAATCTGTCATTGATCTCCTGCGAAGACAACGTTCTGAATCTTGGTCCAGTGGCTTTTGCATCGCCTTGAAACCCTAATAGTTCTGGATTCTCTTCGGAAATAATCGATATTTCAATGGTGTCACCGTTAAACTCACCTTCAATGGATTCTTTCAATGTCAATAGTGCAATGTGTATAGCGTCTTCTAACTCCAACTCGTTATTCCATCTTTTTTCCAAAAAGGTCTTGGCAGCAACGGAGCCTTTCCCTATGGCAGTTGCCTTCCAAGGGAAATATGCGCCCGAAGGGTCAACTTGGTATAGACTGAAACCCGTGTGGTCGTCGTGGCCACCCACTAATAGAGAAATACCAAAAGGTCTGACACCACCTGATTGTGTTGCTTCTTGCATGATGGATGCAATTTGGGAAACAAGTATTTTTGTTGGTGGGTATTCTCCGTAAATTCTTTTGTAGTTTGTATGTGCTAGTTTTCTGGATTTATCAACCAAAACCCTGAAATCTGGACCCATACCTGCGTACACAGCTCCAATGTCCGGGGTCAACATTTCAATCTTGTTCAAAGATTCGTTTAGAATCAAGGGCGAAGAGGACTTTTTTTCGGTAGCAATAACAACACCATTGGTTGCCTTGATCCCCAAGGCAGTAACACCCTGTTTGACGGCTGTTAGTGCATAATCAATCTGACCTAGCTTACCACTTGGGGAAAAAGTCGTTAGAGAAAAGGAATATCTATCTGTAGCCATTGATTTGGGTGTGGTTTGAGTTTCTGTTAAGATAGTCTGGGGCTACGCGTGTGTTTTTATTGCGGTTCTTTCAGGCTTGGTCCAGAAACTGCAAATTATCAATAAGCATCTTGAGTTTTGCTGCTCGTGCAGTGGACACGGTATGGGTGGCAAAGCCCAAAGGTAGAGAGGATACTAAAGAGAACAAAAACAGAACACAGCAAAAGTCATTGCTGTTACCCCGACATGTTTAGTTAAGTTTTGCACGTGATCACAGTTTAAGGAGTAAGACGACTATGGTACGGAGAGTCAATATCAGATGAATTACTATTTCAAAGACAAAGACGAGGTCTTGATACTTTGACAGCATCTATTTTCTGATTATCATCTCTGATGTTACATTTACCTAAATTCATTCTTTTTAATTTTATATATTGCTTCTTATAGTTCAGATTCTATCAAAGCCTTGCAACATTTTTAAAAATACACATCATGGAGCATCGTTTTGTTTTAAAAGATAAAACTTGTGATTTGCCAGTAAGACTTCTTTTTTTAGATTTTTTGATGGAGACTTGACGTGCAACTGAAAACACTCCATCGGTTCGTTGTTCTGGTTACGCTTGGTACACGCTTTCCCGCTTGAGTGCACTGGGCAAACCAAATTAGACAAACGAGTTATGTTGGTAAGTCTTGCGTAAACTGGTTTTTTGTTATACCATTTGTTGTTTATGTCATGAAATGCTTTCAAACAATCCTCTGTCTTCTCAAACCTCACGTACACGTTCCCCCTTAGATGATCAGTATCATTTTCACACACCACGAGGTCCAAAATCTTACCGTAGTTGTGCATCTGCTGAAAGATGTCCAAGTACAATGCATCAAAAGGCTGTGCTAATAGCAGCTGCTTGTCGTAAAATCTTTCTAGCAAGAGGGTGACGCTGTTTTGGGGTTCAATATGCTCCCTGGTGCAGTTGTTCCCGTATCTGCAAATTCCATAGGTCAAGAAAAAACTGCAAACTTGCGGGCCATTACTGTTTTTGTTGTTTGGGTCGTGATTTCTGGTATTGTTGTTCTGATTGTAGTTATTCCGCTGATTGTTGTACCTGCGTTGATTGTGATGATTGTTTTGGTTGTTATCATGTTGGTAATGGTGCTGGTTTCTCGGTTGGTACGTGTTAGAGTAGGAGCTCATCGTAGTTATTTCTTGCTGGCTTGCTTGCTTCGTTTATAAACTATTCTTGGTCTCAAACGATTTGAGAAAAAAAAAAAAGTTAAAGGATGTAATCACTTGCTCAGGAATTCCATACGATTAAATGCCTTTGCGGTTGAGGCTGACATTAAAAAAGAAACCAAACTTATAGAGGGGACGTTCTAGATATTTTTAAGTCACGTGACATTTAGTTAGATCCATAGTGACATACTAAGGTTTTTGCCGTTGACCAAAGATGGTAGAAGCAGTGCCGGAAGCTACGGGATTAATTGCTGGGAGATGGATGTTTATTAGATTTCTTTGCTTTTGCCCTCTTTCAATTTTGCCTAAGGACCAGCTAAAAAATATAGGGTGGCTTCAAAACTACTACAAGCCTTGTGATTTCTCTCTCTCTCTCTCTCTCTCTCTCTCTCTCTCTCTCTCTCTCTCCCTCTCTCCCTCTCTCCCTCTCTCTTCTGCAAGCAGCAATCATTTTCAAGAACATCAAGGTAACTACTAAAGGTTGACCTTCATGGTCAAATTTTCAATGAAAAGATCTCACATAGCACAATGAATGTTTTTTTTCCTCTAATACTCATCCTTAGATACGTATATATGTGTGTTTTTTGCAATGAATGATTAAAAATATAATAAATGTATAGCACCAAAAAAAAAAAAAAGATATGTCAGCAACAATAAAACTATGTACAGAAATGCAGTGCGGAAGACTAAAACTTAATTTCACCAAACCGTATGGGTGCATTATAAAAAAAAAGGCTTGTTGTCCTTTGCCAAGCATGCTTTTCCCACAAACAACTGCTCCATGGTCAGTCTTTCATAACCTTTTCACGGGCCTCACTTTCGGCTTGTTCTTTGCTTGCTAGCTGTTTCTGCTCGTATTTCTTCCCGTTCATATATAGATTGTAAGCCAACCCTCCACTCATGTATAGTGAAAACCCGATCAACGACAAAACGGTTAAACGATGGGCTGCATCTGTGACTTTTGTGTACCAAGCGTATTTTGCCATTATTTTGGTTGTGAAAGGTGTGTGTGTGTGTGTGTTTATGTGGTGCTGACTTTGCTCTTTGAAAGTTTGCGGTGTTTCTTTCAATATAAGACAAGCTCGAGAAAGCAAATCTGGAGTTGGCATTATAAGGCCTTTTTCATAATTCTTGTCCAGACCAGAAGGACTTGAAAAGCGGAAGAAAAAAAAACTTCTAAATATGATAACCTCGCTCAAAAGATTGGGCACGTGATATATGTTTACAGTGGTTGGCATTTTTGTCTTTTCACCAATACAATCAAAAAAGAAAGCACAGCGTTGTGTAAAGATGCAATTGGCAAATTCCAGATGTACATTAAACACCAAACATTCACACATTGTAAAGCTCAAGAGGCATTTTAGTCAAACTGATATTTTTCATAATTAATCTATATACGTATGTTCATAAATAATCGTAAAATCGTTATAATGTAGAATGAGTGGTAATCACACTTTTGCCTAATGATAAATCTAAGAGTTTACAAACGGAATTTGTCTCATGGCACCATAGACGTAATCTTTTGTTCTTTGGAAGTAAGACTTGTCCTTTGTTCTTTCGTAGTTCCCACCAGACAAGAACCACAAGGTGTTTTCCTTAGCAACGTTCAACAATTCGTCTTTGGACATGTTGTCGTTTGTTTTGTAGCCAAAACTGGAAACGTATTCTTTCAAATCAGTAACAGACCAGTCTTTGAAAGTAGTGTCCCATAAGTTGTTCAAGTCGTTGTGGGTGTTGGAAACGATGTCTGACAATTTGGCGTTAGCCTTTTCAAACACTGTTGGTTCATGGTTGATTTTTGATTTTGTTTTGAACTTGTAGTGTTGAATCCAACGTTGCAAGTTGTCTACTGACCATCTGTCAAAGATACCTTTATCTTCGATTGTTTTTGCTTTCAAGTTGACCAATTTTCTGTTTCTGTTATTTTGCACCAATGCAATCAAATCTTTCTTTGGAGCGTTTAGAGAATAGTGAATTTCTCTTGCATCCAAAAACGATCTCATTTTTTGGATTGGCCAGTTTTCGACATTGATCAGAAAAGTGTCGTTGATGATATTGTCTCTGTTATCTGTTACGGAGCCAATCTTGTCCTGGGCCTTTCCAATGGCAGAAGCACCTTGTTTTTTGTTCCAAGAAACCCACCCTTTAAGGGAGTCGTAAATGTTGCTAAAGGCACCAACCACTTGATTTTTTGATTTTGTCATCAATTTGTTGGCTTGGTTCCCATTTTTTTCAGCAAGTTCTTGTGTTTTTTGCAAGTACCATTCCCCATCTTGATGCAACAAGTTTTTGTGCTTGATGGCTTCAGTGTATGCGTCTTGTGCGTTTCCGTTCTTGGAATGTTTCCATTCGATTCCGTGAATTTTAAACCATTTTTGCAAATCAGCAACAGACCATTTTTCAAATGGGTTTTCGATTTTGTCGCTAAAAACATCCATGCTGTCCAAATTCAAGCTATTCAAAAGATCGTATTTTGTTGAATCGTATTTGTTGCTAACTTTGTAAATGTTTTTTTTGACCAATTTTAGCAAATCGTCTCTAGTTGTTTTGGAAGAGTCTTTGAATTTGATGTTGTTTTCCCTTAACCAATCTTTCAAGTTGTCCAGGTCCCATGATTCAAAGTAAGATTCACTAATGTATTTACCACTGTTTTGCAAATTTTTGGAGATTTGTTTGAAGTTGTCTTTGCACAATTTTACCAAATCATCTTTGGATTGAGAAGCTTGATCAGCAACTTTGACGCCATTTTCTTGCAAGATTTTCATCAAATCAGCAGAACTCCATGTGTTGAAGAACCAGTTGGAGATGTCTGAAGTTTTTTGGTTTGCCACGTCATACATATCCCCAGCATAAGTTTTGACGCTTTTGTACTGGTCAGAAGCCAGAGAGGCAGCAGAGGAAGCACCAGCCTGGCCCAGAGAAGAGGCACTTGAAGCACCAACTTGACCCAGAGAAGAAGCAGAAGAAGCACCAACTTGACCCAGAGAAGAGGCAGAAGAAGCACCAACTTGTCCCAGAGAAGAAGCACTCGAGGCACCAACTTGACCCAGAGAAGAGGCACTCGAGGCACCAACATGAC
>ERZ794936.475-NODE-475-length-19101-cov-38.130474_pt1 | contig 19101 bp, 17 predicted proteins | sample MGYA00511083_ERZ794936 | MGnify/ENA primary metagenome ERZ794936 (study PRJEB30137, sample SAMN04331409) | food metagenome | isolation source: Y2 must sample point D1 replicate A | place: Australia: South Australia | collected 2014 ... | reverse complement strand
GGGATTAGAGGGTTCAGTTTCATACTTTCTGTCCATCCATGTTGTAAACGGTGCGCTACCGCTGCGCATCCGGGCGGGTTATTCGCCGTTACCGTACCCCGGTCTGCGCCGGGGTTCCGGAGTTATCGCTACCAGTTGCCATAGGGATAGGTTTTCCCTTTGATAAAATCCTTGATGTCCTGGTCATAACCATAAGAAAAATTACTCTGCGTGATCCCTTTGCAGCCATACAGCTGATCCCCGGACACCGTGGTGAGAGTTAAGGGTTCGACCGGCAGGTTACGCACTTTTCCGCTGCTGTTCTGCAGCCAGATGCGCACCTTACCTTCCGGGGCCAGTCCGAACAGCAATGTTTTATACCAGGCCGTATTTCCGCTCAGGTCTTTACCTGCCGGCACCGACATGGCCTCCCTGAGGGACGGCGAAAAGATAATGCTCGTTTCATAGGTCTTTTTATCAATAATGGAGTCCCAGCAGAACATCATCTGTGCCGGCGGATGCCGGATCTTGTTGAACTGAGCACGACGGCTTACCTTACTGCTCCAGCTTCCTACGCTGGCAGGATTTTCCTGAGTGCTGTCCAGTGTCCGGAACGTTGATACGACTTGCTCATTATCGATAATCAGCGCTCGGGTCACCACCGCCGGTAAGGCTCTGGGCGTGAAAAAGGCAAAACCGACCTTGCCGTAAGGCATCTCTCCGGTCTCTTCCGGTGTCTGCGGCTCTCCGGTATGGCAGCCGCTGACCATCATCGCAATCAGCAGCGGGATTAGAGGGTTCAGTTTCATACTTTCTGTCCATCCATGTTGTAAACGGTGCGTTGCCACTGCTCATCCGGGCGATTGATAAAGCCAAGCAGTTCAGAGAAAAATGCTCCCCCGCGAATAAGACCTTTCTTAGTTATCGCCATGGCATTCCAGTGGGCTGAGCAGTGAATATACTTTTTCGCAATCACGTCCAGCTCATCCTGACTAAACGCCTGTGGTGTCCGCCCGCTACGGGTCGCCTTCCCCATCGCCAGTGCTTTATCACACAGAGCAGACAGCTCATCCGGGAGAAGTAATTCATCATTCGTTGCACGAATAGGGTCAAATACCACCCCGGCATCCTCCGCCGCCTCAAGCATGACCCGCAGCACCACCCGTGACCAGTCATTTCTGACCACCCGTCCGCGCAGCGTCAGTGCCGCATAGCTGCGCTTCTGTAGCTGGCCGTAATGATCCGCAGGAAGCCTGTCGTCATACCAGGTTTCTGCCGAAATATTATGGGTCCGCAGCAGCGGTGCCAGACAGGGGTATGTATCCAGTGCCTGTAGCTGAGCCACTGCCTGCCGGTAAACCCGGGTCTTTTCCCCGGGCAGGCTGTACGGCACGGTCTCCGCGGCCGGTCGGGTCAGGAACAGATCTTCCCCGGTGACGGGCAGATAGCCGCCGCCGATATCGGAATGTGCACCGGGCAGCGCCAGCTCCGGCCATACCGGTTTCACGCTGTTCAGCGCAAAGTTAAAACGGCATTCGTTCGCGGCGGTGATATGGAAAACGTTCTCCGCCACCCCCGGCCGCAGGCTGAGGTTCACGTCACCGGTATCTGCGCTGTGCGGATTCAGGCCGTTGGCCGGCGTACCGATAGCGGCAACGGTATCGAACAGGCCGATAAAGCGGGTTTTCCCGTACGGGGACCCCGTAAAGGGTTTACCTGCCATCCCCTGGCGAATAGCGCTGATAATGGCCGGGTCTTCAGACTGAATACGGTTGGCAAAATGACGCGCGGCGGCGGCACCACGACTAAAGCCAAAGATATCGAACTGCAGAGAGCTGACAATAACCCTGCCTTCACTCTGCTTTTTACCTGCTGTATCCAGCACGTCCTGAATACAGTCTGCAAGCATAGAGACGGCTTTATCTGTTTTAGCAACAACCCCGGAGTCAGTGATACCAAACCCCTGCCCCAGATAGCTGTCCGGTTTACCCGCATCGGTACCGATCCCGTCAATATAAAGCGCTGACTGAACTGTGCCTGTATCTGCAGGGATGTCTGCTTTATACAAAATACTCAGCCAGTGAATATTGGTGTAATACCCGTTATAGCTTGTCGCCTCCCCGTCCGTTAAGTTAAATTTCTCATCGACGCATTTACTCAGGATGGCCCCGGCATCCGCGTGACTGATAGCATAATGGCCCCCGGTGCAGGCTTTCATCATATTCTGAGTGTTAACGGCATTGTTGCCCGTACCGTCAAAAAACACGCCAATAGTCAGCGTAATTTCCCGTACTGGTTTCTCTTTTCTGGCTGACTGCGCATGCTGCTCCGGTTCGGTAGCCGGTGTAGCAGGTGCACCTGCTGCAGCCATTATATTCCGGGGCAGGTCCGGCACTGACACCGTGTCCGGTGCAATCAGAAAATGTGTCCCTGCCGGGCATCCGCAGCGTATCTGCGCCCCGTCCACCGCAACGGCAGCATCGTTTGTCTGCCGGTAGTCACCGCTGATGATAACACCCGCTTCTCCGCACTTCGGGCAGGGGGTAGTTTTATCGCCGATATAGAGCTTGAGCTTCCCCATGACCGACATGCCGGGGCGGGCCGCGATGCATATTGCACCGGTGGAGGTTTTATCCCCGTCCAGCCCGACGTTTTTACCGTGCACATAACAGCCTCTGTGTGTCAGCATTATCATCGGCCTCCGGCGGTCAGGCGACTCTCTGCGGCGACACCCTCTCTCACCACCACAGGATCCCCGCGAAGATAAGCGAGCGGCCTCCCCTTATACGGTTTTGCATCTTCCCGCATCGGGGACTTCTGTTTTGCCTGAATGTCAGGCGGTTCCGGCGAAACGTTCACCGCCGGGAGGAGAGTATTATCATACTGATGTTCCATATCAGTTCCTTTTTCATACAGTGATAAGCGTGCCGGCAAAAAACCTGAGCAGCAGGCACTGACTGCCCTGGCGGGGTATCGCAGGATACGGATACCGTTATTTACGGATCAGGGATCCCGGTTCAGTGCCGCATATCCCGCAATCAGTTGTTTCAGATGCTCGCCGGCCTGTACCCGTTGCGCCTCGGGGATCGTTTTCGGCTCAGGGTTCGCAAACATCCGGCGCAGTTGTTCCCCGACAGGCACTGACTGATTAAATGCCCGGGTCGCAGAGAACACCCGGGATTTCAGCTCGCTGACGGTGAGGTACTTTCCTTTCCGGCCATCCAGAGCATTCAGATCCTGCGTCAGTTCCTGCAGTATGAGCATTCCTTCATGCCAGCCATTCAGCATTTCTGCGGACATTCCGTTCTGTGCCAGATGCTGCTGCCACCGGGTCTCAAGCTGCTTTACCTCTGAGCGCTGCGGCCACAGCCCGCTAGCCTGCGATACCAGCTCCTGTCCGTAGCGTATATTCCAGTCCGGCGGCAGTGCAGTCAGCGCATTCAGCCGGGCAGATGCCTGGCTTATCCATTGCGTCGCCAGTTCATCTTTCACATTATCCTCTTTAAACGCCGCAATTTCTGCGGGGGTCAGGGTCCGGGGGAGCGGCGGTAATGCCGCATTGAGTAACTGCACCGCCGGAGACTGACGGCTGACAACATAACTGCCTGCAAATACCATCGCGCTGAGCATAAAGGCGGTTACCATGCCACCGATAAAAGCCCGTCCCTGTTTCGGCGGTGGCGGAGCCTCGTCAGCCACATCAACCTGAACCGCCGGTGCCTGGCGGATGACGTACAGTAACCGGGGCGTGCTGAGTGTCGTCTGCCCTGCCACCGCCTCTTCTGAGACTCCCGGCCCGACCGGCGTGATCCCCACGGGTGGCAGTTCAGCGGATGGCGTATTTTCCAGACGCGTAATGGCGCTGCGTACCTGCTGTAATAAAGGCGTGATTTGGCTGACCTGCTGTAACGTCTGCCGAACCAGCAACGCATTCAGGGCGCTCAGCGTCGTTTCCAGTTGTAAAAGTGACGGGCGATCCTCATGGCCCAGCGAAAATGTGCGAAACACATTCCGCAACCGCTGAAATAAACCGGCCAGTATCTCCACGCGCGCGTGGGGGCTTTGCGGCCAGAACTGCGCCCACTGGTAGTTCAGCATTGCACTGAGAATACTCAGCCCTTCGTTCATTCCGCTATATCGTGCCAGCTGGCTGCGGGCCAGCGTGTACCAGGCACCGGTCTGTAGCTCGATGCCATTTTTTTCAAACAGCGAAAGTGCCAGTTGTTCCACCTGATCCCAGCGAATATCGGGCCGGGCGGGATGGGTTTGTTTACTCATTTCATCACGCAGTGCGGTGAAATCCGGGAATGATCGGGGATCGGTCCCGGTACGGATATGTCTGGGTTCTGTACGTTGCATAGGTTCTCCCTGAACCGGCAGGCAAAGAAAGAAAAAGGGTCTGACTTCAGAAAAACATACCACCGGTCATGGCAGCAGACTTTCGATCATCCTGAAAAAGGCGTCTTCGTCGAACACTGCCCGCTGTCCGCCCGGCGTGCCGGCCGGGATGTACGTCCAGACAGGGTTTTCCGCTGATCGCATAAACAACCGGCACAGAGAGGCTGCCCGCCCGCCGGCAGCAAGGGTCACTTCCACACATCCGGTGACCCCCTGACCATACAAAAAGAGCGGCGTAAATTTTACTGTCCGGTGTTCGTAATGCAGGGAAAAGCAGGGAGCGGTGAAAGCGGCATTGCTGATAAGCATTTCCGTCAGGGCGCAGCTTTCTTCGCTGACCTGTATCCCGGTTCCTGAAAGCCAGGCGACGACGTTTTCCTGAAGCGCCCCCAGCCCCCGACGAAATGCCTCAATATCGGCCTCGCCCTTACTGTTAGTCTCCCGGGTAGACGCCTGCTGCGCCTGAAGCTTTTTAAAAAAGTTTGTTTTGGCTGACATACGGTATCGTGTATCCCTGGTATCGGAGGTCACTCAAAGCCTGCTACGGGGATCAAGATACTGTTGCTGTCTGAGATGACGCAGCAGTACCCTGCCTTCGGGCATAAATTCAGTGCCGTAGCGCACCAGGCCCACGCCTTTGAGCTCCGCGTCAATGGCGTAACGCAGCTCACCGGGCCGGATTTGCTCCTGCAACAGCACCTCAATTTTCTTCAGCCGGGGTTCATATTTCAGTAACACGGCAGATAGCGTGCCCATCAGTTGATGAGCGGTACCGGGCATACCCTGCAGGATTTTGGTCATATCCGGTAACCCGTAATCGGGTAAATGTGCCAGCGTTCCTGCCCGGCTGTTGAGGATACGTTGCATATTGTCGAGCACCGACAATATCAGCTGATTTTGTTCACTGATCTGCTCTAAATCGAGACCACCGCTGACGTTGCCAAACAGGGTTTCATAGAGCGACGGACGCGGGGCATCATTCATCTTTTACCCCCTTCAGCGTCAGCCGGTTATTTCCGGCTTCAATCACCCGGGCCTTATCGGGGTCCAGGTCATCACGACTCAGAACGACCCGCCAGGTGTTGTTCACCTGGTCCGGTGACATAAACATCCCGGCCACCGCCACAAACTTCGCACTTTCCTCCATCGGCATATCCACTGCCACCGCCCCGCCCGGTTGCAGGCGAATATCTTTCTCCGCCACCAGGTCCGTTTTGAGGGCCTGACTGTCCGCCTTAAACAGTGACGGATAGTCCGTACTGTCGAAGCTTTTTCTGTCTTTTAACTGGTAAATGCGCACCACGGTGGATAACGCCACACCACCATCGTTGCTGTTTACCGCTTCACGGGCGAGGATATCGAGATGCAGGGTTTTTACCTGTTTATAAAAAATAGCTTTGGTGACGGCAACCGTGCCGTCTGTGACACTCCGGGTCAGTCCGCAGCCCGCCAGTATCAGTGTGATACCCGCGGCCATTGCAGCCAGAGGAAATTTACCAGCGGTAATCGCCATCTTCATCGGTCTCCCTGCGGTGAATATTTTCCTGTAGCCGCTCATAACGGCCAGGATTAATGGTTATAGTGTCGGGGCCTGTGCCAGTGTTGGCCGCATTCAGCGGCCGCATCACGGCAGTGCGCCCCAGTTGCACAGCTTTGGCAGTGGCTTTCGTCGTCAGGATGGCATCAGGCAGCAGGCGGCGGTCGACACATAACTGCAGACGGACATCCAGACGTGACCCGAGATACACATGCAGCAGCGCCATCAGGTCCGCGTGAAGCTCCCCCCCCGGCAGCCAGCCCTGCACTTCGTCCGGGTCACGGGTGGTTAACCTCATCAGCACCTGGCTGTTCACATCCGTGGCATAATGGCCCATGACCGGACGATTTTTCAGGGTAACGGGCTGACTGACACGCATTGTCAGCGGCTTTCTCAGCGGCACACGGCGTTTGTCATGGTGCCAGACGCTGGCCTGTGTCCCGGGTGCCAGCAAACGTACCAGTGAGGCCATACCTTCTGAAGTGCGTCCCGGCAGTAGCATGGCCGGCAACAGTGCCAGAAAGCGTGACGCCGGTGCCGCAATGCTGTCCGTACAGCCGTTGATCCCGAGTCCGGCCAGCCCCAGCAGATACTGCGACGTCCGGTCCTTTCCTCCCGCTTCAAACGTGGCCGGATACGAGTACTTGCGCCAGATACGGTAATACTGGGCAATCAGACGGTGATTGAAGATATCGAGGAAATCCATGGTCGCCCCGACCCCTTCCCTCTGCTGTGCAATATCATCGATATAGTGCGTCGGCAAAGGCGATTCCACACCGTACAGCCCCATAAAGGTGATACGCAGGGTCGGCGGCAGGTACGGATGCTCCGGCAATTCTGCGCCTTTGATTTCAGAGGCCGGAAAACCCATCCCCGGATGGGGCCGGAAGCGTATCGGCTCATGCTGCACCTGCCAGCTACTGCCGGTCACCGGTTTATCCGGCTGGCTCTGCTCCAGCAGCTGGCAGAATCGGTAAAAATTAATGTACGGTAACCGATCCCCCAATTGTGCTATCAGCCGGGCAGTCGCTGACTGTGATTCTCTTTCCACCGGATGCATTTTCCTTCTGGCTGAACGATGAGGGTAAGCTGATTAAACTGGTTCATATCGGCATAGAGCGCAAAGAAGCGGTTGAGCATTTCGCCGAACAGGTGAACATCCCCCTCTCCGGTAAATCCGTTGCCGTCGAGAGTCACCTCAATATCCAGCCCGCGCAGCAGATAGCCCTGCTCAAAACGTTGCAGTCGATGGTGCGCCACGTGCAGGATCGCCTCCAGTCGTCGGGTGTTGAGTTCATCTTCCTGCCAGTTGTACAGCGCCAGGGTGCCACGCAGTACCTCCGCAGTACTCATCATATTGAGGAATCCTGAACCGAGATGGCTCAGCACCCGCCAGTGAAAACGATCTTCGGCCGGGGGATAAACCGGCAGCGTCGGTTTGCAGAGGTTGATCACCGACAGTGGCGTCTGCACCACCTGCTCGCAGCGGTCAAGCAGCGTACTGGTGAGCGCGCGGCGCGGTAACTGGCCGTTGGTCCCGGTAATTTTCAGCGACACCGTCTCACGTTCAAATAACCGATCATCTTCCCACTGATGCCCGCCCGGGATCAGCCAGGTGTCATATAACCCGGTGACGCTGCGCTTCACACGCGTGTGGTAATAACGCGGCGGCGCATGGCGGCGCATCATTCCTCCTTTATGACGGAAACTGCTGAACGGGACATACTCTGCGTCATTTGTCCGATGGGACCCGGTGACCGAATCCACTGAATAAATCCCGGTATACCCGTCCTGAAGGCGTTTGGGCCGCAGCAGATATTCACTTTCCAGCCCGGTGATAGTGAGCGGGTCGGCTTCCAGAGGGAACAGGTTTATCACCGGTACGCAGTGCAGCCGGACGGCATTGCCGGTCACCGGCAGATCAGATGGCCACAGGGTATTGAACACCACCTCGATGTCGAAATATTCCGTTCCGGCAGGAGGCGTAATGCCTTCCAGCCCGTGAAGGTGAACGAACATAAACTTGTCGGGGAAGGTGAAATATTCCAACAGCAGCTGGTAGCCGCTGAACGCGGTATCCCCTTTCGGCCACAGTCCGTCCTCTTCGGCAAACCCCCCGGGAGAGAAATACCCGTCAAGCCGGATACGATCTGTCTGGCCGGGCAGCCGCATGTAAAGGGCCGCCTGCCGCCGGGTCAGCATCAGATGCAACTGGCTGCTGACGGGGGCATCCGCCCCGAGATACAGGCTCAGTCGGCTGAGGTCAGCCCGGGACCAGTCGGCCTGGTTGCTGCAGGCAAAGCGTATCCGTAGCAGCGAACGTCCGTCCGCCTCCGTGGTCATGACCACCTCTGCCACACTCAGGGGATTAAGCTGCAGATCCCGGGTGGTACGGTAGCGGCAGACGGTATTCTTTGGCCCCACCGGCCGGGAATAAACTTCAAGACCGGCCGGTACCACTTCTGCCATTTTCATCGCATGCAGTGCCGGGGTAAAAGCCACCACCGAAAGCGAGGGAATGGTGCGCAAATAGTGTGGCCAGAGCATGCTGACCAGCCCTTCGGTCAGTTCCGGCAGGTCGTCATCTATCTTTTCGCGCAACCGCCCCATGGAGAAGGCAAAACCTTCGAATAAACGTTCCACATAGGGGTCCGGCGTCCCGGCTTTATTGAGATCCAGCATCGCCGCCCGATCCGGATGGGCTTGTGCAAATTCTTTCGCCGCTTCACGCAGATAGCGCATTTCGGCGTCGTAATAGCGCAGGGTTAAATCTTCCATAAAATCAATCCCCCGGAAAATTAGTTCATTACGTCAGAAGATAAGGCCGGGTCTTGTATTTTTGTGGCTTTACAACATAGTCCTGCAAGGATAACCGCCACAATAAGACTCATGCTGATGCTGATCCCCTCGACTATCCTCTGGCTTTCAGTCTCCGGCAGAAAATGCGTTAACATGTGATACACCAGCAGGCTGATCGCCGGTAAAACAAAAAGTTCGGTGATCACCAGACCCACAAACCATCCTCCTGATCTTCCGATGTCATGCATACGACGCACTCCAGCCGAAAGAACCGGAAAGAATAAAATTAAAGGTACAAAGGTGCGTAAAGGAATATAAATATAATATACCCACTTCCATGCCATCACCCGGGCAGTGATCCCATCGGCTACGCTATTGACAAGCAGATAATAGCTCCCTGCCGCGATAAGCAAAAAAATAAATATATTGATGATGATAAATGACCAGAATTCATATCGGGTAGTACACCCGGAATAAACAAACGTCTTTTTCCACACAGACCAGTAGCAACTCCGGAAACTTTTCGACATAAATCCCTCGCCTCAGAAAGGTCGTGTCATTGATAATTCAGTCCATGATGCGCAATGATTTATCAATCTCTTAACATCGCGACGATATACACAGGAATAAGCAGGATATCGCCGGTTAGCGTCACCGGGGTCATCAGTAAATTGAATGCAAGCGTCTTGCCGGATATGCCACTGCTATATTTGTCCCTGTAAAAACGAACCTGATAGCTCTTATTCAGGGAGGCTTCACCCGCAATAGCGCCCCCGAATCTTGATTTTTTGATAATCGCCCCTTTGATCACAACAGACCGTTGGTAAAATCCGTTAGTTAACTGAAAAGAAGCATCCGTAAGTTGTTTTTTTTCTTCATCGGTTAATGATGATGCAGGTTGCTGGCTTTTTATATTGATTTGCTGATAAAACCCGCCGTTGCCATACTTCGGATAAACGCCGCTCAGACTAATATCTATATACTTACTGTTCCCGCCGGCTTTAAGCGGGATCTCTTTCATGAGTTTATGAAGTAACAGCAAATCATTGCCATTGTGCGTCACAAAATACACATTATCTTTACCCACGAATCCAACACCTTCAGAAGGCAGTGCTATATTTCCGGTTCGTCCCGAAGATGATTGAGTCCTCAGGTTGACATTTTTGTATTCAAAAGCCGACTGGATTTCATCCGTATAGACTTCAATACGTTCATAACTTGGACCACTACCCGGACTGTTTAACGTCCAGAGAAGTCCCGTAGCACATCCGCTCAGTAAATAAACTGAGATAAACAGCATTACCGCGGAAAATTTTTTGTTCATTACCTTTCCCATTCGTTTTATTTGGAAACAGACTACGCACACAAGACAGAAGCCCGGACCGGATCAATCGCAATCAGTCCGGACAGTAATTGTTCCATCAGCGGCCCCAGGTGAACCTTATCCGTTTCACTGCGACCGGCTTTCAGCCTGAGGAGTTTCAGGTGACGGGCCTGAACCTCAAATAACAGCGCGGGTTCCCAGTCACTCAGCCTCACCTTTCCGGCACGTTCTCCCAGTTCAGCAAACAGGTGTATTGCCAGATCATTCTTTCCGTACTGCTCCGCGATACGCCCCATCAGCAGACGCAGCAGCCAGTGCTGACGTGTCGTCGTGATACCGGGACGGTTCTGCAACCACCCCAGCGCCGCCTCCGGGCCGTTACTGTCAGCCAGCGCCAGCGCCTCCGGCTCCAGTGCCAGAATGTCATCGTGACCGGCGCAGACCGGAACAGAGGGCGCGTCGTTGCCCCATCCGTCGGTGGGATCCAGCACGCTCTGGCGGATCCAGTTCAGCGTGACTTCGTCAGCAAATGGCGTACCGTCACTAAACGCCAGTGTTTCCAGCCCGGACAAACGAGTCAGCAGACCTTTCAGGTCAGCGGTAATAATGTCAGCCAGCGTGTGCTGGCCGGACTTCATCAGCGCCTGATGGATATACCATTGCAAATCCAGCCACAGGTGGTTAGCGCCGCGGGAAAAAGCGTTGTCCGCAGCCTCCGGCATTTCAGCCCAGCTTTGTTGCAGATACAGACGCTTGAGCAACGCACGCTGGTCCGCCCTTGGCGGCTCAATGCGCGTTCGGCCCTGCGCATCCGGTGCCGGGATCGCCCGCAGCGTATCGTGGCGCAGACTTTTCATCAGGTGATGCGCAGAAAGCCAGCCATCCGGCTGCTCACGCAGATATTCAGCGAGCGTCCTGCCCTGTGCCAGTAAATCCTGACCGGAGGTAATACGTCCGATGGCCGGAGCATCACCGGGGATCACCGCAGGAGAGGCTTCATGGTGACTGGCATTCTGCGGCACCACCGCATCCATGCCTCCGGCTTTTTGCAGACGGCTTTCCAGTGCGCCATACAGCGCGTTTAGCTGCGGTCGGGTTTCATCGGGGTCATTTTCGGTAAGCGTCGCTATCAGCAGCAGCGCCCCGGCGGTCCGCACCGCATCCTGCCGGACCACTTCCGGGTACAGAGACAGAGAATCCGTCATACGCGAACCGGCCAGCCATTCCAGCGCTGCCTTGCGGCTGCGGTCACGCTGCGGATGCAGTTGCGGGCCGAAACGTTCTATCAACCCGGCCAGCAGTTCCAGCCCTTCGGCCAGGCCCTGCTCGCCCTCCCGGTGCAGTTTTGCCCAGCAGTAGTAGGTAGCAACACGAATATCTTTGGCGGTCGTGGTCAGCAGCTTCTCCGCCAGCTGGCAGATAAGCTCCGTATCTGCTCCGGTGAGTTTGTTGACTTCTTCCCGCATTTGCTGGAAATCATCATCATAGCCAGGGTCTTCGCCCGCGGGCGAAGACCCTGACAGTGGCTGCAGCCAGTTATCCCACTGCGCGGCGCGCTCACGGGAAGCCTCAAGCAGTGGAGTCTGTTCAGTCTGACAGGCACTCAGTAAGGCATTCAATGTACTCATCAGTAAACATCCTCTGTATTACTGGCCGCGCTGGCGACCTGGTCTGATGCTGCCACCGCGGTCGTGCTGAAAATGGTATCCGGCAGACGGAAATTGCGTAGCTTAAGCAGTACCAGCGGCCCCTCGCCCGCTTCGGTACGCAGGGTATAATTAAGCAGGTGGTCGTCCTGTGTTTTCCAGCTCAGGCTGTAGCTGCTGCCAACGCCCGGGTAAGCGCTGACCACCGCTTTATCCAGCAAACGTATCCAGCCCCAGGCGCCCGGGATATCCGCATACTGCCGGGTGCCGGCCCGGGTGCTGATCCAGCTTAAGCTGGCTCCGGGTGCCACGGTATCCGCAGGCCAGCTGAAACGTTTCCATTCCGGTAACTGGTTGATGTAATTGAGCTTGCGGCTATCGATAATGATATCGGTCTGCATCACCCCGGCCGCCGTCCCCGGCCGCAGCTCGAAGTTCATCCCGGCATTCCCGCCGGTGAAGGCTACATCGGCGATATGGCTGAGGGTGTTGATGGTGTTAAGGAATGCCGGGTTGAAGGTCAGCCCCTGAGAATTGATGCTGTCCGGTACCCAGCGGCTGCCTTCCCGGTGCAGCACCCCCTGCAGACGGGTCTGCAAAAACTGAACGATACGCCCGGTATCCGCATTGAGGTATTTGGCAAGCAACGGGAGGGATACATCGCTGCTGGCGTTGCTGAACGGATAACGTCCGCCGAAGGCTCTGTTCCACTCCGCAACCACCGCCTGCTGCCACAGCGCATTGAGGCTTTCGGCCGCCGGCGTCAGCACCTGCTGCCAGGCCTGCTCCATCGGGCTCACAAATATCGTGCGGCCAAAGCCGCTCCACTCCTGACCCAGACTGGCCGCAATCAGGCTGCCGTAGTCACGTGTATCAGTGAGATCGACCGCCTTACCCTCGAAGACCGTCTGAGCCAGGGTCCGGGTCATCGCCTGCGGGTCTGCAGCATTGGTCACCTGCTGCAGACGCAGACGCACCTGCGTCACGCGGGTCAGATAGGACTGCAGGCTCAGCGCCTGTGCCCCGGCATTGCTTTTGTCCATCAGCGCCAGCACCGGACCAAAGGTTCCATCCAGCGGGCCTTGGGTGCCGGTGTTCTGATCAATAACACCTCTGTTATTAGCGCCGAGCAGGTTTTTTGCTGACTTCACCAGCGAATCTGATATCGCCTCGCCGGTTTGTCCGGTACGTCCCTGAGCATTCAGGGTGTTCATCAGCGCCACCAGGGGTGACTGACGCACGTCAGCCATCAGGGTCAGCTGATCAATGGAATCTGACAGCGTCGCTGCAGGCTCCCAGCGCAGGCCGTTGAGGAACGCCAGCCACGCACCGCCGAAGTCCGCAAAGTAACGCGCCGTCAGACGACTTTTAAGCACCGCCGGGGAGGCATCTTCCTGTGTATTGACCTGACGTTTACTGTCAGTGAGCACCCAGTCAAGTTCGTCCCGGCGCGCCTTCACCACCTTATCAATCGCAGGCTGCACCGCCTGCTCCCAGGCCTGGCGGGTGAACATGCCCGGCACGATTTCGGTAGTGCTGAACAGCCGGGCGGCGTCGGTATCACCGGTCATGTCCTCCAGACGCATATCGGCGTACAAATGCGCCACCTGAGAGAGCATTTTCTGATAGAGGGTCGATTCGCTATTGCGTACGCCCAGTAAGCGAACCAGCAGGGTACGCGCCTGACTGACCATGGCCTCATCGGTACGGATCTTCCACGTCGGATGCGCCATCAGCTGCGCGCCATAGAACGATAACAGTGACGGAGCCATCCCCTGCCAGACACTCTCTTTCACACCGGGACGCTTCGGCCAGTCATTCAGTAACACAGAACTGAACCAGGTGGCATCCATATGTTCAGGGCGCGCCAGCATCAGATAAAGTTTGAGCTGATCATAGGTGGTTTTGGCCCGCGGCTCACGCAGCGGACTGCCCGCGGGTAACGCATTAAAGGCATTGAGCTGTGTCTGCAGATGGTCAGCGGCAGCATCACGCAGCAAAGGCTGCGCGCTGTTCTGATAATGTGGCCAGAGTGCCGCCAGCAAGGCATCATTCCTGCTCAGACCCGCCTGCTGGTACCACGGCACGCTGTGCTCAGCGCGGTACTGCAACCGGGCGAGCGTTTTCTGCAGTTCAGACAGTGCCTGCAGACGCTGCTCCGGCGGCATATTCTGTCTGAGAGCAAGCGTTGCCTGGGCATAGGCACTGTTAATCTGGTTACGGTTACTGATATATGACACGCCCATCCATACTGCCGAAAACACCATCAGCAGCCCGGCAACAGAGGCCAGCATTTTGCCCCAGGGCGGGCCTGGCCTGACGGGACGCAGTGCTGCAGGAAGCTTCCTGACAGATTGCGGCAGAACCTCCCAACGCTTATCCATGGCCCAGTGATGCCGCACACTGCGCTCAGCCCCTGCCGAAGGCTGGCTGAACACCACCCCGGCCAGCGGCAGCGGACGGTAAGGATTAAGCATCACCGACAGCGGTGCGGTCAGGCTCTCCGGTGCATGAATGAGCTGCCCGGCAAGCATCAGCAGAAAGTTGTGTTTAATATCATCACAGGTCTGCTGCAGACCTTGCGTGGTCAGAACCGGTGTCAGGGAAGCCAATTGTTCAGTCAGCCCCTCAGTCCGGCACCCGGCAGGCAGCAGGCAACCTGTCGCCTGCACAATACGCCCCTCTGGCTGACCGGCACGCGGATGCAATGACCAGACATACAGCGGGAGCTTCCATCCCAGCGCATCCATCCGCGTACTGATGGCATGAGACAGAGAGTCCAGAGTGCTTTCAGAAGGCACCGGCAGCGGCTGCTCCAGACCCGGGGCAGAAAGCTGGTCAAAGGCGGAGGTCACCCACACCATGCCGTCCACCGGACGACGACGCAGTTTGCGCAGTGCGGTCAGCCAGGCACTGTCGGCCGGGGTATTGAGATCACCACCCCATAGCAGCAGCGTGCCCCGGTCTTCCTGCCAGAGCTGGCCCGTCAGCCCCGGGGTCAGTTGCTCCACGTCACTGACGGAGCCAGTGATCAGCAAAATGCGAACTTTTCTGCCCCAATGGCGGCAATAGAGATTACGCATCGCTTCGCGAATGGCTGCCACGGTAACGTTAACGGGAGCCGTCTGTTTGACGCGACTTTCGTCCCCCGGCAGAACATTCTTCCGCTTAGCCTGACTACGATGCCAGACCTGCCTGATAGCCAGGCCAACTGTTTTGCCATGGCGAACCACCAGTAACAGAAATAACGCACCGGCAAACGCCAGGCTTTTCATCAGCGGAGTGTGCAGCCCCGCCTGGTCGCCAAAGTACCAAATCAGCCAGGCAATTCCCCCTGCAATGAGGGCTGAGAAACCCAGCCTGCCCCACCCTCCACGCCATGACGAATTACCTGTGGTCATTATTTCTGTTCCCTGTTTGCACTGTATTTATAAATTTCTGCTCGCTATCGCTCGAAAGCATCAGGCAGTCTGCTTTTTGTATCTTCACGATATCGCTGGCAACGGCAGCCAGTATCCATGGAGAAAAGGGGCCGCTGAGTCCGGCATATTGCTCAAGCCAATGAAGCTGTTCAGGCTTCCAGAGACAGCCATGATCTTTGGTGACATCGAGCAGATCGGAAAATGTATTCCCCCACTCCACCTTGTCGCCAACAATACAGGCAGTGGCACAGGCCTGAGTCTGTATCGCGAAAAATGTCTCTAGGGACTTTTCTGATATCGCCCTATCCAGTGCCATAGGACGTAAAAGACGGGCATCAGGAGAAAGCTGGTATTTTGTGGCGACATCATCGGAGGTCAACAGCAGGATAGCCAGCGCATCGCTGTACGCATCCCGTCCCTGTGACTGGTGAATAAGGAGTAAATCCACATCCAGCGTCGGAGACTTAATTCGTTCATCCAGTGAAATGAAGGACTTTGACGTAACAATAATCAGCGGTGGTACCGAACGGTCCGGCAGATCTGTCTGCCAGGCATGCACAAATGCATCCTGCAGGGTCGGAGCGTCATCGTGAGAATCTGTCAGCAGCGTAACCGTGGGGACTATCTCTGAAGGCAACGCAGCCAGAGCCGGACTTAACCCCGCCAGCAAAACAGAAAAATGCGTTTCATGATCGCGCAGAAAAATTCGTCGGGGCAGAGATGTGCTCTTCTCCAGTGTTGGCGGGGGAGCTAAAAATATTTTCGGTGTCAGATGTGCAGGCAGTACAACACCGCTGTACAATACGGCGATATTGCGACCAGCCCATTCCATCCACTGTTGTTGTGCAAACCGGGCTTCAGCGGATTCGAATTCGTGTCTGTCATAAGCATTGTTATAGAGCCAGCCACGAAAACAGAAAAAGAAAAACCAGGTCACCGCAGGGAATACAGTAACAACCCAAAGATTGAATGTCTGAAGTGGCCCTGCCAGTTGATTAGCATGCAGGACAAACAACAGTACGCACCCGACCAGTGCCAGCCCTCCCGATAGCATCCACAGGATAAATGAAGGTTCTTCCGGCTTAGCCGATAGAGGTGATTTCTGACGCTCCCAGCTCATTACTTATCCTATTGCGCAATCCGGCGCAGTGGAGATCACCTGGTAATTCCATTCACAGTGGCTGCCACGCACGACAATGGCTTGACCATCCGGGATCCATTCAGGTGACCCTTAAATAAAGGTATTAATGATATGCCCCTCGTTTGGGCAATATTTATTAGCTTTGTTAAACTATGTATTACCTGTAGATTTTAGTTTACTCCATTCTTCTGTACTGATGCCTTGAAGCTGATCAATAGTCCGATATATTGATGTATAACTATCTGCATCTGACAGTTTTAACAATACAACCTATGCCGGCAGAGTATTGGGGGCAGGATAATGCCTGTGTTGAAAAGGTTTTCCGTTCGCTGAATGTCGAATGCATAGTGCTTTATCTGGATACTCCCCTCTGTATAATGCTGAATCCTGCCAGGAGAGACAGAAGGGATCTTTATGGGTTATACATTTTCCATTACCTCTTCCTGGCATTCAGAAAATCGTAAAAACATAGCATTGGCGTATAAGCGCGATACGTTAATTAACCGGGAAAGGATTAAAGTAAATACCTGCTATTTCTATTTACCCACCTTCATTTTATCGACCTTATCAAAACTAGGAAAGACAGTCCCGTCGGAAACAATACTGCCATCCGGATATATTATCTTGGGAAAAACCCCTTTTATTTTCTTTCCTGGCTCAATGTATTTGATTACTTTACTCTCATCTAATGATGGATAAAATAAAATATTCAACCCATCCATAAGCCTGTACGTTAAAAAACTTTCCTTTCCGAAAAGAGACAGATCTTTCAGTTTTTTATTAAGGTTCCACTCTGTTATATAAGGATAATATCTTGGTGATAAAATCAAATCCCCTTGCTGAAATCTATACTGCCCATTTCTGGAAGCATCACTATCAAAAGCAAGCTTCACCCCTACCGCCGTTCCGGGTACAAGGTCTTTTCCAAGGTGTGTCGCATCAGTATAGCTTATACCTAAAGTGACCGCACTCAGACTCCATTTACATGAGCCACCCCCGGTCATAGCGACTTTTGCTTTCCAGATATCCCCGTCCTCCTGCTGCATAGGGATCCTGATAACGTTATAAGAGGGCTCACTGATCACTGAGCCATCAAATCCACTGATTCTTTTTTTCCTGCATTCAGACGAGATATATCTGACCGCGAGAGGAAAAGGTTCTGTATACTGAGAGGGATTTTTTATTTCAATATTGACCCATTTGGTATCCGCCGGTGGAGCTAATGTTTTGTTTACTGGCCTGCTAATGCTGCATCCTGTCAGGGAAAATAACATCAGCGTAAACAAAATAAATTTTGATGAATTATACATTTTCAATTACCTCTTCCTGGTATTTAGAAAATCGCAAAAGCATAGCATTGGCGCATAATGCGCGATAAGTTAATTAACCGGGAAAGGATTAAATTAAATATCTGCCATTTCTATTTACCCACCTTCATTTTATCGACTTTATCAAAACTCGGAAAGATAGTCCCGTCGGAAACAACACTGCCATCCGGATATATTATTCTGGAATGAACTCCTTCTACTTTTTTTCCAGGCTCAATGTATCTAATTATTTTACCTTCATCTATAAATGGCGAGAACTTTATATCACTTAAATTCTCAACATAATATGAAATAAATCTACTCTTGCCTAAAAGAGTTAGCTCCTTAACATTACTTAGCAATTTCCACTCTATTATATAAGGATAATATCTTGGTGATAAAATCAAATCCCCTTGCTGAAATCTATACTGCCCATTTCTGGAAGCATCACTATCAAAAGCAAGCTTCACCCCTACCGCCGTTCCGGGTACAAGGTCTTTTCCAAGGTGTGTCGCATCAGTATAGCTTATACCTAAAGTGACCGCACTCAGACTCCATTTACATGAGCCACCCCCGGTCATAGCGACTTTTGCTTTCCAGATATCCCCGTCCTCCTGCTGCATAGGGATCCTGATAACGTTATAAGAGGGCTCACTGATCACTGAGCCATCAAATCCACTGATTCTTTTTTTCCTGCATTCAGACGAGATATATCTGACCGCGAGAGGAAAAGGTTCTGTATACTGAGAGGGATTTTTTATTTCAATATTGACCCATTTGGTATCCGACGGCGGGGCTAATGTTTTGTTTACTGGCCTGCTAATAATGCATCCTGTCAGGGACAACAACATCAGCGTAAAGAGAATGAATTTAGATGAATTATACATTTTCCATTACCTCTTCCTTGTATTTAGAAAATCGTAAAAGCATAGCACTGGCGCATAAGCGCGATAAGTTAATTGACTGGGAAAGAATTAAAGGGAATATCCGTCACTTCTATTTCCCCACCTTCATTTTATCGACTTTATCAAAACTCGGAAAGACAGTCCCGTCGGAAACAACACTGCCATCCGGATATATTATTTTAGAGTAAATACCTTTTACTTTTTTTTCTATCCCAATATATTTTACAACCTTACGTTCATCCACCACTGGATAAAACTGAATTTTTTTCAAATCGTAAACCCTAAAAGATATAAAAGCCACTTTACCTAAGAGAGATAACTCTTTGCTTTTCTCACCAAGATTCCATTCGGATATATATGGATAATATTTAGGTGCAATATTTAAATCACCTCTGGAAAAGGTAAATATTCCATTACGAGAAGCATCACTGTCAAAAGCAAGCTTCACCCCAGCTCCGGTTCCGGGTACAAGGTCTTTTCCAAGGTGTGTCGCATCAGTATAGCTTATACCTAAAGTGACCGCACTCAGACTCCATTTACATGAGCCACCCCCGGTCATAGCGACTTTTGCTTTCCAGATATCCCCGTCCTCCTGCTGCATAGGGATCCTGATAACGTTATAAGAGGGCTCACTGATCACTGA
>ERZ794936.473-NODE-473-length-19177-cov-35.818168_pt1 | contig 19177 bp, 5 predicted proteins | sample MGYA00511083_ERZ794936 | MGnify/ENA primary metagenome ERZ794936 (study PRJEB30137, sample SAMN04331409) | food metagenome | isolation source: Y2 must sample point D1 replicate A | place: Australia: South Australia | collected 2014 ... | reverse complement strand
TCTTCTTCTTCAGATTTAGGAACCATGACTACTCCAAAGGGTAAACATGACTCCTACCAAAGATCAACCATTTCCACCACCACCTTAAAATCAACCAACATTGATGTTACTGACACGGCTTCTGTCAGCCAAGCAAAAGACTCCAACGGTAGCACTTTTTCTGGGCCCGAATTTTTGAAACAAAGATGCATGTCTGAACAGATATTATCCTTTTCCACCAAAAAAAATGCAACCAGTAATAGTGAGGCATTGTCTAGTTCTCAACAAGAAGAAGTAGGGCAATCAACAGAAGAACAGGATCTACTACTAAATTTACCTAAACCTCCGGAAATTAAAAGAAGTACTAGATTGAGAAGCAGATCTTTTGGTAATAAATTTCAAGAAGTTATTGTAGGACCACAATCTTTTGAAAAAATCAGAAAATTAGGACAAGGTGATGTTGGGAAAGTGTATTTGGTACGTGAAAAAAAAACTGATAGGCTGTATGCGCTAAAGATTTTTGATAAACACGAAATGATCAAAAGAAAAAAAATCAAAAGAATTTTAGCAGAACAAGAGATTTTGGCAACATCTAACCATCCCTTCATTGTCACCTTATACCATTCCTTTCAAACCGAAGATTATTTGTATTTGTGCATGGAATACTGCATGGGTGGTGAGTTTTTTAGAGCATTACAAACACGGAAAACAAAATGCATTGCGGAAGATGACGCTAGATTTTATGCTTGCGAAGTTGTGGCAGCTTTGGAGTATTTGCACATGATGGGATTCATATACAGGGATTTGAAGCCGGAAAACATTTTGTTACATCAGTCAGGACACATCATGTTGAGTGATTTTGACTTGTCAATCATTTCAACAACAAATTTCAAAGCAAAAAATCCAACTATGACCAAAAGCTCTAGCATTTGGAGTTCAATGTTGGATACTAAAGTTTGTATGGATGGCTTCCGAACCAACTCATTTGTTGGTACCGAAGAATACATTGCTCCAGAAGTCATTAGGGGCAACGGGCACACGGCAGCAGTGGACTGGTGGACTTTGGGGATTTTAATTTTTGAAATGCTATATGGGTTTACACCTTTCAAAGGGGATAATTCAAACCAAACTTTTTCGAATATTCTGAAAAATGAAATCATTTTCCCAAATAATAACACAGTTTCAAACACTTGTAAAAATTTGATCAAAAAACTATTGATGAAACAGGACTTCAAAAGATTGGGCTCCAAATCAGGTGCCAGTGATGTGAAAAAACATTCTTGGTTCAAAAAAGTGCAATGGTCATTGTTGACCAACCAGGAACCACCATTGATTCCAGTTTTGTCCAAAGATGGGTTTGATTTTAAAAAATTATCAAATAATAAAAAAAAGCAACAGCAACAGCAACAGCAACAGCAACAGCAGCAACAGCAAGCCCAAGAAGACCTCAACGTGCAGGCAGAAAATAGAAGCAGTGATGAAGTCGCTGATCTGCAAACAACGGTGAGTGATGTAATAAGTTACGGAGACTCGATCGAAAAAAACATGTTTGAAGAGAAAGTTGAATTTGATGATTGCATAACAGATGACAATCCTTTCCATAATTTCAACTCCATGAGTTTGATGTGTGAAGCAGATCAATTGAAGCTTGACGATTCACCGCCTTTGTACGGAAACGGTGATACAACCTTTTATGGAAAAATCAATTACACTCCAAATGAGAACAGGTCGAGATCAAATTCTCACAGAAACATTTTTTTCAAAAGAGGATAAAACTTCCGCTTTTCATAAATACATTTTATCAATATGCATGTTATATATATATATAGCTCGATTTACATAAGAGACTTTTTCTTTAAAAAATGGCTATAGCAAGTTTACAACTCACTGAGTAAGATGGTGTAGAGCTCCTGTTCAAAGTTTGTATGCTGTGTGTGTGTGTTTTTTTTTTTATTCACTAAAAATCGTCTATGTATTGTTGAAATTCACTTACATGAGAGTCCCATCCTTCAGAGTTTTCAGCTGTCGACATCCACAACAACAGATTGATTATTTTTTTGCATGTATAAATGTCCTTGTTTGAGTCGCTTTCTAGTTGCAAGTTTTCAGATAAGCTACGGGCTTGCTCAATGATATTTTCGTCAATACTAGCCAGCTTGGCAACGTTCATTCCAAAGGATTTGTTCATGTATCCCTTGGTTAATTTGTAAAGAAACGTAATATCGGTATCATCATTATTTTGATCTTGATAAAAGGACATGTGGTAGATTCCCAGCATATCGTTGCGAAATTTCTTAATGATAGAATGGAAATGAGTGATAAACATAACCAATGGACAATCATTCTTCAAATCAATAAAATATTTTAGAATCGAATAACTTATACTCATTCCATCGGTTGTTCCTGTTCCTCTACCAACTTCGTCTAACAAAAGAAGAGAATCTCGATTAAAGTTATTCAAAATTTGTAAAATGTCTAAAATCTCCATTTGAAACGTTGACTTTCCTTGAATCAATGAATCTTGCGCCCCCATTCTCACAAAAATTGATTTAAAAATGCTGATTTCCATAAAAGAGCAAGGAACAAAACAACCAATTTGAGCCATTATCACCAAAAGGGCCACTTGCTTGATATACGACGATTTACCACCCATGTTGGGCCCCGTTACAACCATAATTTGGTTATTGCCGACACCCATGTGAACATCGTTAGAAACATAGGAATCGCTACTCAGCATCATGTTTTCAATGATAGGGTTTCTCCCATCAACGATATTGATATACTGCGTTTTAGTTGAGGTAAATCTGGGTCTGCAGTAATTATCGTTGGAATAAGATGCTGATGATAAAGAAAGTATACAATCATAGACGGCTAAATTGTCTAAAATTGCAAAAACCTGATCGTACTCATCATTGATGCGCTGTAAAAACTTGAAATACTCATTTTCGGTCACTTGATGAAGGAGGTCTTTTTCAAGTTGTAACTTTTTTAGCAAAATAGCAACATTTGGAGTTTTGAATCTGCTAACCATTTTGGTCGAATTCACTTTGACCCAATCAGGGGGTACAATTTTGCCAACCAAGCTATTTCTAACCTCCACCAAGTAGTCAACCTCGTCTTTGAACTCGCACATGGGTTTGCGCAAAATTTTTCTGATGTTTTTCAACTCATCTTGCAAATCGTGTTTTACTCCTTCAACATCCCTTTGTTTTGCCAAAATGTCTTGTGAATCATCATAATTGTTTAGATTGAAAAAGTTAAAATGTTCATCATCTTGTTGGTTGCTCTTGTGAAACACGGACTCCACATTAATCATTGTTAAATACTTTTCAACTTGAAGGTTAGAACACGTTTCGTTGCAAAACATTAATATTTCGGTCAAAAGCTGAGATTTCAAAGCCACTCTGCCATGGATACTGTCATATACTTGTTCCGTTAAATACTTGCCATGTTTTTTGAACAATTCACGCAAAAAATTAATGCTCTTCAAATAGTAGTAAACCTCCTTTTTGCTGGTTTTCCCATATTTAATTCTATTCACCGTTTTAAGTAAATTTTTGTTTTGTGAATCGTTCAACCAATTGTTCAAACTTTCAAAAAAAATGTTAAAAACTTCTTGGGATATGCACTCTATTGCATCCAATCTGGCATTGATTTTGTCTTTGTGCACAAGAGGATGGGATATCCAATGTTGTAATTTTGCAAACCCATAAGATGTTCTAGTGTGGTCCAAAACCCAGAGGAGAGTACCTTTCAAAGTGTCCTTTTCCGTGTTGTTTTCAAATATTTCTAAGTTTGTTAGTACATTTGCTTGTAAGTTCATGAATTGTGTGCTTTCAAAAGCTTGAAAAGTTTTTGGTGAAAGACTCAACAAACTGTTTTGCAAATTGAAAGTTCGTAGATGCATATATAGGAGATTGAACGGTTTTTCCAAGTGCTCGTTCACGATGATATCACGAACGCTTGCAGAATTTACTTGTTGGGTAAGGTTTTCTATTTCATTGTCATCAAACGCATAAAAAGTGATGTTTTCGCTAAGCTTTGAAATGTAAGTTTGTATTTTCTTGTCCAAATTATTGTTGTGAACAATCTCTGATGGATTCAAGTGTTTCATCCTGGTTTCCAGCTTGCTCAAGAACTTGGTACTATCAGTAAAAGCATCATAAGTTACAAGTCCAGTGTCCAACTCAATAGAAACTATCTTGAACACATTAGAGGTAGATGAGCTGCTATTGGCTTCCTCTGTTTGTCTCTCTGTGACAATAGCACAAATTGCTGATGCGTTTTTCAACGAGCAAGATCCCCCATTGGCTTTCCCAAAGTTTTCATTCATATTATAAGTGGCTTTGGTGAAGACGTTTGTTAGTTTTCTTTCAAAAACATTTTTCAACTTTGAACCTTGGCCTGCGTCTCTGATGGCTTGTGTTTCAACTTGTTCCACCACCCCAACTTTCAAATTATAATGCAGCAATTTTTGTAAATGGATATGCAATCTATTGTCTGGTATACTGCAGTAAGCAAATTTCTTATAATGCTTGTCCTGTGGATTACTTTCGTCAATTGTCAGCTTTCCGGGAAGAAGCATATTGTGCAATATTTGAGACACTATGACCGCGTCTTGTGCAAAAAATTTGTATTTGTACCCTACCTGAACAGCTATGATTTTATCCATATTTTTCAATTTGATTTCTTTAATCTGTTGCTCTAAAGGAGTCAAATCAGTTGCTTTCTTTTGTTTTTTATTTTTGCGAGATATAGCTTGAGTCGTACTTTCTATTTCTGGGTTATCCGAAAGGTCTAACTCTTCATTATTTTCATCAACAGACAGTTTTCTTTTGCCTTTAGAGTCCATTATCCTGAACAATTTGTCATTAAACTGAGATCTATTCTCATCAATATCGCTTGTCTTTTTGGAAAAAGAAGGGTCATTAGACGATGACTTTACAAAGGCAAAGTTTTGCATCTTGAGCAAACCACTAGAATTGTCCTGCTTCACATGGTCCAAATTTCTTTTCTCAGGTTCACTGTTTGGCAAAGTCTTGGCAGGATCTAACCTTTGTATGTCATCTGTTTCCGAGGCAGAAAACGTTGTTGATGGCGTGGTATCCTCTTCATCTGAACTGTTTAGTACTATTGATTCATTTTGGGCAACATCAACTGCATGATCGGTATTATTGAGCGGCAAAACAGACGTGAATGTTCCATCTGCGGCGTGGTCTCCCTCTTTTATAGTACTTTCCGCTTGGATGGTAGCCGGTCTCATCTTTTGGAAAAACTTGCTAATGAGCGGTTGTGCTCTTTTTCTCCCATCGTTTGCAGTAGCCATTCGTTCATTCAATTGGAAAACTATCCTGAAACCGTAAAGTGTGCTTATCTCTTGTGGGTCTTTTTTTGGAAATCAAAGGCTCTTTCTTGATTGCGTTTTTTGCATGTTTTGACCAAAGGTACTTTCCCAGCAAAGAGCACAGGGCAACTTTCAGACAAATCACCAAAGTACCAACGCGTCTCGAACCTCAATCTCAACTGACACCACATATAAACACGTGATACCAAAAAGCAGTGTTTCCGTATAGTGTGATATATGATTGAAACTTGAACAAAGAGCAAGAAAAAACCAAACACAGAAAGAAGAAAAAACTAAACACAGAAAGAAGAAAAGAAAAAATTTTGCCATTGAATTAGGATGAATACTTTTTTGAGTTTTGCCCTTTAATGAGCGATACTTTTGACTATTTGAAAACTCAGCATATTCGTTGTTTCCTGTTAACCATAAACAACCTAAAACAAACCTAAAACAAACAATTCAAGAAGCTGAAACAAGAAAATTGAATATTTTTGCGGAATCGTCTCTTTTCTATTTTTTCCTTCCATTTTGCAATTAAATCATTTTGTGATTTCAAATTTTTCTTCAAATTCCACAGAAAAAATCCAACGATATTGAGCTTTAACCACCACAATCTATAAAAAAAAAAAAACAAAGCTTTTTATGTCTACTAGTCCTGAACCACCAACGACATCAAAATCTCTGACTGAGGAGGATGTTTACGTTTTAACCTATATAGGGGAAATCGTCACTAGCATTGTAAACAAAAACCCAGACTCTGCTGAAGTTCAAGCGAAAATTGCAGACATTCATAACCTTATTAGCGTTGCATCCAAAGAAGCCTTTATCAGATTTTTCAAAAAATATTTCAGTTTGTTTCAAAGCAATCCCCAATATCAGATTGATCCTGCCATTAAAAAACTAGTTGACTTTGAGCTAAACATTGCTATCAACAATCCTATTCTCATCCAAATTTTACAAGATTTTTTCTCAAAAGAGGAACAAATCAACGTTTTGAAGACACACTATCCTGAACAACTGAACAAACTAGAAAGTTTTTACTCTTTTGCTGACCAAACTAAAAACATTAAAAAAGACACATCAATGATCAATTTAACCAATTACCAGCTACTAGTGAAATATCTTTTGAAAGAATCAACGAGCACATCTTTTGCTACTAGTCTAGATTGTTTTTTAGGGTCTTTCCAAGGAGAGTCATTGAATGAGATGATTGCCTTGTTGTTGTCAGAGATTTTTTGTCCTGGATCTCAACATTTCGTACCGGAAATCAGTAACTGGTTAACCCCAGTAACGGACTTTGAAGGTTCCACTCAAGTGGGTAAGCAAATAAATGAAGCTTTGGTCACTTTAGCTTCCCAAAGCTCTATCGGTTGGAGCAGAGTCTTTAATTTGATGTCAACCAAATACTTAATAGCTGCCGACCATGTAGAACCCACTTTAGCATCATTATCCTCGTTGTTCTATTGTTTGAACAGAGGTGACTTGATTAGTCAATTCTTCCACTGTGAGTGGTCAACCACTTTGAAACTTAAACTAGGCCTACGTTTGCATGATTGGAATTCATCCTGTTTCGATTTACTAAGTTTGGATACAATTACCAAAGTTTCCAGCAAATTTCCAAATTATGGGAACTCTTTACTATATTTACAGCCGGTGTCTGCTTTAATTTTGGAAATTTTTTTTTTGAGAAGCGAGCTTCCACCATCAAAAGATTTGGAAGAGTTCACTACTCGTTTTTTTGAGGACTTTAACAATTTCCCAGAAAATTTGTTACAATGTTTGATGTATACCAGCAAGATATTCAGACTTTTGGTAGAAGACAGGGCTCAAATTGACGATTTGATGACATCTTTGGCGGTTCAATGTTTCAAAAAAAATTTTGCTTTTTTTGATGAAATTTTTTACATGATTGCCGCAATTTTTGATCAAAAATTTGTCAAAGCAGTCACTGAATCCATTCTTGTCAAATACAACTCCGAAATTGACCAATTGGCAAAGTCTTTCATAAGCAAGAACAAATTTGAGTTCTATGTTACTGAAGGTATAATTTCGTTTGAAGACGCTTTACAATTGTTTCCGAGTGCCTTCAAATATTGGTCATTTGACGAACAAAAGACAACTGTTTACAAACAGTTTGTGAAATCAAAAATCCAAAAATCTCGTACAAGCGTCAAAATTCTTCTCAATAATTTGAACAACCAAATCAACATGGACAACAATCAAAAAAATTCTTCTTCTTTTTCTCCATTGTGCTACATGGATTTAGATATGTTGCATTTTATTTTTGAAGAATTGAGCAGCTGTTCAAACTTGAGTCCTGCTGATTTCGCCACTTTCGAGGATATCAAACACAACATGGTTTTGAAAAACCCAAGATTGATTAACTTTGGTTACGCTTCGTCAGCAAAAAACGAGGTTTTGGACTTGAACGACAGTTTCAAACCTGTTTCAGAAGAAATCGAAAAAGGTATGCAACAGTGCTTGCAAAAAATGTACAGCAAAGAAATCACGATCAAAGTGATTATTGAGATGATGCAAGATCTTTCTAGCAGCAAAGTAAAAGCCGACCAAGAGTTGTTTTGTTATATTATCCATGGTGTCATTTCTGAGTCTCCCTTTTACAAGGATTATCCTCTGGATGCGGTTGCGCTAAACTCTGTTTTACTAGGGTCTTTGATTAATGTCCACCTCATCCGTGGATTTGTTCTGGATGTTGTTCTTAGATTGATTTTAAGCTTTTCTACCGAGCCAAGTGATTCAAAACTTTTCAAATTCGCTGTTCAAGCGTTGTTTGACTTTAAGGATAGATTGGTGGAATTTCCCGACTTTTGCAAGCGGTTGCTAAATAGCTCCTTTTCACTGCAAACGCACCCGGTGGTCTACGATATGGTAATTAAGTCTGTTCAAGAACAGGAAAAGCAAACCCTTCCGAAATCAACTGATGTTGAGGTAAAATACTTGGTTCCCGTTGAACCGCGTACCCAAATTGTTCAAGAAGCTCCCTCAAAAGACATTCAAGATAAAGTTTTGTTCAATTTGAACAACATTTCAATTGAGAACCACCAAGAAAAAACAAAGAAGTTGAAAGAGTTTTTAAAGCCTAATTATTTTGAGTGGTTTGCAATCACTTTGATCAATCAAAGGGCCAAAACAGAACCAAATTATCACGAACTTTATTCTAAAGTGATATTTCTTTTGAACGACCCATTGTTACACGATTATGTTTTGTTTGCAACATACACGCAAACTCAAAAGTTGATGAGCAAAGGGGACATATCTCCGCAAGAAAGAAACTATGTGAAAAACTTGGGTGGTTGGTTAGGGTTTTTGACATTGGCTAAAAATCAACCAATCAAAAACAGAAACCTAGCTGTCAGAGAATTGTTGATTGAGTCTTTTAATGATGCAAGACTAGAAGTCATTGTTCCTTTTGTTTGCAAACTATTAGCACACGCGGCCAGTTCAGTAGTCTTCAATTTACCAAATGTCTGGACAAATTCCATTATTGAGTTGTTAGTTGAATTGAACGAAAAGGCTAACTGGCCATTAAAGTTGACTTTCGAGGTTGAAGTTTTATTACAGGTATTCAACAAGAAAGTCAATGATTTCAAAGCATCGGACTTGCTAAGCAATCCAAAGACCGATGAAATTTTATCTGGTAAAGTTTTTGAGGAAAGTGCTGATATGCTGCAGTCTGAAAACGTTTTACGTAATATGATTCAGCAACAAACCGTTATATTTCTCCACAACAGAATGCAACAACAGCAAAGAGCGATGGGCCAAAATGGCGTGAACAATAATTTGAGCCAACTGAACGATAGAGTCAATAGTTTGACTTTAGATCAAAAACAACAAACCCAACAAAAACCTGCGAGCGATGCCTCATTTCAAAATTTGATGGGTAACACTATTTTTGTAACTCATCCAGATTTGAGGCATTTGTTTCACATGGCTATATCTAAATCTGTGAGGGAAATTTTGGTTCAGGTTGTTGAAAAGAGTTCAAGAATTGCTGTTGTTACCACAACGCAGTTAGTCTTGAAAGACTTTGCTACAGATGCTGACGAACTCAAGCTCAAAGACACTGCCGTTGCGATGGCTAGACAGTTGGCTAAAAAAATGGCATACGTTTCTTGTGTTGAGATTTTACGCGAAAACATAAAAAACACTACTCAATCATTGTGTGCGAATATCATGAACATGATTCCTCAAGCTGCCGAAGAATTGCTTGTTGCAGTGAACGAAAATATTGGTTTGGCTTTGAACTTGATTGAAAACGCATCCATGGAAAGAGCTAACCAAGAAGTTTTGGAAGTCCTGATGCAACCGATGGCAATCCGTGGCTATCACAAAGAGAAAAGAGCAGAGGAAAACTTTGTTGCACCAAATGTTTCCCCGTATGCTGAACTGTTGCCAGAACCCTTGGGATTAAAAGCGGGCGGTGTAACCGCTCAGCAACTAAAAATATATGAAGAGTTTGGCCAGATGGGAGTCGCATCTCCTTCTGAAGACATTCTACACATGCAACAGCAACAGCAGCAACAGCAGCAACAACAAGACTCTTTGCTTGAACAACAAAAACTCAAACACAGAAACGTTTTGTTGCAACAGTTGAGACAAGACAATGGACAACAAGGACAATCTCAAGAGCAAAAAGGCCCACCGGGACTTGAAACGATCCATGGTGTAACTATGAACAACACTCCAATGAATGTTCATGCTCAGCCTGCAATGTTCAATCAGCCAGTAATTCAACCACCGCCAATGAATGAATTGAAAATGCAGCTAGACTCATGTGTGCACTTGATTGAGAACTTGACACAATTGGTGAAAGAGAACGCGGAGAAAAAAATTTCTGACTTTGGTACGGAGAACAATCCAGTCACCATCAATGTTTTACGTATCATTTCTATTTTGGCTAGGTCAAAACATAAAGACTCTTTAGCCCTGACATTGTCGCAAAACTGTGTTTCTCGTCTATTCCAACTATCAACCGTGAATTTAGGAATTGAGGCTTTTACCATGTTGATTGATAAAATATGCAACATTTCAGTTGTAGCTAAGAAAGATGTGGCATGGTGGTTGGTGTATGCTGTCGACCCTAGAAAATTAAGTGTCTCATGCATATTGTCATTGATTGATTGTGGCTTGATTCAAATCTCTTCTTTGGATAAAATGTTGACTGCTTTGTTGAGATCTAATTTGCCTCACACTGTTTCTTTTTCTATTGAGTTGATATCCGAGATTTTGCAGAAAAAAGATGTGTCCTTGATCAGAACAAACTTTTTGGAGTCATTGATTGCCTTGAAAGACATCAACTCTCAAGAATCTAAAGAAGCTCTTGAAAAGCTGTTGGAGCTGCAAGTCATGCCTGTTTCATCAAATACCTCTATTACGCAAAGAGAACGATTATTTTTGGTGTTTACAGAATGGGTAAACCTTGTTCAAAAAGCTGATACGGACGACTTTGTGGTCAGATGTTTTATTCAACAGTTGATTGATCGCGATGTTGTTGATAGCACTGAGAAAGTTTTGTCATTTTTGGATGCTGGACTGGAAATGTCTGTTGAGTCCTTTAAAAACAGCGACCCGACTAGTGATGTCTTTACAGCTATTGATGCATTGACAAAATTTGTCATTCAGATTTTAGTATATCAAGATTTCAGTTTTGAGAGTAGGGAGGAATTTTTACGGTTGCTATTAATAAGGTTTCAACTACATCTGTCCACCGAGCATAAAAAACCAAATGATTACTTCAATGAAAGACCTTTCTTTAGATTTTTGTCTTCTTTGCTCTTTGAATGGCAAAAGGTTAGATCGCACGATTTTATCAGTATCTCTGATCAAGAGTGCAGGAGCGAATTGAAAGAATTCGATGACTCATTTTACTTTGTTTTTTCTGACTTTATACACGCTCTTCAACCACTGGCATATCCTTCTTTTGCCTTTGCTTGGGTGACTTTGATCTCTCATAGAATGTACTTGCCTACAATGTTGAAAATGAAGGATAACAAAGGTTGGGTAAAAGTTAATCAAACGTTCGTGTACTTATTCAGATACTTTGACAAATATTCAGGAATTGGCCAAGTTCCAGACTCTGTGGCGGTTCTCTACAAAGGTGTTTTGAGAGTTGCTTTGGCAATTTTTAATGACGTTCCCGAGTATTTTATTGAAAACCACTTTGTGTTGCTAAACAATTTGCCATCTTCATATCTGCAGTTAAGGAACTTGATATTGAGTGCTATCCCCAAAAAGATGTGCTTTCCAAACCCTTACAACCGCAATATTGAAATTTCAGATATTCCAGAGTGCACCAATAACAATCCGTCACAACTCTACAATACATCTGCTGAATTGGGCCCATTGAAAAAACCTATTGAAAGCTATTTGCGTATTCCATCATCCTCATTGATGAGAAACATTTCAAACCAAATCAGTTGTGCCTCTAGATTGGAAGAAATAAAAGGTTTTGGTTTTGACATTACAACCATTGACAGAAAACTGCTAAACGCTGTTGTAATGCATATTGGGGAAGAAGCTGGTAATGAACTCTTGAATACCAGCAAGCAAGCTATATTAAACGTGAAATCGTCTTACTACATGCTGTTGTCAAATTTGATTGCCAATGGTAAGGACGAATTTATTTATTACATGATTGACTGCATGGTTAACCAATTGAGATATCCAAACGCACAAACGTTCTTTTTCCATTACACATTGACCACAATGTTCAAAGATGGTACATCTTCGTGGAGCAACACAAAGAAGAACAGCGTTCAAGAAATTATTTTGAGGGCCTTGTTAGAAAGATTGCTGGTTCACAAGCCTCACCCTTGGGGTTGCGTTCTAACATTTTTACAACTTTTGAACACCGAAAATATTTTAGACTTGGACTGCGTCAAAAACTCCGAAAAGGTGTCTGCTATGTTGAAAACTGTTATCAAATACTTGGATCAATCTAAAACGGCAGCTGAAAAAGTTCAAGATCCACCAGTACAAACACAACCCATTGGCTCCTCCATTCAAGTCTAGTCATTTTTCTTAATAAGCACCCAATTTCCAATGCCTAACTTTTTCTTTTCGATAATTGCTTTTCTTATATATTTCCCATATATTATTACTTGCTTAAATGAGCACTGGCCCGTTCAATCTCCTTTTTCTTGTTTGACTAAAAGTCAGAAATTCTTGACGCAAACACGACACGAAAAATCACCGTTTGTTTTTGATCCTATTTTTATATACTTCCGTCACCAGTGCAAGGCTTTGAAGGCTTTCAGTTGCTACTTTGAAAAGATATACAACTTGGTAACAAAAAAGCATAGCTACTTGACCAAGACAAAAAGCTTAGAAGTTTGAATTTAGCAGCCCAGATAAACAAACTTGAGATGGGGATTTTGCAGACGCTACATTTGAAGAAACAACCAAATGCAATAACTGTGGATGAAACGCATAAATCGAAAAAGCCACCAAATACAGCGTTTAGGCAACAGAGGTTGAGATCATGGCAGCCGATTTTGAGCCCACAGTCAATGATCCCAACGTTGACAGTGATAGCCTGCATTTTTGCTCCTATTGGAATAGCCCTGCTGATAGCCGTGCTGAGGGTTCAACATGTTGTTTTAGACTATAGTCAGTGTGATACCTTGGCATCAACTACTGGATTTTCTAAAATTCCGTCCAAATATGTGCACAATTATTTCAGGACTTCTACCGACTTTGATCCCGAGTGGAAGCTTGTCCATGCCTCCTCTGACAATACGGACACTTGCCAACTGAAATTTGAGATTCCTCATGACATAGGTTCTCCCATTTATATGTACTACAAATTGACCAATTTTTATCAAAATCATCGTAAGTATGTGGAGTCGTATGATTTGGATCAACTGAAGGGAAAGGCTGTGGATGCGGACTCTTTGAATGACTTTTGTAAACCTTTGAGATCTGAAAATGGCAAACCAATTTACCCCTGTGGATTAATTGCAAACTCCATGTTTAACGACACTTTGAGTACTACTTTGTTAGGCGCAGATAGCAACACCAAAGACTACCAATTGTCTTCGAAAAACGTTGCATGGGAGACTGACCGCAAGGTTTACAAGAAAACTAGCTACAATGCATCAGATATTGTCCCACCACCAAATTGGCAAAAAATGTTTCCAAATGGATACACCGAAGAGAATTTACCAGACATCTCTCAATGGCAAGAATTTTTGGTGTGGATGAGAACCGCAGGATTGCCAAGCTTTTATAAACTTTCCAGTAAAAATGAAAAAGACACGCTACCTGCCGGCACTTACACAATGGAAATTGAGTTAAACTACCCAGTGTCATATTTTGGGGGTACCAAGTCCTTTGTATTAACGACAAACAGTGTTATTGGGGGCAGAAATGTAAGTCTTGGTGTCGTTTATCTAATTGTTGCGGGAGTATGCTTACTTTTTGGTGCAATGTTTTTGATGAAAGTCATTTTCAAGCCAAGAAAATTAGGTGATCACTCCTATTTGAATTTTGGTCACAATGGCGATCAAGAAGGTGACAATTCCAGTGCAAGAAACTTGAACGAGCAGCTTACACCTCTAAGAGATATTTTGTAACAAGCTTCACTTTTATGTAGAAGATCAATGTTGTATATTGTATATACACTAGTTTTTTGGTTTCCCAACAGCTCCACCACCAGGGGTCTCAATGACAATTCTATCACCAGGGCTCACGTCAACTGTGTTTTTCCCACCAATGTTGATGACTGCCCCATCAAATTTACGTATCCATAAATTCAGCCCTCTTTTGCCGTCTGCTCCACCATCGATTCCGTGGGGAGCCAAGGATCTACGTTCAGACAAAATGGAGGCTTGAAGCTTTGACCGGAATTCTATATCTCTAATGACACCGTCGCCTCCCTTGTAAAAACCGTTGCCACCACTTTGTTTTCTGATGCAAAACTTCTTCAAAAGAACGGGATACCGTTTTTCAAAAATTTCCGGATCCGTCATTCTTGTGTTAGTCATGTTAGTGTGTACTCCACTAGCTCCGTTCCAGCCAGGACCTCTCCAAGAATCGGCACCAGCCCCAGCACCCCCCGCGATCGTTTCATAGTATCCTAGCCCTGCCTTGTTTAGTGTCCCATCTGGGTTTAGCTTCGTGTCTATCCCAAATGTAAAGTTGTTGCAGCATCCTTGACTGTCTGCTTGTACCTTGAAAGTTTTCAATAGTACATCGGTTATTCTTTGTGATGTGCAAACATTTCCTCCAACAACTGCAACATTGTTTGAAGGATTAAGAATTGTACCTTCAGGAGCAATCACTTTTATTGCTGATAAACAACCTTGATTTAAAGGAATATTTTCACCTACTAAACATCTCAAAAAATAGATAATAGCCGAGTTCGTGATTGCAATAGGCGCGTTCAAGTTTGCGTAAACCTGTGGTGAGGATCCGGTAAAATCAAACGTGTACTTTTCATTTTCAACATCTAAACTAGCATGCAAGTTGATAATAGCTCCATCATCCATATAATCCGCTCCGTAAAATGAGCTTTGCTGGTAGTGGTGAGCAAATTTATTAAGCATGGCTTTAACTGTCGTTTCGGCATTTTCCATAATCCCCGCCATGTACTTGTATACATTTTTCAGTCCATAAGTGGAAATTAAATTGTAAAGTAGTTGTATACCCTTCAAGTTTGCAGCAATTTGAGCTTTCAAGTCGCTGATGTTGTCACTCAATTTTCTCGATCCAGAGCAGCCTGGATAACTAGCAGGTATGTCATAAAACAATTTTCTAATTTTCTCCTCATCAAAAAAACCTTCTTTCACAATCAACTCGGAGTAGATCGCAGCACCTTCTTCAAACAGATATTTTGAGTTGCTTGGCATCGAAGAAACTGTTATTCCTCCGATGTCCGCATGGTGTGCTCTACTCGCAACATAAAAAATAACTTTGTTTTCTTTGAAAGCGGGTGTTATTAAAGTAACGTCAGGTAAATGAGTACCTCCACAACTTGGGTGATTTGTGATTATCACGTCACCTGGTTTCAATTTGCCCTCCCATAGCTTGGCCTGAAAGGTGACACAGGTGGATAAAGAGCCCAAATGAACAGGAATATGAGGAGCATTGGAAAGTAGTGCACCAGAGCTATCAAATAGTGCACAAGAAAAGTCTAGTCTCTCCTTGACATTGGTTGACACTGCTGTTTTTCTCAACTGGTTTCCCATAGCTTCAGCAATTGCCATAAATTTGTTTCCGAAAATAGATAGCATTACAGGGTCAATAGCATCGTCCTCATCCTGCAACAGATTTTTCGATTTCTTCAAAATTTGTACAACAATATGCTGTTCTAAAACTGTGGCTTTGGCGGAGCCTGGAACTACATTTGTTTGTGTATTATCAACCAAAATTGCTGGTCCAAAAATCGTGCAACCTAGCGGTAGGTCATCTATTTTGAACACAGGTGTGTTGTCACGTTGACCGTCAAAAAAAACGTTTTTGTAAAAACAGGCAGAGGTTTTAGGATCTACAATATTCTCCTCCAGCTCTGAAAGTTGTTTATCAACTGAAGGAGTCTCTCTAGCATGCGAAATACCAACAGATCTCACTCGAATATCGTCCACAATAATATCTTTTTCCTCATATGAAAACCCAAACTCCTTTTGATGCAAGTTTGTAAAACTAGTTTTGAAATCAACCCCCGGCTGTTCAAGAACCATGATTGGATTACTGGTACCAACATATCTCAAGTTTAAAAATTTTTCTGTTTTGATTTCTTCAAAACCCTCAGAAAGCAAACTTGTTAAAGACTTCTTAGTTAGTTCCTGGAATTTACTCTCAATTGCAGCAGTAGACTCTTCCAAAATAAAGGAGCAAGGTTCTTGCTCTTCAGTAACAACGTCTGCCAAAAAAATACCATAAGCGGATAAAATAGACGCATACCGATGAATCAAAATAGTGTCGATATCCAAGCTTTCACCAACAAAAGAAATCAGTTGTCCAGCAGCCCCTCCCAAAGATACTAAACGATGGTCTGCAACAATATGACCCTTGGCTTCGGTTAAAGTTCTAATTGCTCTAGCCATAGATTCAGTGGCCACTTGTAAAAAACCATGAGCAACTTCATCTGCTGTCAAGTTTTTTCCAAGCTCCTTGTTGATCGTTTCTGTCAGCTCGCTAAATTTCTTATCAACTATATCAATGTCCAAAGGCTCATTTTCGTGGGGCCCAAAGATTTTTGGAAAAAATTCTGGAACTAATCGACCCAAAAATAGGTTTGCGTCTGTGATTGTTAAAGGGCCGCCTTTTCTGTAACAAGCTGATCCAGGATTAGAAGTTGCACTGTCTGGTCCAACTCTAAACAATCCGTTTTCAAAAAATAGCATGGAAGACCCACCAGCGGCAATTGTCTTCACATCTAGTTGGGGTGACTGGATTGTGATACCTGCAGTAATTGTTTCAAAGACGTGTTCAAGAACCCCGCTGTATCTACAAATATCAGTACTTGTTCCACCCAAGTCCAAACCAATGTATGCATGGGGATAATCTTTATGGTAACTTGTGGCAGCAACACCAATCACGCCACCGGCTGGGCCCGAAAGAATAGATTTTAACCCGCTAAATTTATTCGCATCTGTCAATCCTCCATCAGACTGCATAAACTGGATTTTCGTTTCTGTGCCATTTTTGACCCCCATGCAAAACGTGTCAATATATCTTTTAATCACAGGTGTCAAATATGCATCGGCAACACTGCTATGTGTTCTAGGGACATACTTGATCATTGGAGATATATCTGATGATAGTGAGATGTGTGTAAACCCAACTTTTTCCGCCAAATCGCCTACAAGTTTTTCATGCTCTGGAAAAGTATAAGAATGCAAAAAAGCCACAGCTAAGGAGCGCACTCCCGTGTCGTAAATTTTTTGCAAAACTTCAAGCACCTCTTTTTCGTTGGGTCTTTTGATAATTCTTATGATTTCACCACTTTTCCCATATACCAAATTGGGGTCTTTGTTTTCTTGTAAATTGGTTTTCAACTGATCAGGATCCTCAGCGAAATCTTCCATCGTCACTCTCTCGTCGATTTCCATTACAATCGAGTAAAGCACATCTAATCTGTCGATTCTCAAATCGAAGATTTGCGGTCTTGATTGATCGCCTATTCTCAATACGTCTTCAAAGCCTTTTGTCGTTAGGAGTGCGCATGGTTCACCGTTTCTCTCTAGTGCACAGTTGGTTGCCAAAGTGGTTCCCATTCGGATTGAGTCGACTCCAGTCAAATCCAATGGGCTGCCCCTAGGTATGTTCTTCTTTTGGAAAAGCTCCAAGATACGACGAATCCCTTCTAAATTTGCATCCGCATAGTTTTTCGGATCTACTGAAAGCAGTTTCAAAACCACATCATCTTCTCGTTTCCCTGTTCCAGGGTTCGCAATCAAGTCAGTAAAAGTACCTCCTCTGTCAATAGCAATTTTTATTCCTGCCATTCTAAAAAGTATCCTGTTGCTCTTGATTCTACTTTTTTTGGGTTTTACCTAATCTTTGTTTTTTGAAGGTTGAAAAAGCAGAGGTCGCCAAATTTGAGCAGCTTCAGATCTTAACAGCTTGATAAGCAAAAAATAGGGAAGATCTGACGGTAATAACAATTCGCGACGCTTATGCAAAGCTTTGAAGTGCGTCGAGAAAGTCGTTGTGTTTTTGTTTTTTTTTCTCTTTCTTCATTGGAAAAACCCTCAGTGAACGCGTCGTTCGTGTAACTGCATCCATGTAATGTAGGGTGCTTTTTTTGGAGTTCTTGCTTTCAAAGGTTTAACGCTATTCTTTCCAAAGCAAACGCTGCCAGTTTGTTTACACAATAAGTCTTTGAACAAGAACAAAACCCTATCAGAGACTAGATACCCGTTTCAGTGTTTGAAACTTTCAATCTTATCATTAAAAAGAATACAACATGTCTACAGCTAAAAGGCTTTTGCGTGAGATCACCAGTGTAAAAGAGGATCCAGAAGCTAACATTACTTTGAGTTTCAATAATGAGAGTGACATATATAAATTGACTGGCTCTTTTCTTGGTCCACCTGATACTCCGTATGAAGGCGGGATTTTTTTGGTGGATATCAACGTTCCAACAGACTACCCTTTCAAACCTCCGAAAATGCAGTTCAAAACCAAAATCTATCACCCAAACATTTCTTCTGTCACTGGTGCCATTTGTTTGGACATTTTGAAAGATGCTTGGTCTCCAGTGATCACTTTGAAATCAGCTTTGATTTCACTGCAAGCTTTGTTACAGTCTCCGGAACCAAACGATCCTCAGGATGCAGAAGTTGCAAGACACTACATAAAGGATAAGGAAGGTTTTGAAAAAACTGCGAGATTGTGGACAAAATTGTATGCCACAAACAAAACTTCCACCAATGAGGGTCAGGATTACACAGAAGCAGACCTTTATGGTATCGATAGTGATCTTTGCAGCATTTTCCTTGCCAAAGGTTATCCTTTATCTAATATTGTTACTGTGATCAGAAGGGCTGGCATTAAGAAAATTGCCGATTTGGATGCCACTGTGCAAAGTAGAATTGAAGATCAACTTCAAAAGGAGTCATAAATTCTGTATAGTATATATTACTGTTTCAATTCTACATGATTGTGAGAAAAAAATAAAAAAAAAGTTTAACTTGTTTTGATTGCTCAATGAAACTCTTTGTAAATGGCTTGCTCTCGCATTTTAAAAGTCTACTGAACCGTTTCCGTAAAAGATTAACCCCTTCTTTTCATTCTGTCCCGCATTAACTGAGAAGTGGATGGCATTCTGTTGACCGCTGGCTGCTCTGGAAGTGGTGCACTGTGTTGTTGTTGTTGTTGTTGTTGTTG
>ERZ794936.472-NODE-472-length-19221-cov-6.647501_pt1 | contig 19221 bp, 7 predicted proteins | sample MGYA00511083_ERZ794936 | MGnify/ENA primary metagenome ERZ794936 (study PRJEB30137, sample SAMN04331409) | food metagenome | isolation source: Y2 must sample point D1 replicate A | place: Australia: South Australia | collected 2014 ... | reverse complement strand
TGTTGGGTGGTTTTCATCATATATCATATAGTTCAAATAAACAACTTAATTATACTATTTCCAAAAGACTAAATTACTTAGTGAAGAAAAAAAAAAAAATTTCACTTCCAAAAAATTGTGGAAGCGAGTATCATAAAAAGTATATATAAAATTTTTTTTTATTTCAACAAAAAAACTAATAATTTCCTAAATAGGATATAGCAAATGATTGATCGTAAAGAAAAAAAAAATGTTACAAAAAAATAAAGCTTCCTTAATTTTGGCTTAGCGAAAAAATGTTCACATTTTTTTTTTTACTTTTTTTTTTTTAACATCGAAACATGTTATAGATTTTAAAAATATGTTATCTATTTATATAAACGGTTTCCCTTTTAGCGATAGAAATAACTTATGAACTTCATACCAAACACCAAATTTATTAACATTAAACATATTGTAAAGAACGACAACAACAAAACATGTCTACTGTTGAAGAAATTACAAAAAATTTAGCAGACATCGGGTTTGAAGATGTCAAGTTAAAGGAATTATCTAAAAATGCCAAATTATTGAACATTTTACAACCATTGTTAACCCTGGTTGAAAAAAAAGGTGAGCTATCAAAATCCGTAAGAAACTCCATTTACAATCTAGCTGTTTTATTCAACAAAGATAAGGAGCAAACTTTACCTTTAGAGTTGATTGCCAACAAAAAGGAATTGATCTCTTATATTTTGAACAACTATTTTTTTACTGAAAACTTGAACAACAACAATGCCGTCACTTTAGAAGAAGTTTATTTATTTATTACCAACAACAGCAATGGTAATGATACCTTGAAAACTGATGAATTCCCTAAAAATTTAGAAAAGCAAGCTGGTATCAACCTAAACTTATCTGACTCTGATATCAATGAAGAAATTTCTAAATACTTGAACGAAACTATTAAGGATGAATTAGTTGAAAAAAGATACACTCTTGCTCCAAAGATTTATGCTGAAGTCAGAAAGCTAGGTGACTTGAAGTTCTGTAACTTTGGTGATTTGAAGAAGATTATTGATGCTAAAGTTGCTGAAATTTTAGGACCAAAAGATGAAAGAGATGCACCAAAACCAAAGGTTAAAGCACCAAAGGCCAAGAAGGCACCAGCTGATAAACAAAAGGCTACCAAAGCTGATTCTGAAGAACCACACAGAAACATGTTTAACGAAGGTTTCTTGGGTGACTTACACAAAGTTGGTGAAAACCCACAATTATACCCAGAGACTTTAAAGAAACATTTAGAGTTTACTAAAGGCTTAGTTCATACTAGATTCCCACCTGAACCTAATGGATTTTTACATATTGGTCACTCAAAGGCTATCATGGTCAATTTTGGATTTGCTGCATACAACAATGGTCATTGTTATCTAAGATATGATGATACAAATCCAGAAGCTGAAGAACAAAAATACTTTGATTCCATTTTAAATATGGTTCACTGGTTAGGTTACAAACCATGGAAGATCACTTATTCATCTAACTACTTTGATCAATTATACCAATTTGCTATCAAATTAATTGAATTCAATAAAGGTTATGTTTGTAAGTGTTCCAGTGAGGACATTAAGAAAAACAGAGGTGTTGATCCTGTTACTGGCCAACCTGGTGGTGAGAGACGTGCTTGTGAACACAGAGATTTACCAATTTCTTGGCACTTAGAAGAATTCAAGAAAATGCATGATGGTGTTTATCAACCTGGTGAAGCAATTTTGAGAATGAAACAAGACTTGCAAAATCCATCTCCACAAATGTGGGATTTGATTGCTTACAGAGTCTTAAATGCTACCCATCCAAGAACAGGTGACAAATGGAAAATTTATCCAACATATGACTTTACCCATTGTATTGTCGATTCTTTAGAAAACATTACCCACTCCCTATGTACCACTGAATTCTACTTATCCAGAGAGTCCTACGAATGGTTATTAGATCAATTACACATATTCAGAACTGCTCAAAGAGAATTCGGTAGATTGAACATTACTGGTACTATCATGTCCAAGAGAAGAATTGCTAAGTTAGTAAACAGCGGTGTAGTAAGAGATTGGAATGATCCAAGATTATTCACCTTGGAATCATTAAAGAGAAGAGGTTTCCCACCAAGTGCTATTTTGTCTTTTATCAACACTTTAGGTGTTACTACTTCAACAACTAACATTCAAGCTTCTAGATTGGAAACATCCGTTAGAAGATACTTAGAAGAAACTGTCCCAAGATTGATGTTGGTTCTAGATCCTATTGAAGTTTGTATTGATAACTTGGATGACGACTTTGAATTAGATTGTGAATTACCATACAAACAAGGAAATGATGAATTTGGTAAGAGAACAGTCAAATTTGCCAATAAGGTATACATTGACAGATCTGATTTCTCTGAAGACGCTAGTGATAAGTCATTCTTCAGATTGACTCCAAACCAACCTGTTGGTTTACTAAAGGTTCCTAAAGTTCTTATCTTCAAGTCCTTGGAAAAAGATTCCAATGGCAAAATCACCAAGATCCATGTCACCTACGACTCTGAATCCACTATCAAAAAGCCTAAGACTTATATCCAATGGGTATCTGCTAAATCTTCTATTCCTGTTAAGGAAGTTAGATTATACAACCAATTATTCAAGTCTGAAAACCCTGCTGCTTTGAGTAGTGAAGAATTCTTGAATGATATCAACCCTGATTCTGAAATTATTTTGAAGGGTGCTTTGATTGAAGACAATTTCAAGGAAATTGTTGCAAAGTCTCCTATAGTCACTGAATCTTTGAAGAAGCTAGACTTCTATGTTGCAGAAACCACTAGTGCTTCAGGTAGTGAAAGAATAAGATTCCAAGCTATGAGAACTGGTTACTTCTGTGTTGACTATGATAGTACTGCTGATGAAATTGTACTAAACAGAATTGTTGAATTAAAGAACTAATTTAAAAATTTCATTAATAGATATATACGCATTTTATTTTAAAATAAGCCTTTTATGATAAAGAATATTTATTAGGTTTTATAAAATTTTACTTCTGTTTAGCATACTAAGGCAAAGTTGACGTATTACATGCACAATAGTTTTTCTACTTTTAAAACTCCAAGTTTTTATTAAAAAAAAAAAAAAATTATATTAAATATTGATCATACAATCAACAAAGAACTGGTAGCACAAGATTTGAATTAACTTGAAGAATTTCATAAGCAACTGATTAGGTCCAATTAATTGTTAACAAGAATAACAGTTTGTAGGTCACGTGCTAAGCCAGTTGTCATACAGAGAACTTGCTATATCTCTTTTCTTTTTTTTCTCCTGTTTTTGTTATTTATTCATTAAAGTCATGAATTTCTTATGATAATAGTCAAAAACAGCTTGTCGTTAAGGCCAAGAACCAATTTAAACATATTATAACAATGTCAGGTAGACAAGGTGGTAAATTAAAACCTTTAAAACAAAAGAAGAAACAAGTTGCTGATGAAGATGAAGATGACATGGCTTTCAAAGCTAAACAAAAACAAGAACAATTAGCTAAGAAACAAGCTCTTGAAGCCTTGAAAGGTAAGAAGGGTGGTCCAGTTCAAGGAGGTATCAAGAAGAGTGGTAAAAAATAAGCATTTTATTGATTGTCAAATATATACCGCTACTGTATCCACATCTATAAGGACTCTTTCTATAATTGCATGAAGGTTTTGATACCGCATGATTGATTCAAATACATATACATATATATATATAACGTTGAATTTAATGATTAACACACTCCCATATGCTTAGATAAACAGTTCTGGGATAAAGTTTGAAGGAATATGTACGCTAATGTTATATCCGACTTTGTTCAAAAGATAAATGGCTTTATGATTTTCTCCAGTGTTTTTTTCTACTTCTTTTTTTCTTTTCCCGTTGCTGTAGTTTTCAAGAACGTGTTTTTTAGTTATTTAAAATTTTAAATTTTTTTGTAAATTCAAGATAAAGTCGTTTGAATGAAGTAGGTAACCAAAACACTAAACTCAGTCAACCAACTATTTCTACACAATTTTATAATCACCAGAATACTTGAAAAATGTCTTTAAACGTTGTTGGAACAGATACATCAATCACAAAATATAAAATTGTTTTCTTAGGAGAACAATCTGTAGGAAAGACTTCTTTAATTACAAGATTTATGTATGGATCTTTTGATCCTAAAAACCAAGCCACAATTGGAATTGATTTTTTATCTAAAACCATATACCCAGATTCAGACGGAAATGAAAACAATGGAAAAGTTATTAGATTACAATTATGGGATACTGCTGGCCAAGAAAGATTTAGATCATTAATTCCATCATACATAAGAGACTCTAATGTTGCAATTTTGATATACGACGTAACTTCTAGATCAACATTTGATTATTTAGATACTTGGTATGAAGACATAAAAGAACAAAAGCACGATTTCGAAAGCCAGCTAGAATCTGGTGAATTCTGTATTGTTGTTGTTGGTAACAAATTTGATTTAGCTGAAGAAAAGCAAAATGAGGAAGATGAAACCAGCGATATAAAGAGACAAGTCACTTACGAAGAAGGGGAAAGAAAATCAAAGATATATGGTGCAAAAATATTTATTGAAACATCTTCAAAGACCGGCTACAATGTAAATCAATTATTCAAGCAAATCGGAGACATTTTACCTGATTTCGACAGCAAGAAGCTTCTTGAAGGCAATCAAAATAAAGGAAGTGTTATTGACTTAAGCAAGAATACTGAAGAAGAAGACCAATGTGCATGCTAAATCAGTTTTTCCTGGGTAAGCAAAAGGACTCTTTGTATATATTGCTAGATTTTTTTTTTTGAAGACATATAAAAGACCACAGCACAAATTAAACATAAAAGACGTGTTTAGCAATTTAAAATAATTTATATATTCGAAAAATGTTAATTAAGCTTTTAACAAAAGAATAAAATTCCAACATACATAAGTTTGTTGAATCTTGATGAAGATTTGGTAGAAATTTTTTGAAAAGCCATTAGTTAAAACTTCAATTTTTTTTTTTTAAGTAAAGAAAAAGTAAACAATAAAGTACTTTGGTTCATAAAATGTGTGTGCTAAAATACTGGATAAGGAAAGGAACTAATTGTAAGAAAAAGCTACATGCTTTCAAACCCTGTTTCTTTGAAACCACCTTGTTCCATCATGACCATTTTGCAAACTTTGGGTAAGACTTCACATTGAAGAGGTTCCAATGGAAACTTTTCACCATCGACGGATATAACGGTTTTGGCAACATGTGGAATTAGTCTATAACCTTTTACTTTCAAGTGTGTTACCTCTGGCTGAATGACATGGTAACCTTTATCTAGGTTCAACAATATAGAAGCCATTCTCGTGATAGAAGTTTTTGAATCTGAAATAACCAAATCAATGAATGCATCGTTATGAATGGCAGCAGGAAAGAATTTGGTGTCTGGGGCAATGTATGGCATTTTTCCTCCATAGAAAATATTCAAGTTTTTGGTTATGCTAGAGTCTAATAGAGACCAAGAAGAATCTGGCAGTTCATGTTCTTCCGTATCTGTTAAATGATATTTAGGCAACAAATCACTTTCTGTTAGTTCTCTAAACTCTTGTTTACCATCAAAGGTATAAATGTTAGCATTTAATTCTTCGTCAAAAATGCCCTTTCCAGAATGTTGATCTCTGGTCTTTTGCTTCAAATTCTCCAAGAAATGCTGTTTAACTTCATGCTTGTTTTCCTTTCCAAATTGAACCATAACATCACATGGATAGCGTTTTTTTCTTAGAACTTGAGCAGTTACTCCAAGTTCAAATCTTGAAGGTCCGATAAATCTCAAGTATTCGGTGTTAATGTCGCTTTCTGCAATGATACCATATGCTTGTGACAAAAATGAAACTCTTGTGTTTTGTGCAATCTCTTCGTTATCTATTTGGTCAAGATTTTCTTGGTATGACTTTTGCTGGCAGGTCATTAAGTCCATTTGTTCTACTCTTCCTTTTAATATATTTAGTGTCGCTAATGAGGCGTTATTTGTACCATGACATGATAAAGATAAGGCGTTACCAGAACCACAAGGAATTTGCGAGATAACCATTTCTTGGAAAATTTTGCTTCTATCTGGCCTATGATAAATAGCATTCAAAACTTCATGTGGAATACCATCACCAGAAGCACAGCAAATAATGTTGTACTTTAGCAAATTAGGATGATTTTTGATAAAGTGATATGATTCTCTGTGATATGTAGTCTCTTTGATGTGAATTTGTGCTTTAGACGACGCCAAAAGTATAGGCTTGGACTTTGAGTGAAATATTTTATGAGCCTTCCCTTTACCACCATTAGGATTAATTATCACTAATATTTTATTTCTTTCCACTGGGTTAGGAAAAGACTTGAATAAAACAAGTTCTTTCAAAGTTGGTTGATGAGTAATAGTATCATCACTCTCTAATGCATCATATCCACAAATTTTGATTAAATTTTGATATTCTTCATAGGAACATCTAATTATAGATGATCTAGGAATGACATCTATTCTTCTGTTTTTAGCAAATACAATTTCTACAATAAAGTCAAACTCTTGAATATCTTTAGGATCTGGGTTTGTTGTCTCTAATTCGTAATCCTTCCAATTCAATACTTTACAATTCAAAATATTTCTGAAAGGAATAATTGAGTTGTTTGGTAATTCAATTGTTTTAAGTTTCAAATCATTTCTGGATACCGCTTCAACATCAGGTTCTAAAGCATCTTCCAATCTTTGACTAGCAGTCAAATCTTCTACAGATATATCTTTGTCATGTTCATATAACAATTTACTTCTTTCTTCTGGATGATCTAAAGTTGTAAGGGAATTTGTAGACAAACAGCTCATGCAAGAAATGACAGATAGAGCATCATCTTTATCATAAGATTCCTGACTTTCTTCATCATATTCATAATCATCGTCATCGTCTTGCTGTAATCCTATAGATTCATAGGTATGTTCCAAATCAAAATTGGAATTGGATTCATGATCTCTTAAACCACGTTGTTTATTGAAATGTTGCTTTTTTAAAGATTCAAACTCAGGCATTGTGGATAGATCCTTCACTATAAGACCTCTATCATTAAAGTATAACCTATTTTTTATAAACATTTTCATAACTTTTGCTATCGATAGCTTCCCATATGTCAATAAGGAGGTATTGACAGGTAAAAGACTTGTATCTGGGTTACCGGTTTCGGCAACATTATTGGTGCTAACAGCTGGACTATACACAAATTGATCAGCTGGTGTATAGCTGTCTGATTTGGTGCTGCTAGTTGAAGAAGAAGGAAAAGCACCGGTTGCCTTGTATGATCTATCAGCATTTTTTTCTTTATTCTTGCTCATGCTAACGCTTGCAGAAATCGAACTCATAATAAAAGTTTTAAAGCTTGTTATTGTTGAGATAAAGGCTTGATTCAAATAAAAAAAAAATTTATAGTTCAGCTACCAACTTCTGTAATGTGTAATTTACAAAGAAGGTTCTTTACAAAAAGAAAAAGTGTTGGTTGCTTAACTATTTATTACAATTTTAAGCAACATCAACAAGGGGATTAAGGATCAAATTACTGTTATATGCTACCAAAAAAAAAAAAAACCAGTACAAGGCTTAAAAGCTGGAGTTGCTCGGTAAAAAAAAAAAAATACAACAAATTATAAACGTGGATTGGGACATCATAATAATCTCCGACAAATAAACTCATTTTCAAATTTATACTAACTTATACATTAAACATATAGATTTAATATATAAAGATTGAAATTAAAATCTATGCTATGAAATCCTTAATCAGTAGTTTGAATAAACTGTCACTGTACATTTTAACATCACCTTTGAGCAATTCAGTGTGTTTGTTGGTAACAGTCATATCCAAAAGATCTAATATATTAATTTTATCTTCTTTAATATTATTGGCTTCGCTTCCTGATTTCATACTGAAAACATAGCTTTTACCGTTATTTGTTGAAATTGTAAAAGATATGCTTGGATATTTGACACCACCATTACCAAAGTAATTGACAGGTAATACCTTTAGATTGATATTCTTGCAAGCAAATAAAATCTTACCTTCATGTAATTGTTTCAAAGTATAAACTCTTTGCAATGAATTGGCTGCCATTTTATTTTTTTCTTTAGAAGATCTAAAGTGTAATCTATGCTTCTTGACTGTACCTGAATTGTTAAAGTTAGGTTTTAAATTTTCAACAAATAAGTTGAATGTTTTTTCTGAAGCACCCAAATTCTTAGTGACTTCCAACAATTTTGCTGATAAAATATCTATAGTGGATTTAACTATCATAATTTCGTCTTCATTCTTTTGTTTGAAGTATTGATGAGTTTTCAAGTTATTAGTAATATCATTCAATAAAGACTGGTACTTATTATTCTTATCAATTAAACCCAATCTATCTAATTCAACAAGCTTTTCAGCAACAAGCATTTTTAGATCCAAATATCCTATGTTGGAATCTTTTTTGAAAATACTATTTGTTTTAATAATGGATTTATCAGATTTTAACAAAGCTTGTAGCTTTTCCTCACAAATGTCTTCTTCAATTTCGTTATCTTCATGGGTTAGCATACTAAATACATTATCCATGTACTTAGGACTTATAATTTGCATCAAAATGACTAAACCCCACATTACAGAGTTATACAAAGGTTTGGATCTATTAGAAATATCAGATAAAACATAGGAAGAAGGATTTAATTTCAAGTTCACAATCTTTGAGCTTTGTTTGAAGAACTTGCTATTATACATCTCATCTTCACATTTTGATAAAACGGTTAAGATTTTGGCAGCAGGATCATTTTCTGGCAATGTTTCTTCTTGATCATCCAAGAACCTTTGAATTTCCAGTAAATACTTGGCATTGATAGTTAAGACAGGAGGCGATTCTAATTTCATGTCTCTGTATATCATTTCATCAATCAATTTTTGGAAGTCTGGTGGGATGATTAATGTATTCAAAATTGCTGCAATATCATTTCCAATTTCTTCAACATAAACATTTAGCTGTTGATAATAACCTTTGAACTTTCTCATAGCAAATACAGTTGATAAAGAATTACTTAAAATTCTCATGTTGTTTTTAAATTCATAGTTTCCACTATTAGATTGAGGAGTGAAAGAATCAAAGTTCAATAAGTAATCGTTAATAAAACCACCAATTATAATCTTTGAAATACCTTCCAAAGCGTCAAATTCGTCTTCAGATTTATTAATGATAACATGGTAAGATTTAGTACACAAATGCAAAATCTCAATAGGTAAATCATCTAAATGATCAATCAAAATGTGTTGTATTTCTTCAATAGAGTTCCATAAAGAAATCATATTGGAAACGTATCTTTCTTTGACTGCTGGAATTTCAATAGCCTTTTGTGGAGTCATTTCTGAGTCGTATTCGTTAACAAGTTGATTGTAAATCTTTAAAGGATCACTTTCAAAGGACAAACTTTGATTGGTGGTCATCACCTTGATCTTGTGAACAGTTTCAAACAACATGCCGTTCAAAAATTCTTTTTTGTTAGCAACCAAAAAAGAATGCAGTTGTCTTTTCCAAGGTAAATCAATATCTTGATTAAATAAGTAATCTTCCAAGTTAGATTGTTTTTCAATTTCATAAGTAATTAATTCAGTGATTAATTTGACTACCAAAATAGATTCTCTGTTATTAATAGTACCATCGTTTTGGTAAAAAATTAGCTTTATGAATTTTTCAACCTTTTCTCTGTTATCATTATAAAACATTCTGAAATAAAATGGATCGTTTTGTAACAGATACATCAATTTTTCAAAACATTTCATCATTTCTAAAGCAGCCATTGTATCACCAAATCCAGAATCTTTTTCTATCATAACCTTGTTTAAAATTTTATTTGTTTCATTGCTTATACTATCCATGACAGTTGTATGATCAATATTATTTTTTAAAGTCATTAACTTTTTGGCCATAACCATTAAGCTGTTTTCTTTTTTGGTAATATCCAAATTGGTGGAGTCAATGATGTCTTTCATATTGTTCAACTTGTCTTCAGACTCATAAACTGGAGTTGTACCATTCAATAAGTGAGCAAATTTAGAAACTGATTTTAATTGAGGATTGGCAGAGTTCATCAAATCTGAATAAGCATTATGAATAATCCATTTTCTGATATGCTTTTGAACTACGGAAACTTCTTTAACATGTTTTTGATAATGGTGGCTCATTGTTTTTAATTTTGTTCTTTGCAATTTACCTCTAATAGCAGATTGTAGTTGTTCAGCTAAATCACTGTCATTTTCACTTATGTAATCAGTAACAACATCAAAGCAATACCTGGTAAGTACACCTTTGATGCTGGATTGTAGTGATATACATGCACTGTCCATTAACTCTAGCTCATACATTTGTTTGTACAAATAGTTTCTTAAATAAGCACCCTTAATATGACCGGCTAGAGAAGAAAGAGTAGCAGAATTCTTAAACAACACATTCTTTTCAATATCTAGCTGTTTATTCTGAACAATTTTTTTTCTTACTAAAGATTGTAAAGAAATGATTTGTGAATTACAGTTTTCTAGATAGTAATTCTTAAATCTTATGTGATGTCTGAAAGCATTACCCTTAATGGTACTTTGTAGTTTAATCAAAGTTAATGTTTCATCATCAGTATGATTGATATCTTCAATTCTAGCTAATTTACCTTTAATTAAAGATTGTAAGTTAATAACATGTGATAAAAAGACTCTTTGTCTAGAAATGGTGGATATAACTTGGGTTCTGACTAAAATAGCCTTTATGTTATCATTGATTGATTCTATTTCATATTTATTTTTCAATAAAGCCAACAACAAGGTGTTTTGATTTTTTCTGATAAGTTTACCTTTGATATGAGATTGTATCAAAGATACTTTTTCATCGTAAATACCTTCTTTTTGAACTTTTAAATACTTGTTCTTTCTTGATATGTAACCTTTCAGACATGACTGCATTTGAATTAATTCTTCTTCATATATTTCTACTCGAGAATCGGTATCATATTTTTTGAATCTGATTGAACTTGCTCTGACTAAAGATTGGAATAAGATTACACAATCTTCAAAAGTATTATTTTCTTCAACCCTCGTAAGTTTATGAGGTGATATGTGACTGATTTTGTAGTTTGACACTGGGTATGTAGGCTCAGAATATAAAGTGGTTGCTGAGTATTCAGATATATTATCTACTGGTTGAGATGAGTAAGTAAAGTCACCAGTCATTCTAGCACGTCTTCTTCTTCTAGGGGAAGAAAATTGGGAAGATACTGACTTAGCATAATAAGACAGGTTATTGTCGCCAGAATGTTCCTCACTAACATTTTCAGTAAAGTCTAACTTTGGAATGTTATAATTGTCTGCAAGAGTCATAGAGCTAGTGGTTGAAGGTTCATAATTTTTAAATTTGATATCAGAATAATGACTGTTGATGCTATTTCTTTTGTTTAACTTTGTAGAAATTTGGTTTAGTAAAGAAGTTGTCATTACATCAGGGGTATTTTCAAAATCAACTTCATTAACATCATCAGTAAGTGGTGGCAATGATAATGATTTTTCTTTTTCTGGTTCTTCTTTTTCCTTTACTTTAAAGTGCTTTGTTATAAGCTCATCCTCTAGCTGTTGCAAGTTGGATTTTATGTCAGATTTGTAGTTAGACTTTGTTTGCAATTCTTTAATCACTTTTATTTTATCGTCCGCAAAATTGTCATTGTGTTCATCAAAGTCATATCTATTTGCAACACTAGATTTATGGTCACTAGAATTGTCAAAGAAGTCAAAGGCCTTAATGCCACCCATTATATTTAATTTTCTTTTGACTTGACCTAGCTCCAATGGCGAAAATTGAAGCTTTCCATATAAGTTAACCATAGGCTCAATATAGCTTGTATATTTAGTAGATTTATTTAAAGTTGAAGCAATACAATGAATGGTTTCAATAACCCCTGAAAAGTTTTTGTTTTCATACAAATCAACTGATTCAAATTTAAAGTGATCAGGAATTTTCATTTTAAAACAGAAGTGTAAAAATAGCTCAATGTTTTCCATTAGTAAATAAGGAAATTTACAATCTGCTGGATGAACAACTATATTTTTATTCTTTTCTATAATTTTAACAACAGTTGCCAAATAAACACCGTTTTTCAACAAGTTATTATTGATAAGTTCAACCGGACTTGCAGGTAGTTGCTGTAATCCACTATCTTTAATTATATTATTAATCCACTGCTGGACTTCGGCAACTCTACACAAAAATGTGTATGTTTTTAGATCTTGCTGATTCAGATTTGACACATCAAAGTTTGCAAGCTTAATGCTTTTTGCAATGTTATTACTAGGTGCAACATTTGTCAGTTTATAAGCTGACTCCTTTTTGGGAGAAGAGATTGCTGACTTAAATTCAGCAAAAGACAAAGAGCTTTCATTTTTTTTGTTTTTCAATGGAGAAGAAGATGAGCTGATGGCAGAAAACTTGCTTATTTTCTTCAAAGGAGAGGTTAAATTTTCTTCAAAAACACTTACTTTTTTCATAGATCTTGGAGTTGTGTTTTTGTTTGGAGAGTTATTGGTAGTTCTTGGTTCAGTCATTAGGCCTGTATTTTGCAAAGAGTCCAAATATCTCTGCTTCATAGGTGAAATGTTAACAAGTTTTTCTTCAAAATTATTAGCTTTTTGAGGGGACCCTAATAGAGTTGCTGAGGAAGCCATTTATAGTTTGACTGTATATAATATATTTAAATATCTAAACAATGTTAGGTTACTGTAAGCTATGGGGGGTTTTGTTTTTGGTTTATCCCAAAAGTAATTTAGTTTTTATATATTTATTTTTAATTTAAAATTAAAATCAATCAAGCATCTTTAACTAATAGGAAATAATCAAAATTCAAACAAATATTTTCAATCAATAAGGAAGTAACCAAACCTATTAGCTTAGTTGAATAAACTTTACCTGTACGTTACTTTTTTTCTTTTTTTTTCAAACAAAAAAATTAAGTAAACAAATTAAAACTGTTTACACCCATACTTCCCAAATAGGAAAGTGCAAAATAATTTGTAACACGTGATATTCGGCGTTAAGACATTTTTTTTTAAACACAAAAATATAGTTGGGAGCATCACAAACTTCAATCTTTGCTAATGATTAACATTTTATTGATTCTATATGCTATAACAAAACAGTTAACAGCTAGTAGTATACATTTAGCTCCAATAATTTTAATTATTAAAAAAACAAAAAAATTTAAAAATTAATCATCATATATAGAAAATATGTATAAAGCCGTAAACATTTCAATTAATTAATCATTACATTGTTTAATCAACTTCTTCCATTTCATTTTCTTCATCAACAATTTCTTCAACTGGTTCTTCAGCTTCAGCAGCTTCAGTAGCTTCATCAGCGTCAACACCTAAACCTAGAGAAATCAATCTGTTAATTCTGGAAGCGAAAGAAGATGGTTCTTCTAAAGAGAAACCAGAAGTTAACAAAGCAGTATCGAATAACAACTTAGTTAAATCTAGAACAGTCTTAGATTCACCTTCACCGTTGCTGATCTTGGTAGCTAATTCCTTAATGATAGGACTCTTTGGGTTAACAACAAAGATCTTCTTAGCACTCATGTAAGAAGCCATGGAGTCATCGTTGAAAGATTGAGCCTTCATGATTCTTTCCATGTTAGCAGACCAACCAAATTGAGCGGTTCTGATAGCAGCTGGAGATTCACCTAAAGTATCGGAAACATCAACCTTTTCGACCTTTTCAGCTAAGATTTCTTTTAATCTAGCAGTTAATGGTTCTAATTTCTTGGCTTCTTCTTCCTTAGTCTTCTTTTCTTCTTCAGTTTCTTCTAATTCGAAGTCCTTGGTAATATCAACTAACTTCTTACCATCGAATTCCTTCAATTGAGAAACAGCGTATTCATCAATTGGGTCATCTAAGTATAAGACTTCGAAACCCTTGGAGTTTAAGGCTGGTAAGAATGGAGAAGTCTTGATGGCCTTGATGGATTCACCAGTTAAGTAGTATATGTTCTTTTGGTGTTCCTTCATACCGGTAACGTAATCAGTTAAAGAAGTTAAATCACCGTTACTCTTACTGGATTGGTATCTTAATAATTTGGCTAAGGTTTCTCTGTTTTGAGTATCTTCGTGAATACCTAACTTCAAGGACTTGGAGAAGTTGGTGTAGAAGGTCTTGTATTGTTCTTCGTCTTCAGCTAATTCTTGGAAGGTTTCTAATAACTTCTTGACGATGTTCTTCTTGATAACCTTTAAGATCTTGTTTTGTTGTAAGACTTCTCTGGATAAGTTTAATGGTAAATCTTCAGAGTCAACAACACCGGTAACAAAAGATAACCAAGATGGAATTAATTCAGTAGCTTCATCAGTGATGAAAACTCTTCTAACGTATAATTTGATGTTGTTGTTTTTCTTCTTAGATTCGAATAAGTCATATGGAGCTCTCTTTGGAACAAATAAGATAGCCTTGAATTCTAATTGACCTTCAACAGAGAAGTGCTTGACAGCTAATGGTTCTTCCCAATCGTTGGAGATAGACTTGTAGAAAGCATTGTATTCTTCTTGAGTAACTTCAGATGGTGGTCTGGTCCATAATGGCTTGGTCTTGTTTAAGACTTCTAACTCTTCAACAATTTCCTTGATCTTTTCAGTCTTTTCTTCGGTCTTGTTGTCTTCATCTTCGATTTCTTCAATCTTTGGCTTGTCGGAATCTTCTTCTTCCTTCTTTTCTTCCTTTGGTTCGTCTTCCTTCTTGACTTCCTTTTCAACTTCCTTAGTGACCATTAATTCAATTGGGTAAGAAACGAATTCAGAGTGCTTCTTGACAACATCCTTGATAGTCTTTTCTTCTAAGTAGTCTAATTGATCACTCTTCATGAATAATCTTAAGACGGTACCTCTACCGATCTTTTCGTTGGTTTCGTCCTTAGTGATAGTGAAAGAACCACCAGCATTGGATTCCCAAACGTATTGATCATCATCGTTGGACTTGGAGATAACTTGAACCTTGTCAGCAACTAAGAATAAAGAGTAGAAACCAACACCGAATTGACCAATCATGGAAACATCAGCACCAGCAGATAAAGCTTCCATGAAGGACTTGGTACCAGACTTGGCAATTGTACCCAAGTTGTTGATTAATTCAGCCTTGGTCATACCAACACCTGAATCTCTGATTTCTAAAATCTTTTGATCCTTGTATGGGGTAATTCTAATGAATAAGTTAGGTTCTGATTCTAATAAGGTTTTGTCGGATAAAGCCTTGTATCTGATTTTATCTAAAGCATCAGAAGCATTAGAAATCAATTCTCTCAAGAAAATTTCCTTGTTAGAATAGACGGTGTTAATGATTAAACTCATTAATTGAGTAATTTCAGCTTGAAATTCAAAAGTTTCAGAGGACATGTTTGTATATGTGTTAAAAAAAACTAATTCTTTGGGGTTTTAACATTTGAAATTATTTAATAATTTTTTAAATATTTGAATTTCATAATTGATCTAATACATGAAAACCATCTGATTACACCTATTGCATTTATATCTAAGAGTAAATCACAATCTCAGATGTGTCTGTGAGCACACACACAAACATACGCTTCAGTATTTTTTCTGGAAATTTTTTCTCTCCTTTTTTGCTCCGCATAATGCTTCACCAGTTAATTGTATCCATTGAACAAATGGAACTTTCTAGAAAAAAAAAAAAAAATGAAGCGAAAATGAAATAAGATATGGTACAAAATATTGGGATTTTAACGCGTAAAATGCGTATACAGCTGGTAAAGGGGAAAAACAGAGAGATGTGTTAAGCACGTGACAAGCACGTGCAACACGTGCTTGCATTTAATCATGCCAGGATGTGTATATACAGGATCAGCGGATCTTCAAGGTATTCAGCAGGCTGTCCGTTGTATCTTCTTCAAGAGTGAATGTTTGGTTCCAAATTTCTTGGATTATGGACAGAAGTTTATCAATCATGTCTATAGTAACATCATCAGTTTCCTTAACATCACGGTTGTACTTTAACAGAGCAACTAAAGATTCGTATTCTTCAAATGATATGACAAATCTATCCAACCCAGAGTTATAAATCATATCATTCAATAAATAAATGCTTGCTCTTCTTAAAATTTTAAAGCTATCGTCTTTTTCATCAAATTCAAAAGTCAAAATACCTTTTATACAAGAAAAACAATCAACCAATTCACTTTCTGTTAATACATCCATATTAACTTGAAGAAGTATACCTAGAATAGACATAGCAGACATTCTTACTCTGTTATCAGTTTTCTTAGCGTTATTGGCATTTATCTTTTCAATAACAATATTAAACATCTTATGAAGTTGAGCATCCTTGTTTAACAAATATTTTTTGTTTTGGAATGCTTGTGATAAAACTTCACCCAAGCGAAGTTCTTCTTCAAAAGAAATGTTCAATATAGAATCTTTCTTTCCGTATTCATCATAAAGTCTCATAACATATTCTAAACTCTTTTCATGGTTACAAAGAATCACTAAACCTCTGATACTATTCAAATATACAAAAGGTTCTTCGTTTTTCATCTCGTTAAGATGCAATTCTAACACAACCCCATAATCCACTACTGGTGACTCTTTTAGTAGTAGCTCTCTAAGCTCATATAGACCTTGAGCTTTTATAGGGGGTAGTGGATCGTTAAGGTTCTCCAAAGCTTGCTTCAACATTTTTTTATCAGCTGTTTCAACATTATCTTCAAACTCTACTGATTCATTGTTATCATCTAAAAGTCTTATTATCTTGCTTATCAAGCTAATAGCTTCTTTTGACTTAGAATATTTTTGGCTCAGAATACCAGATATTTCTTTCAAACTGGTTTTGTTTTGCTTATTGAATGATGAACCTCCACTAATGATGTAAGAAATAAGTTTCAGCAGCATATTAAATACGTTTTGGTTACTTCCAGTATTTTCATCTTCATCATCAGAATCAGAGTCAACTTCAGAGATTTCCAAAGTGTGAAAGTAGTTTGGCAAATTTAATAAGTCAATTATCAATACCAAAATATCTTGTGGATTACTAGCAATTGCATCCTTAAAGTCATTTGTTTCAATCATGCTATTCATAATTTTCAAATCGTTTAATTGTAAAAAAACATCTGTTTCTTCATTGGCAGCATTATAAGATTCACACCATCTTCTTAATATTGTAACAAATACGTTATTGATAATGTCTGTATTTTTGGAAATGGTCTCTAAGACTTTTAATATGAGTTCATTTTGAACGTCTTGTGTTTTAATAAAATTTTGCAAACTTTGTATTTTGGATGTAACATCTGCTTCTTTACCAACAGAAGAGCTCACTTCTGACATAAAACTCAATTGTGGCAGTTTACTGTTTGCAGTGACTTGAAGTTTTCCAAAAACACTGGCTTGTGCTTCAAAATCGTAATTTACTATCAAATAGTTCAAGAGATACCATTTCCCATTTGAACATAAAAGATAAAACTTTAAAGTGCTAATCAAACTGTTAACATATGCTTCATTGATTATTGTATGATCCAACTTATTTCTTTTATAGTTGACATAAATAAAGTTGGCGTATCTGTAAAGAACATACATGAAATCATACTCGTTTTTGTATTCCAACATTGATTGAATAAAATTGTTGTCATTCTGTCTTGTAAGTGTTATAAAAACATTCATTCTTTTAATAAGATCACTAGATGAAATAATGGATTCATTTTTCTTAGCTGTAATGTGAAAAATATATTCTTCATGTAGTGTTGAGTAAAAAAAATCATTTATGATCTTAATGTTCTTATTGTAAATGGTTGATAGTATATTCATAACTCCAACTATCACAATGGAACTCTCCTCTATCTCTAATAGTTCAAACACTTGGTTAAACAAAAGATAAAAGTACTGTTTATTGGTTTTACATGAAGAAGGTTTTTTCAAAATAAGTTCGTTCAAATGAGCAATTTTTGATAAGTCTATTTCTTCGGTATCCTTACTTTGAAGAATAAACTGAATGAGTGATTTAAGACCATCCTTCTTGATGACTACTAAGTTCGAAAGCTGTTTTGAAAGTAAAAGTTGTGTTTTTATGTTATTTTTAAGGTAATTGATCCATATAGAATAGTTTGCATACAGCTCATATGTATCATTTATATTTGTTTCCAAAATTGAAACATAATTTTCAAATAATGCTGATTCGCAACCTTCTGCTATCAAATACAAACATCCTATAATTAAATCGTAGTAGAAATTGGTGAGCTTTATACACTTGTGGAAAGATTCGCTTATTTTGGAATTTTCGTCATGTATGGTGAACAAGTGAACAAGTTTCGAGAGTGTATATGCCAGCAGTTCACGGTCATCCAACCTAGAAATGCTGTTAATTCTTCCATAGATAGAGTTCTTGTTATCATCAAGCAAATATTGCTGTGGTTTTATGCTGCTAGGCAACAGTCTGTATATGAGCTGTAAAGTTATAAATTTTGTAAATCTATCGATGAGTTTCATGTCATTTAATGACAGCATGAAAGTAGTATTATCCTTTGAAGAAACTTCCTCATCCGCAATGGTTTTGATCATAGTTTCTATTACACTTAATATTTTCTCATCAACATACTGCTTATTTAATGGTTGATCCATATATTGCGATTCCAAAAGATCGATTTTATCATATAATTCATTAAAGTAGACATCAAGAGAGCTCTTTGCTGAAAAAAATTTAGGTTTTTGACCCAAAGAAGTTTTGATTTGATCAACTATTTCGTCTTTTTTACCAGACATTTAGTAACAAGTGTAGATGGTGCTATTTCTATGTATCTTAATATCTTCATTAGTAGATGTGGATTTTAATACATATGTAGATATATATATTTTTTTTTTCAGTTTAACATGGCTTAGCCTTGAAATTTGATGTGCACGTGCAATGCCATATAATGATTATATCACCGCTCCCATGTTTTTGTCATATTTCTCTTTTCTTTTTTCTTAAATTTCGAAATTTTAAAAACTCGATACATAAGAAAGTTTAGTACAATTAATATAGCAAACCAACACACACACCTATACCTAAGAAAAGCATAAGAACCAATTTTTGGCTATTTTGAGTTTATTTTTTTTAAAAAAAAGGTATATCTACACAATCACAATAACATATAATATAAATGACAGAAGCC
>ERZ794936.470-NODE-470-length-19235-cov-6.581908_pt1 | contig 19235 bp, 8 predicted proteins | sample MGYA00511083_ERZ794936 | MGnify/ENA primary metagenome ERZ794936 (study PRJEB30137, sample SAMN04331409) | food metagenome | isolation source: Y2 must sample point D1 replicate A | place: Australia: South Australia | collected 2014 ... | reverse complement strand
CCCAGACTTCAGCAGCACAGAAACAGCATTATTTTGATATAGTGAAGGAAGCTAATCCATTTTTGTTCCCAGATTCTTCTTTTTTTTTTTTGTAATTAAAAATTTTAACTAATAGCTCTTTTTACTTTTCAACCAAAAGCATACTGCAACTTTTTTATTAGGCTCTGCTAAACATGAACGTTCTTTATGTCTTTTGAGTGCTTGTTCTTCTGGTATATCACTTCATATCACCGTTGGCAAGGTGTAACAGTCACGTGCAGTTCTTATTTTTTTGTCAACAAGCAGAGCATCGGATATAGGCAGGTAAAAAAAAGGAATTGGCTCAAAACATGTTGACAACGCTCCACAGAAGTATAATCGTTAATTCCATACGAAATTTTGAAACCAACTTTTAACAAACCGTACCATACCAAACGATCTCGCAATGGTAAACGGAATTTACATTTGGATGGGTGTAATAGGTATCTTTACCTTTATATCCTCTGGTTTTGAGATCAAGGAAGATACATCTATATTAGACTTACCAGATCCATTTAAAAAAAATCACTTTCAATTCATAAATACATTAGAAGGTTTAGATACTGAAAAATATTCCCTGAAATACTCAAATTATTCAATCACCAAAGAATACAACAACTGCTCAATTTATGAATTTGAATCCAATGAGATTACAGTCAATCAAGACATTCTTGATGATACCTTGGCCAAAGCTCTTGAGATAATTGAAAGAGTAGCCAACACCGAGCAATTTGAGGCACTTAATATTATGAACAAAATAGAACCAGATCCTAAAAAAGTTCACCTTATAGACACAGTGTCTTCATACGTATATGTAAATTTTATTGAATTCTTTAATGCTATAGACAATGTCGTCAAAAAAACTCATGTGAACGCCTTTGTCAGACGATTAACGTATGTATCTCAATTATTTTGGAACTATGAAATAGATTTTAAAGTACAAGTCAAACAGACCGCAAATTATTTGCCTTCTTATGTGCTAGGAAAGTCTTCTAATATCAAAGGTTCCATTTTAGATGATCAAACTGCAAAGTTGAAGTACCATATAGATGGGTATTACGTGAGTTTGACATATGGTAATGGTGATTTGTGTGAGGTTACCGGATTGCACAGAGAAACAGAGCTTCAGTTTGTGTGTGATAAGAATTTTTTTGATATCAATAATGTTCTTTTTCCTTCAGAGCATGATAGTCTAGAATATGAAAAAATTGCTGCAAGAACACTAAGCGTCACTGAACCATACATTTGCAATTATCAAGTATTAATTGGTGTGCCTTCATTATGTGAATTGGAACTTTTCAGCAATAAAAATAGCTTAGTTTCAAGTAAACAAGATGGCAAACTTCATGATTACAAGGTATTTTGTGAATCACCAGAAGATAATTTTATTAATACAAATGCTGAACCTGAATTAAAGTCCCTTTTTGATGACAATTTTCAATCTTATCATTTGGGCAAAAAATTTGTTATCATGAAACATCAATCACCTAACATCAGTGACTATCTGGTATACACCGACATAGTTGATTCATCGGACGATATTGACTTTTCTGTATTTGACTTTGCAGTTCTTGATTATATTCAAAGTCATGATAACTCAGTATTTATTATGAGACTTGGAAATACATATCCTGGAAAGTTTAATTTAAACAAGAAAATGAATGAATATACATTTTACATAGAAGTATTTGATTTAGTTGGAAAGTACATAGCAACTTTGCAAGGCCAGGGATTTGACAATTATAAAGTCATCAATACCAGAATCAGTGAACTGCAACCTATAAAGAATTGGGTTCCTAATTTAGACAGCATGCTTCCAGAATTATCAGAAGATGAGACTTATGGAGATCAATCTTAAGTACAACTGCGGCAGCAAATAAACAAAAACAAAAAAAATGCGATAATCACTTGAAACAAATACAAATTAAGTGCAATTATATAAACTAATAATACTACTACTTCTTCGGAACAACCAGTCCTTCAGGTCTTTTATTATCATTGTTAGACACGGTTGGCAAAATTAAAAAATCATCTCTTTTTGCATCTTTCTCAATAGTCTTTTCCAAGCTGACTGAACCTGCCAAAGATTGACTATCATCTTTCTTTTGGCTGACTTGGCTTTCTTCAGGTAAAAAGATAGTATCGTTGATGTGTCTCTTTTTCATTATGGAGATTCTACCATTAGTAGCCAATCTCACAGCCTTTAACTTCAATGGCAAATCATCGTCCGCTTTTATGACATAATTGTTTAATTCTTCCGGACTTAAACTATCTAGTGCATCCTTCTTTATATTCAAAGTCTTGGTATTTAAAGCCCATTGATCTTCCAAACAGCTTTTCATCAACCCAATAATCTTATTGTTTCCATTTGTGTTCAAATCACCATATGTATGATCTTTAAAGGTCATGTTTAATTCCTTTTCTTCAAGTTTGATGCTCTTGGTTATATTACTTGCTGCCAAGTCGCCCATTTGAACAGCTAGCAAATGTAAAGGAATCGACTTGTTCATTATATTGAACTCCTTATCCAACCCTAATTCTTTAAATCCAAAGAAATCGTCACCAGTTAATTCATTGGTGAAATCACCAGTAAGGTAAGAACTACTTTCGTCGTCAAAGTTTCTTTCACTCAAATCTTTTAGAGATGGTCTTAATAGCATTTTCAAAAAACCGTTCAACTTAAATTTGATTTCCTTAAGCTTTTTCTGTTTTTTCACATAATTCTTCTCATAGTAGCCATAAAGCATTTCCGGTCTATCAATACCATTTTGTAATAAAGAAACCTCAATCAATTCATTGACATCAGATAATTTATTCTCCGAATTTGTTTCCGTATGTAATTTAATAGTTTTAATCAAATTATTCATGTGCAATCCGGCTATTTCGTTAATTGTGGAAACAGCAACTCTTTCTGTAGACTCAAACCCAGCATCCATGCACAATTTGGAGGTTATTTTAAACATAAAAGATTCTACAATGTCCTTGTTCATAGTGCTTTCTCTTGTTGGCAGTTGGGACATAAAGTCAAGATCTATATTGCTGTCGATTTCCATTTTACGGAAAATCGAAGGCTTGAATACCTTGTTTTTTACATTCAACATGTTCTTGGCAAATGGATTGTTGGCCTGTGCTATCAATGCAGCTTGTCTGTTTTGTAAATCTCTGATTAAAGCTATTTTGTGGCAAATATGTCTAATTTCTTGGATCAATTGGACATTTGTATTCAACTTCTGAGACATCCCTTTGCTTGAATGTTTGGTGAAATCAGATTGTGGCTTACTAGCAGCATCACTCTCTTGATTCTGCATCTTTATCAAATTCTGTTTGACTATGAAATTTTCAACTTTGTCAAATGTGAGGTTATCTATGCTTGTTGTTGGAAGATCAGGCAAATTATTGGAGATGTTGTATTCACTCAAAAATAATAAGTTATCTGTTCCTATTTTAATATCATCTAAATCGTCTTCATCTTCATCATCTGAATTCAACATGTTTTTATCATTCTTGCTTTTATTATTTTTATTATTGTAAGTATTACTTCCGTTAGTAGTACCATTAGATTGATGTTTTTGTTGAAGAACTTTGATTTCATTGTCGTAATCATCTAACCATTGTGATTCTTGTTTCATTTTTTTATTATTTCTCAACAACGCATCAGCATTAGGATTCAATTTATTTCCTATAAACAACTTCGATCTTGATACTAGTAGATCAGATCTAGCACTGGAAGTCATGTTCTTCCATGCCGTCAATTCAGCATCATCAATAAATGCTAGTTGTTCAGCATTCAACATCTGCAAGTATCCTGTATCCTGAACATCGTCTTCATCATCAATCATATCATCATCTTCATTGTCAGATATGTTTTTTTCAGTGGAATTTTCTTCTTCAGCTTCTTTCTCATTAACTACGGGTTGCGGTTCCTCAACCACCTCTTCTTTTTCTTCTTTCTTTGGTGATGTCAATGGCTTTGGATCCTTAACATCTTCAGTATTTTTATTCAATGACATGGAAGAGTTCATTTTAGAGCTTGTTGTTTTACCACTTTTTGCAACCTTTCCTCCAATTTCAGGTCTTCCAGCTGATTCTTCGCTAGGTTTGGCAACTTCTTCATCATACAATTCAGCTTCAACATCTTTTCGATCTCTGATTGTTATGTCTGGAATGCTGGGAATCAAACTGGAAGCCTTTTTCTGCATCATAGAGCAATTTCTTCTTATCAATAGCTTTGTATCTGTATTGTAGGTTAAACAATTTTTCCAAATTAAATTTAAATCATCAACAAACTCCTGTTTGGAAACGTATCTGAAATTTCTCAACTTTCTCAACATTGTATTTAGATCCATAGGAGTCTTAACTATATCATAGTAATTAGGAGCTTCTCTTTTAGATACCTTATTCAAAAATGGTTGACAGTAAGATCCATATGATCTTAGTTGATTCAATACTTTTTCCAAAGACTCGTACAATTCCTCTTGACCAATTTTTGAATCAGAAGCCCACTTGGAACCTGTTTTTTGTACGTCTCTAATCAATTTTCTCAATTCTTGGTCAGTCAGTTTCAATTTTGATCTGTTCTCTTCTATTGTGGTTAACAAGTGGTTGATGTCTACTTCAGCACCAACTTTTTTTTCGTCAACTTTTGTTTTTTTCTTCTTTTTGCTTGTATTCAATTTGTTTTCTTTGATAATGGAAATGTCTTTGTCTGCATTCAATGCTTCACCACCAATTAAAAGTTGTGCATTTGGATTATCATTTGCTTCATTGGAATTGCTGTTGGTTGGATCACTAGGTGTTGTTCTGTTTTCAGACTCTTTATTTTTATCATCTTCATTGTCATCCTTACTAGTGTCTTCATCGTCTTCAGATTCCAAATCAGACTCATCTCTTTTTCTCTTTCTTTCCTTGAATTCCATTCTTTTCTCAGCTTCTTCTAGATGAAGTTTCCCCATGACTGTTGTTTTGTCGTCTTCTATCGTATGATATATTTGATTAAATCTAAATGCTATTTTATTTCTATCTGTGTTGATCTCAGTATTACTCAAAAGTGATAGAGTTTCTTGAGATATGTTAATTTTCAAATAATCACCTAAGTCTTTGGATTCTTCAACAACAGCCTTGTTAACGTCGTCTTCTGCATCCATATCGTAGTCATCTTCATCGTAATCTTCATCGTCGTTCTTGTCTTTTATAGGTTTAGTTACATTTTCAATGACTTTATCTTGAATTTCTTGGTTTTCAGTGGTTGGATCCATAACAACATATTTGATATTATCAATAATGTCTTCATTATTCTCAACTTCGTTTTCCTCCTCGTTTATGTACGTATTTTTATATTTGTTGTATACTTTCAATAATTTATAATCTCTCATATCATCCTGTAACCATAGTTTCAAAGGTTGTTCCCATAAACAATACCTAATTTTTAAAGAAAGCCCAGATAAAAATCCATCGCTTGATAGTCTTTCTTGTAAATTCTGAAGATCCATTTTTACGAATTCATCGATTTCCTCATTTTTATCTGCCTCATCGGCGTTGGTGGTGTCATTCTCTATGAGAACTGAGTGCAGCTTCAACTTCCCATCAAGTAACTCAGTCCAATGCTTGAGCTTCACTTCGTAGTCGTCAATTTTCAGCAATTCATACAAAATGATATTTTGTTCACTAGTCAAATACGACTGGATCTGTCTATCCTTGAACAACTCCTCTGTTGTCCTAAGGAGTGCTCTGTAGTCCGTCGTAAAGTAATTTGATATGATATTTTGTTGTGACATTCTGTGATCTACACAATATGCTCGAAATAATAATGGATTACTGCTTTCACTGCTCTAAATAATGAATTTAATGAAAGTGATAATTTCAATTTTACTTATTATATTGGGGTAAAAAAAAAAATTGTTCCTATGAAAATTCCAACTTTATTATCGAAATATAGTATACCTTGAGAAATAACGTAAAAAAAAGCCGTTTTCTTGAGGAAAAAACAGTTGGGTAGTATTTCAGTACTTGATTAAAACACTTCTGGCTATAAAATCAATCAGAAAGTGTGGATTTTCTTTGGGTTTTTGATGATTTTAGTTGTTAAATTTGCAAATATACAAAGGGCTTTAGGAAGAAAAAACAAACTAGAAAATTTTTCAGCACGGAAATTCAGCTTCGGAGAAAAAAAAAATAGCGGAGCGTTGTTGTTACCTATTTGGGTAAAAGTTGTTTTCAGTCAGGGTAACATATTATCTAATAGCCAAGGTTGCAAGCAGCAATAATGTACTGGTGGGCTGGTACTGGTCATTGATTGGGCCTTGATGACTGTATCGGGCCTTGATGGTTGTATCTGCAATGCTGAATGTATCCAAAATGCCGAATATACCTTGTTTTCTTCACATGTCCCAATCAGTGCTTTGTATAGTGGGTAAAAACTCCAAGTAGCATTGATTTAAACCCCTTAACAATCTTCACACCTAAACCGATGATATAAACAAAAAAAAACGTGTACGATTATTCAAATTATATTAGGATATATACAAAGTCCAGAAATAACTTTTCAATAACAGGAGGAAAGTCCAGCCACATCTAGAAGAGTTTTTATCAAAATAAAACTTTCTGTTGTTTGGATAAGATCAAGCTTTAGCTCTCATTTATACGGCAAACTTCTTAGTCCATTCCTTAGCAGTAGCATCGTATTGTTCTCTATTAGTCTTATATATGTTGGCAATTGCAGGAACCAAAGGATCATCAGGATTGGCATCTGTCAACAAAGAACAAACAGATAATAATACTTTAGCAATAGTCAAGGCTGGAGACCATTGTCCCTTCAAGATATCCAAACAAATGGCACCGTTGTCACTGATATTCGGATGGTAAATCTTTGTTTCAAAAGTTACTTTAGGTGGCTTGAATGGATAATCTGGAGGGAAAGTTATGGATAAGAAAAAAACACCTCCGGCAAATGGTGAGTCTGGTGGTCCCATTATGGAAGCTTGCCAATGGTATAGATCATCTCCAACTGGTCCCGCAGAACAGTATGTTGGTGGATCGTTTTCTAAGTCTTTTAATTCTTTTGTAAGTCTTTTTAGAGACATTGATTCTGTATGTTTAAATAAGTGGTTTCTTAGGTGTTTATATGTGTTTATCTCCTACTCACTAACTGTATATAACGAGAAACGAAAAAAATTTGCCACTTGTATGATTGGATCTGTGGTATAACGCCTTTCCCGAAACGGGGTTGTTTTTTGGGCGTGAGGAAAAATTTTCTCCTGTTAAAATGTGGTAATATATAGGCATAAATGTCCAAAATAGGAAATACATGCAGAGAAGTATATATTCGGGTAATTGTAAGATGTGTTTAATCAATACGTCAAGAGCCTTTACAAACCAAACAACCTGATTGTATCTTCTTTGATCTTTTCTATTGACAGTTCTAGGTATTCTCCATTGGATATCTCATTTACCGGAACCAAGTAACCATCAATACAAACATTTTTTTCGTATTCAACGTCTTTTCTTGCAGTGTTGGGATAAATCCGCATTATCAAATCAGTAGAAATATCTATCTCCTTGTATTCAGTCAAGGGATCATTCTGGTACATTTCAATTAGTTCATTTGGATCAGGTCCGTATCCAGCTTTTATTTTATTGAACAACTCTACTTTTTTGCCAGGTTCTTCTTTTATTGACAACAAGTATCTGTGATTGAAGTCGGATTTAGGAGATATATCATAGCCTCTTTCAAGTCTTCCTTGATTGAAGATCCCAAAGTACGAACTTTCCTGTTTGTTGAAAATGACATCTTCTTGATCGTTCTTATTTATGATTTCTATGTAATTATTGTAATGATACTTATCCCCTGCCAAATCATTGGCAGCTTTTAAAAAACGTTCGTTTCCTAAATGCGCATATTCAGGAACAGTTGCAACTTTTAATAATGTTGCATGGAACCCAGTGGTCACTAGCAAAAAGCACTTGGCTAGCTGTTTAAAACCTGGTTTTGTTGAGTTTATTGAATAAATGGGGATGCTTTGCTTTTTCAGCTCACTTCCTTTAGCAAACTGGAAAAATTGCTTAATCAAAATATCATTGAAACCTAGATAATCCTTGCTGTTGACGTCTGTGTTCTTATCAATTTTGAAAATATCCCAAAATAAGGCATTTGCTGTACCAAATGGAACATGCAAAATATCCAAAAAAATGTCATTTTTTGTAATGCCTTCAATAAGTTCTTTAATTGAAGTATCACCAGATAAAATTACAACCAAGACTTTTTTACCAGAAAGCTTCGATATCTCGTTCTTGGCTATATTTAAAATATCACCGGAATCTTCAGTCTTTAAAATGGTTGAATTAGCATTGGATTTTGACAAAAATTCATAGTACAAGTTAGCATACTCTTCTTTTAATGAAGAATGTTCTTCTGTTTGCTTACCTGCTTTTGTAGAATTAATTATAAGAATTTTATCGTAGTCAGCATATTGATTTGTAACATTTGGTGTCAATGAAGAAGATCTCCATTTAATAGAGGCTCCTTCTAGATAAAACTCACAGCCATCAAGACAAACAACACTGCTCATAGCTTTATGCTCTGGTGTATCTGATATCCAATATATAACGATTGTACGGTGGTAGTTTCTTTATCTGCTATGAAGGCTGTTGCTAAAGATCAACCAAAAAAAAAATAGTGACGGCTTTAAGCATATAAGAAGGAAAAAAGAGGCCAAAAAAAAGGCCCATTAAAGCAGTCAGTCATATAACCGTAATCAATGTTCTTATAATTGTGGTGTTAATACTGTACGTCAGCAAGGGCCGATAACTCTGGAGGTCCGAAATGCTGAATTAGGTAATAATGTCAGGATTACATTTTAAAAAATGGGTAGAATATTCTGAAGAAACATTATAAATATTTCTTGAATTAGTTTTGTTGTGGGTTTTAAGTTTACATTTTAAGTTATGAGAACATAGTAAGGTTGACAACAAATGAACCTTTTTTTACAGCATTTAAGTTGAAAACATTGGTTTAACTGTATTCATTAAATGGTAGCATTATTTCCTAAATTACTCTGCACAGCTTAAAATCATTATATTTATATTGAAAAATACCATTTAAGGCACTTGTTAGGGTTTTGTATATATGCTTTTCTCTGTTACCACGCGTGTTTTAGCACGAATGTTCTCTTATATCCGATATCGGATATAAGAGTTTAGCAATGTGTGTTTTTGCTGTACTAACACAAATGTATGTGCACAAAGATTGTGTGGGATTACATGAACAAATAGACCTAACATATTAGAATAAATTGTTTGACAAGCTAGCAAACATATCTCATTCTGAACATACCTTACAGCCAGTATCTTGGTACCTCATCAAATCCACGCACGTGAAATCTACATACATGTTAAGCACGTGATTAAATTGCTTTTTTTTTGGAGCATAATAACGATTCACTTCCCAATTGGGGAATTCAAACATATCCATACTTTTTTCAAAGTATACTTTTTTTTCAGCATTTTTTTTTTAAAACTCTACAACTGCTATATTCTAAATGGTTTGTATTACATATCAACTTCTTTAGTCTTTAATGAGGGAAACAATAATAACCAATAAATAAACTGTCAACATAAGATACTAAGATGTCTCTTAATCTAGGATCTTTGAAAGAAAAAATTGAAAGCAAAATCAAAGTCAGCAACAATAAAAAGGCTAAGAATGATAAAATCAAATTAAGCAAAAAGTTATCTGAAAAAGATCAACTTCTTAAAAAAGAAGCCTTGGAATTAGGAGCTACTGAGGAAGATATCAACTTAGTTTTAAACCAAACTGATGGTGAAATGAGTGAACAAGAATTCAACGACAATGGTGATGAAAACGAAGAAGACCTAAAGGGTGGTTTGCAAGATATCATGAAACAAATGGGATTTAATGCTAAAGACGTTCCAAATCTAGTCATTGATGATGAAGATGAGCACATCGAAGAGGAAGATGAATCTGCAGAAGAAGATGTTCAAGAAGAAACAAAGGAATCTGAAGAAGAGCCTATCCAAGAAGAAGATGAATCTGAAGACTCTTCTGAAGAAGAAAACCTTAGTTCAGCCAAAAAAGAAAAAACAGAAACTCAACAAGAAGTAAATAACAAAGACGGATTTATTTCAGAAACCAATCTTGTTGTGTCTGATAGACTATTAATCCCAACCAACACATTATGGCATCAAGTCCCATTGGATCCAGAGACCCAATATCAACAAGAACAATTATCCAAGGATCAAATTTCTAAATTATACGAAAGAGGTAAAATGGCTTTGGAACAAGATAATGAAATTTTCTATGAAGAATTTACCAAAAACAACTCACAAAAGAAGTTCATGTCTGATATCTTACAAGACGGTACCTTGAACGATAAAATCAGTGCTTTGACATTATTGATTCAAGAATCTCCAATACACAATTTAAAATCATTAGAAACATTACTAGGTTACTGTAACAAGAAGTCTAGAAATTCTATATTGGCTACATTAGCTGCCTTGAAGGATATGTTCCTAAATGGTGGGCTGATTCCAGATAGAAAATTAAAATACTTTAAAAATCAAAACTTATCCATGATGCTTAATAAAAAGACTTTGGCTATCTGGTACTTTGAAGATTTTATGAAAAACTACTACTTCAAAGTATTGGAAGTCTTGGAAAAGTTGTCTCATGATCCAATTATTCATATCAGAATGAACGTTTTGACTCATGTTGTCGATTTGCTAGCTGCAAAGTCTGAACAAGAATATAATCTTTTGAGATTAGCTGTTAATAAATTAGGTGATATTGATAACAAGGTTTCTTCTAAAGCATCTTACCAATTATTGAAATTAGAAAATCAACACCCAAACATGAAATCTATTATTATTGATGCTATTGTTGATATTTGTTTAAAGCAAAACGAAGGATACCATACCATTTATTACTCAGTTCAAACATTAAATCAAACAATTTTGAAAAATTCTGAGTACAGTATTGCTAATAATCTATTGAAGGTATACTTTACATTATTCGAAAAGTTTTTAGTTGAATCTGAAATATCCAAAACCAAGGAAACTGAAGACAAAGAATTCACTACTAAAAAGTCCTATGAAAAGAGTAAAAGAAAGAAAAATGCAAAGAAGGGTAAAAAAGGTGGTGTTTCTGTCAAACAAGAAGTCAAGACTGAACAAGATATCATTGAAGAAAAGAATTCCAAATTGTTCAGTGCCATTTTAACTGGTATGAACAGAGCTTTCCCATTCTCCAATCTACCAGCTGAAGTTTACGATCAAAGATTGGACACTTTATTCAAGATTACCCATTCTTCCAATTTCAATACTTCTATTCAAGCATTGACCTTGATTTTCCAAGTTATTTCTAAAAATAAAGGTAAAGTCAACGATGATAGATACTATAGAACATTATACGAGTCTTTGTTAGATGAAAGATTAGCTAATTCCTCCAAGCAAGGTATTTACTTGAATTTATTATACAAGTCTTTGACCAACGATAGAGACATTCCAAGAGTGCAATCCTTTGTCAAGAGAATCTTGCAAATTGTTTCTCATTGGTTGAATATTGGTTCTGTTGCCGGTATGATTTACTTATTAATGAAGTTACAAGATACTATTCCGGAAATAAAGAATTTGTTGATCAATACTCCAGTTGATTACAAAAACCAAGATGAAGAAAACGAAGAAAGCGAAGATGGAATTAAACAAGAATTCAAACCATATGACGCTAGAAAGAGAGATCCAAAATTCTCTAATGCTGAATTTTCTTCTTTATGGGAACTAATCAACTTTGAAAACCATTTCCATCCAACAATCAAAACATACGCCAATGCATTTGCCAAAACAGCTCCAACCAAAGATGAAGATGCTGAAGACGATGACGAACAAGAAGGTAACCCAGCTGATGCTTTAGGTAAGCCGGATTTAGGTCTTTACACATTGGCTCATTTCTTAGATAGATTTGTTTACAGAAATTTCAAACACAAGTCTACCACTAGAGGTTCCTCTATTATGCAACCTTTGGGAGGTGCCCATACAGGTTCCTTATTGGTTAAAGCTTCTGATAGAGTATGGAATGAACTACCAGCTAATACCGAAAATTGGTTGACTAAGAGAGCGGAAAATATAAAACCAGATGAAAAGTTCTTCTTTGAATACTTCACCAGTAAGCAATCAAGTATCAAGAAGATGGAAAAGAAGTCCGAGGATATGGATGACGATGCTGATGAATTGGACGAAGATGAAGTTTGGTCCGCTTTGGTTAAATCTAGACCTGATGTTGAAGATGAAGATGAAAATTCAGAAGATGATATTTTCGACGAAGAAGATTTCTCTATGTCTGAAGACGACGACGATGAAGAAGTCTCAGGTGATGAAGTTGCTGCTGAAGAAGATCCATTATTAGATGCTGCTGCCATAGCTGAATTAGAAGGTATTGACTCTGATGATAGTGAAGTTGAAATTGATATGGATTCTGAACAAGGCGATGAAGAATCTGAAGATGACGGTATGGATATTAAAGCCTTGTTATCTGGTGAAGATTCTTCCGATTCCGATGCTGAATTCCAATCTGCCCAAGAATCTGAAGATGATGAAGAAGAAACTAGCGTCTCCAAGAAGAGAAAGCATGACGAAGTTGATGAAGAACTTACAGAAGCTGAAAAGGAAAAAGCTGAAAAGAAGAAAAAGAGAAAGGCTCTTAAACAATTGCCTACCTTTGCTTCTGCGGATGACTATGCTCAATATTTAGATGACAGTGAAAGTGAATAATAATTTGTATATATAATTTAACGATTTCTCCTATTTTGCTAATATTTCATAGTTTTTTTTAAAGATATGACCATCGCCATTGAAAACATAATCGTCTAATGAATAAGTGGAAACATCAGAGAAAATTAAGTAATAGTATTTTAGTGTTCTTGTGAACCAATAGTATGGCAAAATATCTAATTCTTTATCAGTGTATAAATCCTTAATGGCTGAAATCTCTACGTGTTTATTGTGAACATGTTTTACGTGTCTTATCATTTTGTCAAAACTATCACTAGCTATGTTTCTGTACTTTGAATCACCAGTGATTCTATAAGCGTAAAACAAAGACTCAATAAACTCAGGTCTCATTAAATATTGTGTGTCCATGTTGTTGATATGCAATGGATAAACCTCATTCAGCCATGCTTGTTTTTCAGAAATAAATTGTTTGTTTTGCAATGCTGCCTTTGATGTAGTCATTCTATACATTTTCTTGTACGTAACTAAGTTTTTTGATTCTTCCTGTTTTCTGTAAATTTGCGACAACATATCAGATTTCTCATCAACAAACTTTTCATCTTCATTGACCTCTTCAAATGTGTCTCTTTTGAATATATCTTTATGAATCGTAATTTTCTCTGAATTTGTGAAAAACCCTTTTTCTTCGACATTAACGTAATTGTCTTTGAATGCAGACCCATCTCTTAAGCTATTCAATTTTTCTTCTGAATCAAATGTATAACAATTATCCAATTGTAAACACTTGTCAAAAGTAACACTTTCAGGAATTGTATCAAGACCAACTAATTCAGGCAATATAGTGCACCCATTTATCAATTGTTCACCTACTTCCTTATAAGTAGCATTTTTTAACAAATTCGAAGCATACAAAAACATACCCCCTAATTGGCAATGCTGAGATTTAAAGGTCAAAGATTGTTTGATTAAGATTTCTTGTACATGTTTTTCTGTATGCAAACCGCCTTTATTGATAAATATAGGAGTAAAAAGCACATATTCAAGATCTCTAAATTTCTCTTTCATAGTAGTAGGCAATAATGGTTTGTATAACATAAATTTATTAATCAACTCAAATGCTTTTTCAAAATATTCCTTCAATAAAATAAAATCAGCATGTGCATTAATCAAGTGATAACTTTTTAAAAAACTGAATAAGTAATTAACATTACCATCGTCGTTTATCAAGTCAATAAACTCATCTTTTAAGTTGTTGATATCATAATCAAAGTTATATTCATCATTGACTGAAATAATTGTATTTCTTTGTAAACAATTTAAATAATTTCCATTGAATATACTCTTCATAAATCCCTCAGAATTTGGTACTAATTTATGATCCTGTGAACGTTTTATTATTTGACAACCACTAGGATCAACAACTGTTGGAAACAGGTAATCAAGGTTGAAAACACCAACAGCAGATTCATACATTTTATTAAAGACATTCATACCAGTGGAAATATAAACATTTTCCCTTGTTATTGAAGACAATTTGATAAATTCTAGCAAGTTACCGGAAATATCAAAGATGGAAGTCTTTCTAAAGGGGAATCTATTTTGTATCAAAGATTTGGAAGGTAATTCAGAAGTAGGTAGTCCGTTTATAGGTGTATCGTATGCCTTCAATGCAATCTTAGCTGCACTTTTGGCTAAATTCAACCAAATTTCGTCTTTTTCATTTGATAATTCATAGCCAGAAATCAATGATGATACAATGGTTATAAAATTTTCGTTTGTATTCAGTAAATTCTTTGCTGTTTCCAAATTTTTGTGATCAGCTAAATTGCTCATCAAAAGTTCAAGTTCCTCTTCCATATTTAATAAGTAGAACATATCCAATGATCCTAGTAGTGATCTTCCAAATCCATTTCCGTTGTTGTTTTTTGTTTTGGATATAGGTTTTACCTCATCAATTATTTCCGAATTTAAAATTTTTGAGTATAAATTAAAAGTTTCTACAAATATGTCTTTGACTTCATTTTGCTTTTTGTTAATAGCAAACCCGTTGTCAAGAAACTTCTTTGCTTGAATATTGGGGTAGTCTTGTTCAATATAGTTGTAGGTGTTTTTCCAGGTAAAATGATCGACCAAGAGGTTTTTTAGTCTTCTACTTAGATCTTTGAAGGAAGCAATTTTTTTCGAAGGAGTTATGCTCAAGCTATTGAAGGCATCGTTGATATTCAAATCGTTTTGTAAAATTGGGAAAAACCTGTTCTTTTCCAGTAGAACTTCATAGTTGAGTAGATCTGGAGTATGAAAATCTGACTTCTCCTCTACCACATCGACAGATGGGCTCTTGGTCAAATCATCTTCGCCTTTGAATCTGTCATTGGTATCGATTTTGCTTGGAGTTTGATGTTTATCGCTCAGTCCAGATTCAGTGTCCACAAATGGTATTTCAACAGATAAATCATTAGTAATATGAGGAAGTAGCTCGTTCTCAGCAAATGTATTAAGCATATCTAACTCATTTTTGAACAAATAATAAAATAGTAATCCACAAGTAAAAATCAAAGGGATATCTGTTTTGATTCTTCTAAAAAGGGTAGAAATAATTGAAAAAATATTCACTTTCATTATGAATCAATTCAAACCGTTTGAATATGCACAGTAAATCGGTATATATGATGTTCTTTTGGTGTACTATAACTATATTATATTGAATTTTCTTATGTAGAAAAGCAGATGGAAGATTCTATAAACAGAGGGTTCGAACTTTGAAAAAACCCCGGAAAACAAAAATCCGCTACACAAATATTAGATTGGCCAATGCTCGTAGAATACTACTGTCAACATGGATAATCATGTGGTCATCTCCAGGGGATATCTACGTGACGACTAAAGCTTAATGGTGCTTTTGATATATTTGAGACTTTATGACAAGCTTTGTTAATGCGAAGAGCACCATTTTGGTCGAGATTTTAATGTATTTGTAAGGTAGCGTACGTTGTTTATTTCATCTTAGCTTATGCCAATCGACTATATATTTATAAATGGATGACTATGAGTATAGTGGCTTGTTTTGAAAAGAAAAAAAACTATCTAAAACTTGGCAATACAGTTTACTTAAAGATCAAATAAGAAATAGTGGTTTAAGAAACATTATCTTAAATACTTATAAAAATCAAAGTCAAAAGTAAACAAGAAATGACAGCTATTGAAAAAGTGATAGAAGTTACCAATACTGGTGTTGTCAATTACAAAAGTTGATGAGAAACCACATACATAATTGCAAATTGATTACATATAGGATTAGTATAGGACAGCTATTAAATACATAAATAAAAAAGAAAGTATAGGTAATATTATGCACCTTCAACAACTCATTTATCTTCTTTTCTTTCAATATACTCAGTAATCACATCTGCACATCCTTTTGGATTTTCTGAATTAACCCAATGGGTTCCTTCAACGGTGTGTAATTCAAAGTTTGGGAAAAACTTTCCTATTTCAGAGCAATACTCATCAGACATATAATCAGAAGTGCTTCCTTTGATGAACAGAGAAGGAATGTTGGCCTTGGACACCCATGAATTGTATTCCCAGTTCGAAATGTTTCCTTTAATCAATGAATCACGTAAAATCCCCAATGGAATTTTTGATTTGTATCTATACTTGCCGGTTTCTGGATCCTTGTATTTAGCCAATGTGGTCAACAAAAATTGTTGAACGGCATGTCTTTTTTCTATAGGTTTCAATACTTCCAGACATTGCTTTTGAGTGTTGATATTTGGATCATTAACAATTTTCAGTAAGTAAGTAGCATATTTTGGAAAAGAAGCCAGAGGAAAGGTAGCAACTGGAACATTATCTATTGAGCAAAGCAAAGAATACAAAGATGGTTTTCTCAATACCGAAGCCATAGCCACCTTTGCACCCATTGAATGACCCACAATGATGGGTTTTCTAGTTTCAAAGTTCATTTTCTTAACCCACCTCTCAACATCTGCAGCCATAGAACAATAATCGTGTCTGGATATATGCTGAGAAGCCCCATGGTTTCTCAAATCTAATAGGTAAATGTCTCTTTTCAAGGATTCTGACAAGTACTTGACCATTGATCTGTTCGATGTTCTTGATCCAAACAAACCATGCAAAACTATCATTGGTGGATCTTCGGTGTTTGCTTTGTTGTTGTACAAAACAGCTTCATAAGCTAAATCAACAGTAGGAAGCTCATCAGATACTAAATCTTTGTTTAAAACTTCTGTAGATCCATACATGCCGGTTTGATAGCTCGATTTATAATTATTGTTATGGTTTACAAACAATGGTCCTGTTCCCACCTCCAATTCTTTGTCATTGCATGCTATATCAGCTTCATTGGCGTCGTTTTTCAAAAATGGAGATGATGTCGAAAACAACGTTTTTGAAGTAATGAATTTATATAAACTAGGCTGGTTGGACGTGTGTAATAAAGATCTAGGTCTCAGAGATCTGGTAACAACATTCATAGTACGTTTCCTTCCAATATAATATCGTATTCTAGGTCCTATTAAAGCTCTCTTGTTCAAGACGTCTTACAAACAGATTTTAAATTTATATAAAGTCGTTGCTTTTTTTTTTCATTCCCCTAGAGATAATCTCGTCTCCCTTCACGTATAAATTCACCGCTTAATTTTTTGACAAATTTTGAAAGTGACCAAATCTGTTATCTACTCAAGCACGTTGATAGGCTGGTTTATAGTGGCTTGAGAGTGATAAGGCTTTAATTCTTGGTGTGACGTGCTACTATATCCAAAGATTTGAATGTATCATCGGAGTTTATCTTATCTATGCCAAATATGTCAAATATAGATAATTTCTTAGCTGGATCGTTCTTGCTCACTTCTTTGTTTTCTTGAGCTTCAATGTTGATTTTTCTCGGTTCTCTTACTCTATGAAACCTATCTATTATTTTTTTAATCAATTTGAACCTTTGTGTTTTCTTCTTTGGAGTTTTAGTGGCATGAACTGCTTCGTTAAGCCCCAGCAACCATTGCGTGTATGACTGTTCATCGTTTACCTTTAGATTCAAAAGGGTTGTATAGTTGAAGTCTTCACTGAAACTATAGTTTTTGTTGATATTTGTTGAAAATTTGTGAGTTTGTATTGGTTTTGTTACGCTTCTGGCATGAGAAATCAAAGTTATCAGATTTTCGAACTCATCAACACAAAGCTTTGTTACAGTGTATTTCCCCCATAAATTGTTCTCGATTCTATGCAAGGCAGTTATAGATCTATCGGCTGGTAATATGTTGTCAAGTCTTTCAAAATAATTATCAATCTGAGATTTAATTAAATTTGAAAATAACTCAAATTTGTTGGTAGTAAGAGATGTTTGTAACAATATGTTGAATACTGCATGCACTTTTACAATAAATTCATGGTTTCTTAAAATTTCAGCAACCTCTAAAAACTTGAACAACAACAAACATTGTTTGTTCATCAAAAGCTCATTTTCTTTGGCATCTTCATTAGTATTGTACTGTGTACAGTATGTGTTGGATATATTTTGAAAAGTTACTATGTTATCAAACATATTCAACATCTCGAGATACAAGCCAATTGTTGTAATCTGATTTATTTCAAGGTATTTATACTCGTTGGTAATTTCTCTTAACACTAAGCTATTGATATTCTCAATATTTTTGTTCTTAATTCCTAAATCTCGGTTTATTGGCAGCTCAATTGAAAACTTAATATTTTGTAACAATGAATCTGTTATTGGCTCCTCTAATCCATCAATGATATCCACACTTAGCTCATTACTAAAATGCTTACTAAAATTGTAATCGTGTTGTAACTGATGATATCTTTTTACTCTTTTTTCGTAGTTCTTTATTGATTGAAATTGAGAGCTATTAGATTTATAAAGAAATTTAAAAATTAAACAAGTTATTTCTTTAGTAATAAGTGCTCTTACATTGTCAATATCAACAATATCTTCAATTTTGTTATTAATAAAACTAATTAATCTGTTCATATTTTTTAATTTGCTGCACAAGGTCATCATATCAATGACTTCATCTTTAAGAGTAAAATGCTCAAAACTTAGTTGACATGTTTCATCTTCATATTTGCTAATATCTTTAAACACATTTTTGACCACTTTTGCCATTTTCAATTTGTTTCTATCTTTGATGCCAAAGTCTTTGTAAAAGATAGAATCATTATTCCGTTGTGAAGTAACCACTTCATTCTTTTTTTTGACTATTACACCAGATCTTAATGACTTCGACAAAGAGTTCAAAATATATGTGCTAAGAGCCTCTGGCTGTTCATTATCATCAATGTTTTCGTTTATCTCCTCAATCAGAGAATTGATTGTCATTTCAGTAATTGAATGTTTATGCATATATTGATTTTTCTTATTAGACACTTCGTTTAAAAACTTCAATATAGAAGACTCACCTAAATCTGTTAATTCTATATTTTCGCTCATAAAGTCTATTTTT
>ERZ794936.469-NODE-469-length-19244-cov-6.873886_pt1 | contig 19244 bp, 12 predicted proteins | sample MGYA00511083_ERZ794936 | MGnify/ENA primary metagenome ERZ794936 (study PRJEB30137, sample SAMN04331409) | food metagenome | isolation source: Y2 must sample point D1 replicate A | place: Australia: South Australia | collected 2014 ... | reverse complement strand
TTTTAATTTATATTAACCAATTTTTTTTTTTGTTTCTTCTTCTTTGGCATTTTTGATAATCGTTATGCAATAAAAAAAAGAAAAAGACTGAATAGTAATATTTTAACATCTAATACTTATAAATAACAAGAGTTGCATTTCAATTTTTTTTTTTTTTTAAATTTAAGAAGGCGACTGGCTGCATCATTTCAAAAATTGTAAGAATTGCAGTTGAATCGTATTGTTACTTATGTTTAAATCCGATAGAGACAGTATTTTTGTAGTAAGATTTTTAATCAATATCTGGTTAATGATAACAAAGGCTAACTACATTAATGATGAATAAATTGACTGCTGTTGTAAAATATTCAAAATTACAAATTAAAACTAATTTTAAATTCAATATAATGCTACGTTTATATACATCGACCAACTTCTTAAGTTTGACTATTTAGTTTTGATTTTATTAAAACAGAATGAGGAACAAACCTAAATAAGACAGAACTAAGTAATTAATTTTAATATTATTTGAGGATGTTTCTTGTAACATAAATTTGCAATTATTTGTAGTAATGGTATATTAATCTTGCAGAAAACGTACTTTTTATTTTGCAGCAATCCAACCTAACTGAAAAAATATAACTAATAAATCTAAAATAACAAATTTACTTTTAAATAGTAAATGCATAAAAAAGTTAATATAAGAAAATAATAAGCTTCTTTAGCTCAGTAGGGAGAGCGCCAGACTGAAAATCTGTAGGTCCCGCGTTCGATCCGCGGAAGGAGCATTTATTTTTTTGTTTTTTTATTTTTTTTCAAAAATCAGATCTAATAAATTTAAAATTTTAGTTCTTTTAGAAGAAAGATCTTATAGATAATAGCTTTATAAATTTTTGCTACTGATTTAGTGCTATACAATCTACAAGGCTGAGAAGCATATTCTGCAGTACGAAATACTATTCACATTTGGTACGATAAGTTTGAACATTTCTTTTTTTTTTCTCTTCGGCCTTCGCTTATATTTACTCCTGTAGTTATTTGTCTTAACAAAAAAAAAAAAATCATGTATGGTTATACTTTTTAAAATTTCATTAGTGAAGATGATTCAAAGAAACCTAACAAGAATCACACACATGAATATAGTACAAGTCAGTAGAGCTTTAAGATATAATGGGCCATATTTAAATAAAAAAAACTGGCTAAATTTCTCATTTGAACTGACACAGTTTAGGGAATACTCAAACAGCGATGAGGATCATCTAAGAGATAGAAAAGTTGGTATGGCAGGGTTTGTTGTGGAAGATACTGAGTCTTCTTACAAAAATGTATCTGTTCTTTCAGCTGATGAGTTTTATAACCCACAAGTTGAACAAGCGGATATAAACAAAATCAACGCCATACATGACCAAACAATAAAGTATAAGTACAACACTGAAACAAAAACCATTTCAATTCCTTCTCAAATAGAAAAGATGATTGAAAACATGATTTTTAGCTACGGAAGTATAAAAACGTTTAAGCTGAACTTGAAAACCTTTATTGATGAGAACCTCTCTCACAGCAATAATATCATAAAACCAATTTCCAAACCCAAAGATGCTAATTTTTATATCGCATCTCAATTTCATAGAGACTATGCTTCAAACTACCAAGCACTAGCTGAATTGAAGCAAAAAATCACAAATGAATCTAATTCAACTGTTTTTAATCCAAAAAAAGTCTTAAATGTAACAAACGGACCAGCAACTGGTATTATAGCTTTGCATGAACTTATGAAAGATGTTAACGACTACCACCCTTCAGTTCTAGAGGCTTTTTGTCTAGGAAATGAGGAGATGACCAACAAAGCAAAAATGCTATTGTCTACGTACAGAATGAAACATGGAGCCAAAACAGATACTTCAGAAACTGACTGCGCTATCAACAAACAAGCAACTTGGACCAACTTTTTGCAAAAATTACCATACGCTCCAAATACTAACGATGATTTATTGAATCGTAAAACCCTTTACGACTTGATTATCTTGGAACATGCTTTAGTCAGTAATGAAGATAAGTACACAGCTGATATATCAAAAAACATTAAAAAGTATGTTCATTTGCTAGCACCAAAAGGGCATTTGGTTTTGATCGAAAAGGGGAACCCATTTGGGTTTGAAGTTATTGCTCAAGCTAGAGAAAATATAATCAAGCCAGAAAAGTTTTTATTAGAAACTGGTGGTAAGATTCCACGTCCTCATCACTTTTTGTCAAATACCGAAATCACGGAACATGAGACTCAAAAAGGCGATTCTACTTTAATGAGAACTGAATTCTATTACAGCATACTGGGACCTTGTTCTCACCATGGCTCATGCCCATTACAACTTTATAATCACAAACTTCATCATTTAAGAGGAAAGGCAATGAAATCATGTACCAACCAAAAGAAGGTAATGCTTCCGAAATACATGATAGAACTTACACGTGGTAAAATTAATATGCACCCATCTAGTTCTGAATTTAATAATAAAGGTTATAAAAGAATGGTATCTGGTAGAGAAAATAAAGAAGATTTTGCAATTCACAGTTATTCTTATTTGCTTGTAGAAAGAACATCCAATGATCCAGGAACTATTGCTGGTATTGAAGAAGCTAGAAAAAACGCCTTTGAAAACAAGACACACATGTACCCAGTTGGGTCTATAGGAAAGAACGCATCGGAATACCCACGTATCATGAACATATCACTAAATAAAAGACATGTAGATATGGCTCTATGTGCGCCTTCTGGTAAAATAGAAAAGTGGAGTGTAGGGAAGTCAAAATTGGAAAAAACCTTGTATAAAGATTTGAAAAATGCCAACAAAAACGATTGTTGGCCTCATGACAGTGAAGGATTTTCTAAAAAAGTCAGTGGAAGAGCAGAATCTAAATCAGATTATTTAGAATTGAAGAGATTTTTGATTGCTTTAAAAAAAGAAGAAAACAAATTACTACATGAAGAATTAACAGAAAATCTTAAGGAAATGAACAACACTTTGGATAATGGTGGAGATGTATCTATTGAAGATAAGTTGTCAATTGAAATAGCGTTACGTGGATTAGAAGAAAGCATGGAAAATAAGACAGATATCAAGAGCAAGTTTACAAAGACAGAATACAAAAAGGCATTGAGTTTTATCAAAAAGTACAAAGAACTAAGTAGCCAGGATGTTCAATAAAAACTCGTCTTTGCTTAAACGTTTTTAATAAAAAGGAATTGCTTTGTGGGGGATTTTTTTTATTTCTTCAAAGAAGCTACATGTATGTAGATCTTTATTTATTTACAAGGGTAATCCTGTACATACTTATTTATATAATTCTTGTTTAATAATGTAAGATTAAACCATATTTTTGTTCTTTTTTTTTTTTTTAAATAATAATCTTTAAGTAAAGCAGTCTTACAAAGAGACAATTTCAGAACCAACAGCTATTTTAGGCTTCTCAAGCATAAGCTTTTTAACTTCTAAAATTTTAGCCACCTTCTCCATATCTTCGATTTCAAAAAAGAAAACTTCATAATATCTCAATGTTTGGGGACTGTAAGTGATAATGTTTTTAGTTTGTTCTATAAAATTAAAACCTTCTGTTCCCATATCATTTAAAAGCAAAGCCAATGCATACTTATCATAAAATTCGTGATTAGAATCGCTTAAAACCAATTCAGCTTTTTGACCTTCTACATTCATTTTCTTTAACAAGTTTAAGTTGTTCAATGATGTCTGTTCATTCCAAGTATGCGATAAGTACTCTGGGTCGTTGTTAACTACATTGTATGCCATTTGATTGTTGAGTACGTGTTGTGCTTTCCAAGATTTAAAACTCTCTAAATACAAAGTTTTTAATAAATCAGGACTAAAAGAGCTTTTATAATCAGTTAACATTTTGAACACCTTGGTAAAATCAATAAAATAATCATCCATTCTATTTTTATATTGCTCGCTATTGTGAGCCATGTTTTTTGGTACTTCAACATACTTAATTATTACTTTTTCATTGGTCATAGCACTGTTTAGCAAACCGTTCTTACAATGATCTACATACCAACTGAAGAACAAAAGCTGTAGATTATGTAAAGCTTCCATATCATTATCAATCTTTGCAATTGTATTTATTTGCTCTAAGAAAGGTTTTGGAACTTCAGTTTTATCAACATATAATTGATTTTTTTTGTTGAAATTGAAATAGTGCCACTTCATTATTGCTGCAGACTCTGCAAGTCTCAAGCCTTCATCTTCTTCAATACGGGATATTGGCAAAAATCCAATAGCAGTGGATTTACGCATAGCCATGATAGGCAATGACGTGCTACTCATTTCACTCACAAAGCTATTCATAATTTTACTTCTCATTGCATCAATAATTGTATCTTGCTGATAAAGTCTTGTAAATCCAACTTTAGTTCCGTTATTTAACTTGATTCCCTGACCCAAAATACGTTCAATCGTCACCTTTGTTTGAGTGTCCAATTTTTTCACAATGTTTTCATGACTTCCATATGTTTCCATCAGTATTGAAAAAATTTCAGCCCATGATTCACGTTGCTTGTAATCTAATGCATAGCTTATATCAGAAGAGTTTTTAATTCTTGGCAATATAATATCATCAAAGAATCTTGAATACAGAGCTCTAGCAAAATCAATATCCTTATCAATCGATGCCAAAGACATTAAAACATTGGTAAATTTGTAGCTGAATTCTTCAGTCACTTTATTCAAAACCATATTTTCTTCATGAGCTTTGGTAATATCAGTAACTGTATCGTTGTCGTTGTTAGTAGATGCTTTGACATCAATGTGATTTATTAGGGGTATTGCTAAACCTGAAGTTGAATCATTGCCACTAGATTCTATTAGTAAATCTTTAGAAACTGACACATTTTTTGAGACTGAGAGTTCTTGAATGATACCATAGCATATGTGCCAAGCTTTTCGCTTAAGACTTATTAAAGTTTCTTGATTATTTGTATCGTTGAACGTTGGCGACTTTAAAGTTTCAACAATTGATTTTACAAGTTTTACTCTCAATGATATAGGCACACCCATGTAGTATTCAAGAATCTCACTATCAGAAAATCCTTTGTTGTTTTTCAATTCGTCTAATAATTTGTGAAGATTATCAAAATGAGCTGGATCCTTGTAATGTAAAGGCAAGAGGGGTATTTTTTCTTTTAAAAATTGATTAAGACCTATATTCATTAAATAGATGGATTGGTAATGTTTCATCATATTTTCTTTGAATTCTTCAACTAAATCAATTGACTTAAACAATTCTTTTTCCTTTATGTATGTATCCAGTAAACTTGCATATGCTTCTTCGTCTGGAGAGTTGTTTCTAACAGATAAAAACTTCATGTGGGAAAAGACTTCAAATTGGGAGTCAGCTTTGCTAAAACAGCTCAGAATTTTTAGTACTTTTGTGTGAACTGATCTTAGTTCACATTGGCCAAATGCTGACGTTAACTTCGATAACACTAAATTAAATTTATCTAAAGTTAAAACACCATTTTTTCCACCAAACCCAACATCGCTGATAGTCATATTAGATACTGGGGACACCATTTTTTTAAACTCTAAAGAAGTTTGTAGCTGCTCTAAAACGTTATCGTATATGAGTTTTCTGGAAAGTTCTCCAGCTTCATCGAGACCAGGCACATTAAAAGCCATTTTAGATTCAATCTCCTGTTTTCTGAAATCCAGTAAAGTTATAATATCATTAACAATTACATCTGGGGGAACGATAGTTGATGGGGTTTCATTATTTTGTTTGTAGTTTTGAAGAAGATTTTCATAAACAGAAAGTGGCATAGGACGACGAGACTCTTGGTATCTTTTTAAAATATTCTCAGTTAATTTCTTTAAAGTTACATATGGAACATTTTCAAATAAAACAGTTATATTTGCCAAGTCTTTGGTATTAATTTTCGCACCTGATAAAACATAGTTCACTCCAATTTCAGACATTTTAGATAAACTATTTGGTGAGTTTTCCCAGTCTACAGGTACAATATCCTTATGCTCTGCATCAGCTAATATGTTATTTTTGATCACTGATTTTTTGTTTTCCAATAAGTTTCTGTTGTTGGCTAAAATGTCATATTTATCAGGTCCACAAAGCTTTGCAATGTACAATTCCTTCAATTGTGATTTTTTAGTGGTGTATTCATTCAAGACTGTAGGTGACTTTTTCAAAGTTTCAAATTTATGATTTTTGTTTTTGACAAATCTCTTGTCGATCAATTTGCTATTCAAGCGAGAAGACAATCTCCTAAGCATTGTATATATACTGATGTAAAGGAATAATGATAATTTTTATTTATTTTTGGTATTTCAAATCAATAGTTAAAGATTCTTTTTTTTTTTTCAGAAGTAGATAAATGGATTATCTGGTTGAAGATTGTTAACATATTGAAACTTAAAAGCGTCGGAGAAAAGAAGTGAAGGTAGAGAGAAAAAAAAAAAAAAAAAAAAAGAAATTTAGATATAAATCCTGCCATACAAAAATTTCCTCTTTAGGGAATTCTTCTTTTCACATAGGCAAAAAAATAACATTATTTGAGTTGAATGTTAATGACTTTATATTAAGTATATTCCTATATGGTTTGAAGAACATAGATGAAAAACCTGCAAGAAAATCAATATAATTAAACTAATAGTTGATATAATCACTTTAAGATATATTTAATTACAATAATTTTTTGCATCTGATATAAACAAAAAAGAAATAAAAAAAATGGACGGTAACAATAAAAGTAATAGAAGCTGGAAAGCTTATAAAGTAACCAAATCTTTAAAACCAAATAATGCTATAATCAAGAAGAGCTCTTGGGATAAGAAAAAAGAAGAGGCTTTGAAGGAAAAAGAGTTCAAGGATAAATTGGCCCAAATGAAACAAGAAAAGCAAGATTTGAAACAACAAAAGTTAAATGCTAGAAAAGAAAGAGAAGAAAAGAGAATAGAAAAAGAAAGATTAGAAATCTTACATAAAAGATTAAATCAAAAGAGAATTGATAGATTGAGAAGAAAAGAAAAGAGAAATAAAGCTTTGAGTGAAGGTAGAAAGAGATAATTTTAACGTCAAGTATATATCGGTTTGATAAAAGCTTTAATCAGAAGCTAAACTCATGATTGAGTATGATCACTACATTATAGTTTTATTTCACAATTAACTTTGTAATATCTCTTACTTTCTTTTGGTTATTGGCTGACGATATGAGCATGCGAGACTTTTACGGCATGGCTGAAAATAGACTGAAGGAAAGGGGTTTCGGAGATAAACATTTTCTAAAACGAGTATGAATTTTTCAAAGCATTTATTTATTTTTTTTTTTTTTACCAATATGATTTTTAATTCGTTTGAATAATATTCAACAAAATCATTTATAAACCAATCAAGTTATAACTCATCAAAAATAAAAAAGAAATAACTCGATATTCTTTTGATTAAGCTACTATCTATTGAATTTATTTGAAAAACCAAAATAAATTCATTAATTTTTCAGTCAACAATCAAGCAACTTTAAGGAAAAAAGAAATAAAGATGTTTGCTCTACGTAAGGTTATATTACCTAAGAATTCTTCTTTTATGTTCAGAAGAACATTTTCTTCCCAAGTAAATTCAACTACTAAACAACCAGCAACTGGTATCAAAGGGCTTATTGCCAAGTATGGTTATACATCTCTAGCTACCTACCTTATAATTGGTGCTGTTGACTTTGCAATTTGTTTCGGTGTCATACATAATATTGGTGAAGAAGCTCTTTCCTTAGAATATAATAACTTAAAGAAAAAGTTAGGATTTGAGTATAAACAAGAAGCCCAGATACATGAGGAATTTGAAGAAAAGAGAAAAATAGCCACAGAAAAACGTGAAAAAGCACATGCCAATGCCGAAGCTATCACTGAGGATACATCCATGTATGAATCTGTTAAAACATACTCTAAAGAATTGGTGAACAATTACTTATTCAAAGAAATTATTATAGCTTATGGTATACACAAGTCTTTGATATTTATAAGACTTCCAATAACAGCAGCAATAACTCCACCGATTTATAAGTACTTGTTAAAAGTTAAACCGGAATGGGTGTTGAGACCTCAAAAATTTGCAACTAAGGCATTTGATCCATCAATAAAAAGTAAGATTTACCAGAAAAATAAGAAAACATCTTGGTGGAGAAAAATCATAGGTTAAGTTGAAAAAAAGGAATAACAAAGCTGTCAATATGAAGGTTGTTGAAAACAGTTTTTCTTTTTTTTTTTTGATTTTGTTTTTTTGAACATTGTTAAGTACATCCAATTTGTGTATATATAACATATTTGTAAATATAAAAGAGATAATCTATCTCAAGTTCAAAAAAGAAAAGAAAACTATGCAAAAAAAGAAGTCTGATATTTGTATTTCTTTGATTATCGTTTCATTATTTATGTCTTACATATAACACTCAGTTTCTACCAACAGTACATTTAATCAAACCGTTTGGATCACTAGATGGGTAGTACAACTCGTTATCATTCTTTTCACCATCAAACCATTCCAAGTTGAATAATATGTAATGCTTGTTTGGTAATTCATATGTTACAAACTTGGCAACCTCATTGTCTTGTAAAATTTTAGTGGCCATGTTGAACATAGTAGCTTGAACAGAAGCAGAGTTTTCATTTTTAAAGATTGTTAAAGTGGTATCTCTACAGTTTTTAAACAGTTCAATAAATAACTCATCTTTGGAACCGGTAACAACAGTTTCCAAAGAGCCTAATTTAGCAGGATCAAATTCCAACTTCATTAAGACATCTGTCGACAAAACTCTATCATCAGTAGGCTTCAAAGTTGTGTATTCACAAACATTAAAGCCATGGAACATGGAGTTTGTACTTTTCAAAACAGTCAAACCTTTTAAAATTGTTACTAGCTTGTATTCGGTTGGCTTGGCTTGATCGTAGTCTAATTCAATTTCTTTGGTTTCAGCACCTCCGTGAATAAAAGAGTGTTCATGGTACTTGTTCCATAGTTGTTGAACAATTTTGACATGTACACCTGTAATATGAGAGTATTTGTTGGTGAAGTGCAAAGCTAATAAAGCAGCAAACTTTTCCATTGTTTCAGTTTTATTTTTCTTGGCCAAAACTAAGATGGTGTTTTTAACGGTATCAGTTGGCACAACGACTTTGTTATCCGCTTCGGTGAAAGAAGTCTCAATTTCTCCTTTCAATAAAACTTGCACATTGCACTCCATGATTTCATGGTCTTTGTTGTTTTTTGGGTTCTTGACAACTTTTAAAAATTTGACGTTGTCTTTTCCGTAACTGGAAGATTCTAAGTAGCTATAGGACATTTTTGATTTATATATTGATATTATACAGGAGATTTGTAAATATGGTTGGTTTCTTTATTATTTTTTCTCTCTCAAATTCTAAATTTTGAAAGCATGAATAAATTATTTTTCAATTAGAAAAAGAGGAGGCTTCTTATATAATGTTGACATCTGAAAAAATGTACTTATTTTTTTCTTGTTCTGATCAACTCTTTGGTATCTGATTTTCCTTATCAGTTATAAACAAAAAAAAAAAAACCAAGAGATTTCTTTTTTTCCACTGATTTTTTTTAAGCGCCTTATAATTTATGGTTCGGCAATTACCTATTGAATTAGTTGTTGCCATGATAACGTCATTTCAAAGTTCTCAATGCAAGAAATGTGACAGAAATTAAGATTCCAATCAGTGTTATCACCTGATTTTGCTAGCTCACATTTACTTGTTAGTTAAAAAGAAACAGAAGCAATTAGAAATTATGTACCGTTAATAACCGAACCTTGAAATATTACTTGGTTTTATTTCTATTTTTTTTTTCATAGTTGTATTGTTACCTGTTCATATCCAATCTCATCAATCAAAAAATCTTTTAAATTACTCTTTTTCAAACTAGGAACACAGAATAAAATCATATCACTTAGAGTTTTCTCAATACCAATCAAAATCTTAATTTTTTTTTTGATTTGCTTAATCATCTTGTTAATTTGTTTTGAATCTACATCTTGATTGGTTTTAGAGACTTTTATGGTTTCAATTTTTTTCATAATCGCCGTTTTTAGTAAAGATTTTTTCTCAATGCTTGTTTGAATGGACATAAGTGCAGTTTTTAGTTCATCTGGATCTTGGATGAACTGAGAAAATTTCTGCTTTTTTGCCAAAAAACTGTTCTTTGTACTTGTAACCTGTGATATTTTTTCATTAATTACATGCAAATCATCTTTTATCTTGTTAAGACTAAATTCTTCTTGGTTATTGTCATCTTTGTTCAATGCAATTACCCAAACAGTTGACTTTCCGAATTTCTTTGAAACCAGTTTTCCACTTTCTGTAAGATGATCTAAAGATATTAAAACTTGCTTCCGGTTTGAGGTTAAATTTAAATTATTGAGTATGTCATTTATGGCATAAGGTTTCATCTGTTTGTTAAAATAATCATATAAAATATTCTTGATTTGTAAGTCTGTGAATTTTTCTGCTGCTTTAGATTTAACCATTATATTTCAAAAATTTTTTAATTATTTATTCCAGCTGGTTATGTTTCTTTTTCAAAACAACAAACTTATTCCAAACTACACTATTATCATCAAATCATAGCTTGTTATCTCAGTGACTTATAAAGGCCTACCTTCATGAAAAAAAAGAAGAAGAATTGTTACTTTAATCAACATATCCAAAATAGGAAAGTTATATATTTAGCCGCTTTGCGTGGGGGAAAAAAAAAGACCACCCTCACAGATAATAGTATAATATTCCACCTATTTGATATCTGCCATTCTCTTTGTATTCCAGTACAATTTAATATCAAGGTCATCTGTATCGTTCTCAATTTGGTTCAATCTGGAGTGTTGCTTTTCAACTTCATCACTTTGGGAAAGAGCAATTTTTTTCAATCTTCCACTGATCTTTCCAATTTCATTTAAGTTTCTATCGATTTCAACTTCCAAATCTTCATCTTCGCTATCACCTTCAAACATATATTTCTTATTTTTATTCAAAATCTCACCTTTGGAGTTTTGTTCTTTAACTGCAACAGTTTCACCATTCAAATCAGATTTATGTTGATTGTAGGCTGAGCTTAAGGTATGTCCTATTGCTTTGGTAGAATCATCAAGTTTTCTTCTATCATCCATTTGCATTTGTTTATCCAATTCTCTTTGGTTCTTCACACGCTCCTCAAACTCCCTAGCTCTTCTTTTTGAAGTAAACGGATTTGATACATGAACCGCAAAGACACTTCTATTCAATTTTTTCAATTCAGACACTTTATCATCTGCTTCTCTATTGTGTATTTTCATCAATGTCAAATTTGTTTCCACATTTCCTAATTTTTCAGATTGAGATCCAAGCATACCCAAAGTGTTTAAACCAGCAATTTCCGCATCTCTTGCCATTTTAAGAGTATTTCTAGTTGATGCTGCTGACGATTGCTTTGTGAACCTTATTTGTTTTTTGATTGTATCTACTTCTTCATCTTCTTCTCTCAATTGTTGTTCTTGCTGTTGTCTTTGCATTTCTTCAAAGCTGACAAATCTTGACCCTTGGTTTTCTGGTGCATTGTTAAAGTCATCGTATTCCTCGTTGACATAATCTGGTTGCTGTTGAACATATTCTTGTGCACCTTCATGTATACTGGCATTGAAATCATCTTCTTCAGGAACAAAGTTTCCACTTTGATAAATAGGAGCAGAGTTAAAATCGGTAACATTGGTTGAATATCTATCTAGTTGATTGTCTTCAAAATCAAACTTGTTATTGTCCAAGTTGTCATTTCTTCTATTAACATTAATTCTTGAACTAGTATAAGGTTCTGAATTTTTGGGTTCATTTCTAGCTGATCTTGCTGTAGCATACGGATTTGCTTGAGATAAACTTCTCTTTGGCTCATAGGTCTTACCTGAAGCGTATGGATTATCATTTTGCTGGGATTGGCCGTAATCAAATGGCGAAGAACCACTTGCTTGGGTGTTAGAATATTGATCTTCCCTTAACCCGGAGGATTTGTATGGATTGTAACTGGAGTCTTGCATAGAACTATAAGGATTACTAGAAACAGTTTCCGCTTGTGTTTGTGAATAATTATCTATTTTATTTACATTGTTTTTGTAAGGATTGTACCCCTCTTCCGCAACATAATTTTTCTTTTTCTTCATTGAATTATCTTTGTAATCTTCTGGTGCATTTTGCTCTCTTCTGTATACATACGGTGTTTCTCCTTCTGCTGTATATTGTTCGTAGCCTTCAGGAGCTAATTCTTCGTTTCTTTTTCTTGATAAATCTTTAGCCATTGCACCATATGCTGCAAATTTTTCCTTACGTCTATTTTCTTCATCTTTCTTTCTCATCACACCCAAATCGTCCAACATTTCTTGATTTTCTTGGTATGTCATTTCTTTTGGTGGCCTAATTCCCACCTTATGTCTTAGTTTACTAGCAAATCCCATTTGTTTTTCGCTGATACTATTTTCCAGGGTATTGGTAAAGGCTTTTGGTATATGAAATCAGATAATATATGCTTAAGATTCTTAATATTTTTACAGAATACCTAAAATTAGACAAATCCTTAAAAAAAAAAAAACAACGTTATAATTTTTCCTTCATGAGACATGCTGCTACAATTTTTTTTTGTTCATTAGAGGAAAGAACAAACTAGCATCGGATATAGCATAGGTTTATTACTGTTTCTTGTTTAATTAATGAAAAGCATCAATTCTAAAAAATTTATATATAATGCCTAATCTACATACCTCTAAAAGCATTCTTACCAGCTCTTCTTCTACCTTCATATACTTGTTTAGATTTACCAGATTTGTTGTCATCTTGCTTCTTTTTATGAACTTTTTTATCAGTATTGGATTTAGGAATAAAAGTGACTTCAGTTTCACCAAATTGTTTTCTTTTGATGATAGTATTCTGGCTAGAAGCCTTTTGCTTATTATATTCGTCATTCATTGAATCCAATTGGGAACCAAATGAGTCTTGTTTTTTCTTAGAAGATGTTCCGGATTTACTACCATTAGAGGCAACAAGTTCTAATTCTTTTTCTTCTTGTTTTTTCTTTTCCAAAGACTTTAATTGTTTTTTAATCTTAAGTTTTTGTTTTTCGTTCAGTTCCTCAGCTGTTTCTCTAGCTTGTTTAGATTCTTCATCTTCACTAGATTCTTCATCAGATTCGTCTATATGTTTACCGCTCTTCATAGCAATTCTTTCTTCATCACTTTCTTCAGCAGCAGTCAATGCTCTTATACGTTTTTGAGTTTGTTCTTCAGTAGCATTCTTGGAAGATTGTACCGGATTCAATTGTCTGTAATCGTAATCGTTTTCATCAACTTGGAAATCTTCATCAGCAAACATTTCAGCAAATCTATCATCCTTCAATAATGTTTGAGCAGCCTTTTCACCTCTCTTACTAGACAATTTACCTAACAAATCTTTATTAACCTTGACTTTATCAACTCTACCATCTTCCATGACCAATGTCTTTTTGATTCTAGATTCTCTTTCTTCATCAATTTTCTTTCTGATTTCTCTTTCTCTCATATCCTTGAACTTATCTGGATTAGAAATCAATGATAGCTTTTCATATAGGTTGTTATCTATGAAGAAACCATGCATATAAGCTCTTAAGACCTTTGAACCAATTAAATGCTCTATGCTCAATTTGGTTACATCAGCCTTGGTAATGAATCTATAATTACTGTAAACAGATTGCGATGGTTTTTCTTCTAATTCTTCAGTTATGTTATCCAAGAATGAACACCAAGCTGGGGCTGGTCCTAGATGAGGAATATAATAAGTATGCATTTGCTGGCCTTCGTTAGCAGTCATGAACATACCTGTATTTTCTATATGTGCAATATCATTCAAATCAACAGAAGGTTCCATTGAACAGATTTGTTTACCATTATTGTGGTCCCAGATCTTAGCTATACGTTTATCACTAGTCAAAATCAAATCATTGGTATGGGAAAGTTTTAAGAATTCAATGTTCTTGATACCGTAACCATAACCTTGATCTTTGATTTGAGTTGGCTTTGATTGTCTTAAATCGTAAATATAAGAATAACCAGTAGAAGAACCACATGCAAAATTCAAACCGTTGTTACTGCTATCAAAACAAGAGGCAGTTATTTGGAAGTTTGTGGAGAATTGTTCAAGTTCATTTGAGACTTCTAGCTTAGTTACTCTACCACGAGATCTAGGATCAAAGAATTCAACTATATTTTCTTCAGTAGAAACAGCTAACAAATTGGTATATGGATTAAGTGTGACGTGATTGGCACCTGTTTCTTTATTTTCTAATTCCATAGGGGTCAAAAATTGACCTTTATGTAGATTTAATCTATAGATTTCCGATGAGTTTGAAGCTACATATAAATCACAATTTTCTTCATTATATACTATAGATCTACCAAACTTAGGAATTCTTGTTGAGTAATGCAAACCACCTTTATTTTGAAATTGAATAGATCTGTCATTTTGTAAGTGAATGGATTTTGTCCAGTCTTTAGACAAAAACAAAAAATCAATGTTTTCACAATCAGTATGTCTTTCAAACTTCAGGGATAATTGATTGAAGTCATAAACATGAAATTGAGGCTTATATGTACCTGTAGCCATACAATATTGACCATCTGGCGTTATTTTAATTTTATTTGAAGCTTCTTGAAAAGAAAAATCTTGAACCAATTCAATTCTTTGTTGATAATCTGTATCATACTTCAAAGATTGCTTTCTCTTTTTGGCAATCCAATCAGGCAAGGATCTTGATACATTAGTACCAGAAACTTGATAAACCGGTATATCACTAGCAGATGTAGATTTCAATACCATAACCTATACAAAAATTATTACTTTCTATTTGTTTTTGGTTTATATTCTTAAAACCATTGATGTCTTTGTCAAATTTCATTAAAAGTATGAAAAAAAAAAAAAATTGAAATAAAGCGAAAAAAGAAATGTGTGATGGTATTATGTCTCAAAGGGGAAAACAGCTTGTTTCTTTTCCAGCTTTATAGGATTTAAGCTTAACCAGGGGGAAAAAAAAAAAAGAAAAAGAAAGAAACACTACAAGAAATATCTATTAATCAAGTGAATTACAAACACCATTAAATCAACCATCCTAGCTCATATATTCGATCATGTCAGTTAAACAAGATAAAAGAAGACTTTTAGGACCTGCAAATGCAATCAGCATCACACAAGCCAATTCACACATAAGCAATCTTGAAACCATAAACAAAGAAGGACAGGAAGACGGAACAAATGAAATAAGCTTAGAACACAACATTCTCAAAACAACAGCAAACTCCTCGATTTTATACAATTCAGAAAACAACAACAAGTTTTTATCTATTTTGAGTGCTTTGTACTTGAAACCATACAAAAGCTCATTTGTTGAATCAGGGGTAGTGAATGTTAATTTTGAAGACTTTTCTTCCACTAATGAGATGTCCACTTACGAGCATTTTCTACAGCAATTTTTAGAAACATCTATATTGCTGAGTGAATACCCAAAAACAGGTCTTGATTTTTTTGTAAAGAATGTGACAATATCAAACATCAAGGAAGAATCAATCGGAAAGAAAATATACGAAGAACTTGAACTATTAGAACAAATCACTAATTCCATAATCTCATTATTGTTAGAAGCTAACATAAGCCTTAAGTATTGGCCATCTGTAGGTGTATCCCAAAATAAAAAGACTATCTGTATTTTTGTGAAGAATGAAACAGAAGTATTGAATTTTTTCAGTAAGTTGGATATATTGGAAAGTAAAAGTATAGAAAAGGATATAGAGGAGTGTAGAAAGAACGCTGCTTCAAGCAGATTGCTAATAAGAAAGCTGTTCTAACATCATATATATAGAAAAAAAAAAAAATTCCAATTACATATTAAGATATTTTTATACTTGTTTCATCAAAGCGTAAATCTGCTCTTACGGGTTCAATTTGTTTATAAGCTTACAGTTATAATGGGCTATGTATTTAAAAATATAGAAAAAAAAAAAAAAATTGAAACAAAAATAGCCTAGGTTAGTTAAACATTTAATTCACCTTTTTTTTTTGTTTATAAAATTTTTTTTTAAAAACTTTCTCTGTAAATACTTGAGATAATTTAGCTTCGAAAGCAAGATGATCTTTATGGATCTTAAGTTGATAAGTGTAATTTTTATGGAGTGAATATAAAGACAAAATTTAGGAAAACCACATAAATTAACAACAACGATATTTATTAAAATATTTCGAATTCTTTGTCGGTAAGCAATACTACAATTAAATTTGATCTTAGTTTTATCGAAACGTGTTTTTTTTTTTTTAAATAAATTTGATATTATATTCAAAAGATGCGTGAATACAAACTTATTGTTTTAGGAGCAGGTGGTGTAGGGAAGTCATGTTTAACTGTTCAATACATTTCATCCCAATACATCGACTCCTATGATCCTACTATCGAAGATTCTTATAACAAGATCATCAACATTGATAATAGAATCGTTGAGTTAGAAATTTTGGATACTGCAGGAATCGAACAATTTACAGCAATGAGGGAACTCTACATCAAGAACGGTGATGGGTTTTTACTGGTATACTCAGTCAATGATCAAAACTCCTTTAAGGAACTTATTAAATTAAGAGAGCAGATTTTGAAAATTAAAGGGTCCACTGAAAACTGTTTGATGGTTTTAGTAGGTAACAAGGCTGATTTGAACTACATGGAAAGAAAAGTTTCCATTCAAGACGGGATTGATTTATCTGAATCTTGGGGAGGCATACCATTTTACGAAACTTCAGCTTTGCTGCGTAACAATGTTGATGAAGTCTTTATTGATTTGGTAAGACAAATCATCAGAAAGGAAATCAATGAACAAAAGAAGCAAATCGAGATGAAACAACCCAAGAACTTTGAAGGTATTTACCACAGTTCCAACAAGTCAAAACCATACATGGACGCTTCAAACTCAAGTATTAATATCAGCTCTAATAATTTGCACAACAATAGTGCAGATTCCTTTGGAAGACAACCAAGAAATATATCTCAAAATACTTTGCTCATGTCCGGACACATGAGATCGAGATCACAAATTGCACCTTCTAATTTAGGCCAATCTAACCATATAGCCGGTAAACAGCCAGTAATACATTCAGACAGAAATAGATCAGCATCTTCAATAAACAACAGAGGAAACCAGAAAACAAATCAAAGTGTAGTGGCAGCAGAAAATACCTATAACAATGGTAATGAATCTTATAATTCAAGTAAGAAAAAAAAGAATGCAACAGGAAAAAAATCAAAGAAATCAAGCAAGTGTACCATTATGTAATCACTTATTCTTTGTTTTGCCATTTTTATTTCTTTTGATAGTTCTTTAAAATAAATAAACTTACAATACTTTTCGTTTCATAAAGGTGCCATTAGCAAAAAATAATTATATAACATTAAGAACACTATATATGTTTTCAAAGAAGAAATGAAAAATAAAAAAACCCCAAAAAAACCAAAAAAAAACAAACAAACAAACAGAATAAACTTTTATTTTTAAATTTTCTTTTAATTACAATCATCCCTTCCAAGAACCACTAAAATGATGTTTTACGTAGCAATCTTCGCTATTCGAGGACTTTGCACCCATATGTCCTACATCTGGAGAAAAGGCAGTGATAGGAAGAATAGCAACATCGGCAATTAAAATTGGACGTTGCATCAATGAATAGAAACCCCAGTCAATTCTTAACTTGGAGAAGCTTTCAACAATTCTTGTATGGAACTTCTTAGTGGATTTTCTAGAATCATCGTCACCTTCATGATGCTCAATATTTAAGTTCTTGTTGAAAATATTAACAGATTTGTAGTTGTTGATTAAGTATTCCAAATACTCACATATAGTATCGGTAAACAAACCAGGACCTGTCCAGTTCATGATATCTGTACCATCAACATTTTTGGAGGTCTTTTGTTCATTTCCTTGGAAGTGTTTGTGTCTATTTTGAATTTTGTATTCTTGTAAATGATCTTGATCAAATTTAATTTTTGATTTTATCTCAGAGCTCACTAAAGAAGAACTAGCCAGAGTTGTACTTGTAATGTTTAAAATCACTTCTCTTAAAACAGGGTGACCTGGTTTTGATTGTATAGTCCATTGGCATAATTGTACTCTTCTAGCAAAGAACTCAGCCCAATCAGGTCTATCAGCATCAGCTTCAATACCCACAACCAACCCTGGTGTGTTTAACATATTGTAAGCAGGTGGCATTTCCTCAGTGGTATCAGGACCTTTATATTTGAATCTATCAGCTGGATTTTTAACCATTTCCTCAATGAATTGATAATTGTTACCGGCCCAATCAGGTAAGGATTTCATTAAAGTGGTATCAACATCTGAATAAATACCTCCTCTGGCATATATGATCAAGTATCTGAAGAAGTCAGCCTTTAAAATACCAATAGGTAGACTTTTGAATGCCCAAACTATAGGCTCTAAATTGGCAAATGTATTTTCAACAAAGTCATTGACGTCTTTGTCGTTTAAGTAGTAGTAAATCCATTCGTTATTCTTAGGGTCTGAGTATTTAAGACCGTTTTGAGGGGAGTCCATTGGTAATCTGGCATCGTACTTTAACTTCTTTTGCCATGATTTCATGTATAATTTGTGATCATCTCTAAAGTTAGGATCGGTAGCTGGATCATTTTTATGTGTTTGCCATATGAACTTAGGGGTTGAGGATAAAGGGTCATATGGAAACTCCAAATCCATCAAACTTCTCAGGTCAAAATCTCCACTTCTTTGCTTTAAAGAATCAACAGTTACTGGTTTATAAAGCGTGGATTGTGCATTTAAAGATTTCGGTAGAAAATAGTGGGATACTTCAGCTTGTTTTTTCCCTAAAGTTGAAAAAGGACTGTATATGATGAAGTAGTAGGCTGTAAAAATAAGCAGTGCTATATTTAAAAGCTTTGAGTTTCTTCTGAAGTGTTCACGAAGTCTCTTAATTGATGCCATTTTTATAAATATGAATGAAAATATTTAAGTATCGATAATCAATGTATAAAGATTATGTATGATGAAATAAAAAGAAATATCGGTAATGATTGTATATTTTTCTGTCTAAAGAAAACCGATAATAGGAAAATTTATATAACACTGATTACTTTCTTCCTGGTTCATTACATTATCCTTATTTTTTTAAAAAAAAAAAATAATCTGAATTTTGACA
>ERZ794936.468-NODE-468-length-19304-cov-32.983376_pt1 | contig 19304 bp, 7 predicted proteins | sample MGYA00511083_ERZ794936 | MGnify/ENA primary metagenome ERZ794936 (study PRJEB30137, sample SAMN04331409) | food metagenome | isolation source: Y2 must sample point D1 replicate A | place: Australia: South Australia | collected 2014 ... | reverse complement strand
CCTTATAAAGTCTAATTGTACATTCACTTATACTGCTTTGAAAACACATAATATATTAGTTAAACAAATGATAATTATAAAGAGAGGGTCATGTGATTACACGGGGGTGTTTTTTTTTTTTGTTTTTTTATTACCAAAGTCCTATACGGAAGAGTCATGTGATAATGCTTTTAAGTTTCTTACCCCGCTTAGGTTTTTTTAATGTTTAATCCTCCTCATTAGTAAATATAAAACGTTTTTTAATTGTGTTGTCTTTTTCCGTCTCTCTCTCTCTCTCTCTCTCCGTTTCTCTCTCCATCTCTCTCTGTTCCTGCCTTTCTGTTTTATTCTTTACATTGAAAAAGAAATAATGAAAATATTCAAAGAAATTCAAAGTAAAATGGAATTTCTCTTTAATTTCTATATAGTAATAATGTTACACGTTAGAAATTGGCAGAAAAAAAAATAAGATTTCAAACTGCCGTAAAATGGGATCTAAGTTTTTTTTTTTTTTTTTTTTTTTTTTTTTTTTTTTTTTTGGGGTTTTTTTTTACATCCAACATTTGATGAGTAAAATGTAAAGGCTACGAAAATCATACATACATATATACATATATACATATATATATACATATATACACACCCTATCGTGACAGAACATAAAAGAGCAAGTATTCTAACTTGAAAATAATAATAGCAATTAGAAATACATATAGAAGTACAGAATGGATACACTGGGAAGGAGCAATAGTGGTAATAGAATGAATACAGGTTTTACTACAACTGCTAGGACTGACAGCGAATATGGGAACGAAATGAAAGATTATGCATATAACACCAATTACAATGATGACAATAATAGTAATGGTAATGAGATACCCAACAACATAGATTTCCATCTTTTGTCGACACCAAGTAAGGAACCAGTGAATTCTGTGCTCAACAACAACAACAACAACAACAACAACAATAACAATATGCATACGCCACCAAATGTGTTGAAATTTGGGACATCTCATAACGATGAATTGCACAGTACCACGGGAAACGGCAAGAATGCAATTCCAACTGATAATCGAAATGAGCAGTTCAACACAAATATTGGAATAACTAGCTTGGGTTTGAATGATAAACCTAATAATCAAAAACAAGAAACTAATGTGCAGAGGCCTATTGGGAGTGCTGGATCAAATATGCACGAAGAGATATTACTACCACCACTGCCCAACGGAACAGTTCCCATTGAATATCCAAGACATGCTGATTTGATTTTAAATTCAGAGCTGGATGGTTTAAATACACAAAACATTAACCCATCTATTAATGCAACTAATCAAAATGATATTCACAATAACGAAGTAGATGAATATTACGGGTCTGTGATAATAAATGATTACTATGAAAGTTCAACAAAGGGAAACTCTAACGAGCATTTGGAAAATAACGATATTAATGGTGTTATTTCAAATAATAATCCAAATAATCCAAATAATAATACAAATATTCCAAATAATCCAAATAATACAAATAATACAAATAATATTCCAAATAATATTCCTGACAATACTCTAGATAGACCCATTTTAAATTCATCACAGTCGATGCCAGCAGAATTGGATAACAAAAACCTGTACGATTCCAACCAAAAAAGACAATCCTCAGTGAGTAGAAGTTTGAGTGGTTCACGTGTTGCTCTACAACAGCATCATACCAATAATATAAACCATACGGATTATACTTTTGCAACAACTTCTCCAACACTTTCACCACGGTTATCAGTATCCAAAAGAAACTCGCATCATTTGAGTTTGAACTCACCTAATAATTCAAACTCAAATTTCACAAATTATGGTATTAGTAATTATAATAATCATAATAATAATAATAATAATAATAATCATAATAATAATAGTCATAATAATAACACCAACAATCACATTCAAAGAAGTCAAAGTGTAAGGTCAAACATGAGTTATGCGTTAAGTGCTGCAGGAACACCAATGTCATACAACGGCGATGTTCATAGCACCATTACAAGATCCAGTTCTGCGATTAACAGAAACATCCGTGTTAATGAAAACGATATTCTTTCCAATGACCATCAAAACACAAGTCATAACAGTATATTGAACACCACAATAGATATACCAAATGCATGGGAGCTTTTTGATGACCAATCAATCACTTTGGAACACCAAATATCTTGCTCTCAACAACCAGATGAATATCAACCAAACTCTACAAAACAAAAGGGGAAATTGATTAGAAAGGCAAGTAGTGTTCTTTTAAGAAAAGCTTCAGGATTAGGTCAAAGGAGTAGCAGTTTGAGCAGAAAAAATAGTGAGAAAAAAAATAAAATAGACTGCAATGCCAAAAATACCATATTGACATCGCCTTCTTCACCTTTTCTTCCATTCACTGCTCCAAAAAATCCATCACAAAAAAATCTTCAAAACAAACCAAAGATATCTTTGTCACCAAAGCAATCTTTTTTCGAACAGCCATCTTACATTCCAAATCAATTGCCCGTAACCTCTTCACCATTATCAACTTCATTCAGCGAAAGGGAACAACAAAATTGTATGGAAACGTTGAGAAAACAAAAATCGTTCAGCAATAAATTGAAAAATAGGTTCAATAGAATGCTGAGCAGTTCCAGTACCCACTTGCAAAACAGTTTACCATCCTCGACAACTGCATCAGAGCTCGATCATGAGTTCCCACCAACTCCGTCATCAACAACAGCAACAAGTTTTTCCTCCAGTGAGTTTGCTTGGAATAATGATACTGCAACAGGCTTATCCCAACCGGTATACGTATCAAGAAAATCTTCTGTGCTCCGCGACAAAAATGGGTACGGTGGCCATCACCAAAACTCATTTTCATCAGATAACAAATTGAAAAAATCACCGTCTTTGAAGCATCCAATGGATCTGAACAAACCTTTTAATGTTGAAACCAATGCCAATAACATAACACCTGCATCAATATCACAGTTTGGAAATAATGGTTATTCAGAATCTCCACAAAATTTCTCTTTTGCAAACGATGATTCAGTCATTTTGAATAGCCCAGAACCTGATGGAAACACAAGTTTAGGAACCAAAGCACTAGGAGTGTTACAAAGATCTTCTTCAAAAAACTCAAAGAGGTCAAAAAGAAAACCATTTATCAAGGGAACAAATGCTTCCGAGAGTTTAGAAAACACAACAGATAACCACAGCACCATCTCAGCATCATCAAAACAAAATAGCAACTCGAACAACAAGTTGGCGGAATTGGAAAAGACTTTGGCAAAAAGAGTCTCAAGCTTGAATATTTCCACTTTGAAACGGTCTACAAGTTACAAAAAAAACACATCGCCTGCACCAACAGCTTTGAAAAAATTAGGAAGATCTATAAGTCAACCTTCACATTTACAACAGTCTCGAAACACAAGCTTACCAAAAAACAATAAACACACCAAAACAAAGGACAAAAACGTTGCTTTATTTTCAAAAAATAAGCAAAGACCAATGTCTGATGCCAATTACAACCGTATTGAAAGCTCAAACAGTTATGAAAATAGAATGGTTGATTTGACATTCACATTTCCTGATCCAGACTTGAATGTTCCATGGGACGAATCGATACTGTCAAGTATCGCAGTGGACATTAACGATTTGATATCCAAAACACCAAGCATCGTCATCTCCGGTTTTGACAAGGCAGATGAATCAAGTGATTTTGGATATTATACGGGCAACGAAAATGATCAACATTGGCACGGGAAAGAAAAGCTGAACTACAACAACAAGTATCTGGAAAAAAATATAAACATCGGCCTAGAAAGCAAATTGTCGTATGACAAATTCTATCAACGCGTCTTGACAAACCAAATTGTTTTGCCTGAGGACCAGGTCGCCAATGCAACTTCTCAGGGACAAACTGTGGAATTATTGCAAAGTTTAGAACAAAATACAAAGTCTTTGACCAACACGGGGGATAATGTTTTGAAAAACAAAGTAGCAAATACGGAAAATTCAGCCACAATGCCCTTATCCACCACAAAGTCGTCACCATCCTATCACTCTTCATCGTCCTCATCAAATCAAAATTTGTCATCCACGCTCCCATCTAGCAATACCTCCTTGGCAAATGCGGATGCAACAGCAAACAAAGGTATAAACAATGCAAGTGATAAAGCGTCGTCTTCCAATTTGGAATTTGCTCCAAATCCATTGCCAGCGGGAACTGGGGGGTTCCAAGCTGTGTCAAATGTGAAAGCCAAAAAAGAGGACTTTATTCTCCCTTCATTGACTGATAACCTGCCAAAACAAGAAAATGCTACAGTGGACCTCATCGATAGCTCAAAAAGCTCCTCGATCGTGACTAGTATAACCAACAAATCACCATTGACAACGCCATTGACCACCACCTCCCTTGTTAAAGGCAGTAAGCAGAAGACAAGCCCAAATGCCATTGATGATTTGGCCGTCAATGATCATCTAGCGAATGGAACATTACAAAAAATGAGTTTGAAAGAGTATATTGCGCTTTTAAGTGAGTTGCAAAGAGTGGAAGATTCAAACTTCAACGCCCTAGAACAAAGTTTTGTTAACAATGGGTGGGTTTCTAAACAAGAAACCTTGTCGTTGAAACAGAAGCGAATGCTCGTGAACAAAAGGTGGGCCGAAAGAATATCATTTTACCAAAGCAAGCTCTAAATTGAGTTGTTAAATGTCTTTATTTTTTTTTTGTTTTTTCTTTTTCCCTAATTATATATATATATATATATATATATTTCTTCTCTAAACATTGACTGAATATAAATAAAGTGTTTTCAGCAGGTGTTTAATTGCTAAATGCTTGATTTGATATTTTCCAGCAATTCTTTGTTTTTCAAATCATAATAACACTTTAATTTTTTTTTCCAAAACTCATTTTCTTTAGTTAAATCAATGATCCTATTTTTCAAAACCCCCACATCTGAAACCAAATTTTCATATTTGGTCATATTCTCCTTGTACCTCAGTTTTTTCCGCAAACGAAATCTAGCTGATGCTTCCATATTTCTTTTTCTTTTGAGTTTCAGAGCCTCATCTTCCTTGTCTTTGCTTTGCTTTTCTGAAATTTTTGTCGCAGATGTATCTGGCAAAAGTTCCTCAAAGTGTGAGCGATCCAACTTTTCATCACCTATCTTTGTCTGTTTATAATTCATACTTGTGGCAGACAGTGTGTTTTTGGTATAGGTGTTATGACTTGCGTGTGGTCCGCTGTTTTCCAAAAAATTTCGAGAAACAGAGTGGAAAGAATCGTTTGGTTGAAAAGAAGTAACTGGAGATGACGTACTAGAAACCTTCTTTAGACTGCTTCCTGAACTTTTGTTGTTTCTCAATGTGTTATTGTTGTTTGGTTGTTCTGGTGATTTTGTGCTAGCAAAAGGAAATCGCTGAGGAATTATGGACGCAGAAACATTTTCTTTTAATCCCTTCAACCCAAAAAAAGATTTAGGAGAAGTTGACTCTCTATTTCTCGTAAAAAGGGGAAAATGAGAGTTGGCGGTTTGTGCAGGAAATATATGTTCATGAGTGACTATTGAAGATGGAATGGGCGAAACGCTTTTCCTCATGGTCAAGTTTTGTTCAAAAGATGAAGGTTTGTATGATTGCTGCTTGTTGGTTTCTGACTTCTCTTGCAGCATTTCACGTAGCAAATCTGTTCTTTTGCTAGACTTTCTTTTTTTCGTTTTCTTTTTAGTAGATGAACCATCTAAAGGGGACGGGGAGTTACTAGAAGCTGAGGATAATAATCCAGCCAGCAGATTATTATTAGCAGAGGCATTTGGTGCGTCTTTCAAATGTTCTTTTTTGCCAGTTGATACAGTTCTGTTATTCATAAGATTTTCCAAGCCACTAGGTGCTTCTTTGTTGATCAAGAGCTGCAACAACTTGGTACCAAACTGCTGATCACTGCTAATCAAAGACTGCAGTTGGTTTAAAAACTGATCGTTCTGATGCATATCTTGATCTTCGTATTCACTGGGTTCGTCGTCTTTGTCTTTTTCGACTTCAAATTCAGCTTCTTCCTGAGTTTGTTCGTTGTTTGAATATTGGTTATTTCCCTTTGGCTCATGCGCTGCTTTTTTTGCAAAGCCCTGGTTTGTTTGTGCTTGTTCTTGTTCTTCTTCTTGTTCTTCTTCTTCTTCTGATAATGCAGTCACGGAGTTGTGATGTTGACGTTGTGATCGATTAGTGTAATTATATGAGCCTCCTGTGGCCAAACTAGACGGAAGTTTGGCAGAACTGTGTAAATTTTGATGCGCTGAGTAGTGACGCGGCTCAATATCATGCACCATAAATCTCGGGCTTTTGTCGTTTTCAATGATATTTTCGTGAGTGTCGATTCTAGCGTTTTCCATGGAACCAAGCATCAAAAATGTGAGTGCCAAAGTGACTGTGTTGAACTACCTTAATTTTTTAGAGCAATCTTCTGGGGTTGAAGTAAAACAGACAACTAGAAAAGATAGCGGGATTAAGTTGAATTAATTTTCGCTATTTTTCAATTTATTTCAAAATAATATGTTGATCCTTAGCCCTATTTTTATACTTTCGGTCTCTTATTTACAGGGTTTGATTATATATTAGAGCACGACTCAAAACACGCATTGCATGTCAGAGGAGTATCTGATAAGAGACGGCTCTCCCAGTTCATCAAAAACTGTTTCACATAGACTGGGTTTTGCGAGGCATTGGCAAGACAAGTGTTTATATATACCAAAACAAGGTATTTTCGGTACAGCATTGCTATAAATATAAGAAGCATTTTACCGATTGAAATTCAAATTCAAAACCAAAGAACTGTGGTGTAAAGTAAAATGCCTACTGAACCGCATAGACAATGGCTTTCGACCGCCCTTACAAAAAAGATAAGGAAGTGAGATATCAATTTTGTGGTATCCATGAGAGCGTTGCTTATATCTAAAGACGGATTTCAATTTTTTTTTTTTTACAAATGTCCGATCTGCTGTGTATATTAGAGTTTTGCTCTACTCCTGTGAAAACGCATGGTGTTTGTGTGTGTGTGTGTGTACATTGCCTTTCTCCTTAACTGTTTCCTGGTTCTTGAGCTAAAACTGTGGTATCTTTTTGAGCGTGCACAAAAAACACATACTGCAGACGATGCACTGTAACTGCCGTTCAAACAAAGATTTACATGAAAGTTGGCACCGCTACTAGTCTTCTACGACGACGACTACGACTACTACTACGACTACTACGACTACTACTACTACCAGCACCACCACCACCACCACAGTTTCATATATATTTTTTTTTTGCTCGCTTCTCCGAAACCTGCTTGTAACACAAAGAACAGACAAGGCTCGGCAAGTAAAATTTCGGCATATCAGTCATCCGAGGCTCCACGATTCCATTGCAAGGAGATCTCATTGACATGTTGCAACTGGTCTTGGTTCTCGGTTAAGCTCACATAAAATCCTTCCCCCAAATTGACTTCGTCATCAAGGCCAACCGAAGAAGTCGTGTTGGAAACAGCACAGTAAAAGTACTCCGAGCACTCACCACTTTGATACCATTTTTTCAACGGGCTTGTTGTGTCTGGAATGACAACCGTGTCAATACGTAAGGGGTTATCGTAAATGTTCTCAAGTTGTTTCAAAGTGAGCGTTTTTTTTTTTGAGTTTTTTGCGTCCGGTTGACCAAACTTTTCATTAAAGTAATCGTAATGCTCACTAAAATCCTTCTCAGCAGCCTCTCTGCCCATTTTGCAAGTTTTCAGGCCACCATTGACCCATAATAACTTGTTTGTAAATGGATTGACGTGAGCCAATTGAGTTCCACAGACTTCGATCAGTGTTTCTTGACCGCTTTTTTGTGGTTCAGACGCACGTCCTGCTATTCCTCCATAAAATGGAACCACTTTGATACTTTCTGGTGTTGTGTCTCCAAGAAATAGATAACTTAGCCACGTGAACTCTTTATCTCCGTATACACATCTGATTGGTTTCCCTGCAACGTTTAATTGCATTGCAGTTAGCAACTGGGGTAAAGCTTTCAACTTTTTCACTAGTACCAAGCCACTATCTACGCTGTGCAACATTCTATCATCAAAAAATTTTTCAAAAATGTAGTTCAGCTCCGGATTTTCTTTTTTCAAAGACACTCGATCGAAATGCTTTGGTAACAATTTTTTAAACATATCAATGCAATAAGAGAAAGTTCTTTCTTCAACCAAGTGTCTGTCTTTAAAAACAATCATGCTGGTCTTTTCACTTTCGAAATCAGGCAATTGGAAAAAAAACTCTGGCTTTTCAAATATCACAACGTCAATATCCAATAACAAGAAATTTTCAAAACTATTGAATATCATGGCAATCCATTTATTCAAAACATTGATGATGTTTGATTGAATAAATTCCGGGTTCAATAATTTGGAGCAGTCAAGAATTTCTACTTTCAAGCCTTTCTCCACGTTATACTTGTGCAAAATCTCCAATAAACGAGCCCGCTTCTCAGGCTCAGGAAATTCTAGCTCAAGATCCTTTAGCACTATTTGAACAGGCGTATTTGTTTGTAGGTAGCTCAAAACATTTAAGAATCGCGGGAGAATGTCCAAATGATTTTGGCCCATAGTTAAAACCACACCGTTTCCCCGTGAGTATTCTGAAGAAGATAATAAAGACAAGGTTCCAGATGCTTCTTTAAATGGCAATTCTTCTACCAAGATACTTGATTCAAGGTCCTGCTCGTCTGGTTGAAAAGAGTATTTAGTAACTGTGGGTGTGAACGCCGTCAGTCCAGTGGTGAAATTTGGATGTAGAAAGGGAAAAATCCGCGACTCCAAATCCGGAAAAGCATTTTTAAAGTAATCATCTTTTTCTGTCCCAAAGTAGCAGTCAAAATAAACTCGTGCAGTTTCCATCATCTCTGCTAAAAGTTTATCATCGACAGTGTCATCGTTGAAAAAATACTTGATGTCTTCATAATTCCATTCAGGATTTTTCCGGTACAATTTGTGAAAGTACTTTGAGCATTTCTCTAAATGGCTTTGCTTTTCCCCATTGGCCTGAGTTGTTGATGTGGACCCATCCAGGTGAGATCCACGTTGAGCCTCTTGTTCCAAATTTTGTATTTCTGTAGAAACCATCGGATTACTATATGTGTGTCTTAGAGTTGACCATGCAATGCAAATAAAAAGAAACGCCATGCATCCCAGCCGTGTAACTTTTTTATTCACTTTGATTCCAAGCATTTTCAAGCGATGGCAATGTTCATAAAAATATGGAAATGGAAGGCTGTGGCTTTAAAGTATGTTTTTGATTCTTGTTTGTTGTTGTGTCTGTTTTCTTAGTTGTGTATGTTGAAGAAGTGGAATTCAGGACGTATAAATGCATTGAGACTAGTGCCTGTGAAAAATTGATTTGGAGTGAAAATCATTATATTTGTCAAAAGCAAGGCGCATCAATACCAAAAATCAAAAGAAAAAAAAAAAAAATTAAAAAAAAAAATAAAAATACAGAGAGCGCAAAATGCCCATTGTGCATGCGAAAACGTTGGTACAGCGAAAAAAAATACACCTAAAAATAGAATATCTTTTCTTGCAAACATAATTTTACAAAAAAAAATAACCAAATTGCTTCCAACCAGATTCGAACTGATGATCTCCTCATTACTAGTGAGACGCTTTACCAACTAAGCCATGGAAGCCAATTTTTAAAATGTTAAAAAAACGTAGAGTAGTATGTTTAGTTTGAAGAGGTCATATTTACAGATGCGTTTTGTTATTTTTGGTTCAATGTTGATCAACAGGAAAGCATCATTTTGATCAACTGTAGTTGAGTTAATTTGAAGATCAGAAGTTTATTTGCTTAAATTTTTTACAGATGATCCATAACAACTATTACGTAAAAACAATTAAAAAAGGCGTTGTCGTTCTTTGTTTGAAAACATGCATCTCATTAATGTGCAAGCCAATGGCAGCATCGAGCATGCCGCCCAGCCGCCAATATTCACAGGAGCAACACAATTACCCATTAATCATTTGGCTCAGATAAGTGAGCATGGTAACAATGGTGAATTAGGTAACTACTGCTATAAGGGTTCAAATTAGGCAAGCTGCAGTACATTTACCAAATCACAAATTTTCACACTCGTAAAAACAAGCTATTTCTTGGAGTATATGAAAAAAAAAATGCGATGCGCTGAAGAAAATGTTCAACAATGCTCCAGACAAAAATAACAAAAGAGTAAGCCTACAAAAATGAAACTTTCATTCACGGCACTTTTTACAGACAAACGTGCTGAGTACAGTGGTGACACACAGAAGGAAGCCATGGTCAAGACATGGAAAGTAAAAACCAGAGTGTGCATTGTCATTTTGAAAAATTTAGAGCAGGTGCACTTTGGCAGAAGTGGAAGGGCTAAGCAATCGCATAATAAGGTAAATAAGTACGTTTTCCCTGACGTCGATGAAGACGATAAAGAGTATTCGAGAGATGGCAAATGAGCTTTCTTATGCTGATGGTGGATCTCAGTACGATATTGATAATTCCAGGAATGTGTTTCAAAAAGACTACTTCCAAGGACTTTATGTTTCCAAAGAAGGTAGGATAGTGTCAAGCGAAAAAAAAGCATATGTGCAAAAAAAATTGATTTGAATGGTACTTGGATTTCACCAAGCGTAAAGTACCATGAAAATGGGGTAATGTCACCGCTTTTCATAGTTTCCAGTTTCTTATTGTTTTCTGCACACTCTTTTTTCCCAGTTTCAAAAACTACTCAATCATGAGATATAGCACGATCAAATGAAACTTGGCGGGATTGCCAGTGTTCTAGTATACTTGTCAGTGTACCCAGTGTACCTGAATAGAACAGTTAGCTTTCTCTTCCTTGTCGGTACTAATGCGTCTCTATTTATTGTCCGACACAATAGACGAATCCCGTCAGAAATTATAATTTTTTTCTGTTTTTCTCGGTCCGCTCACTCCCTTGGACTTGTTCACTCCAAACACCTGCGTTCTTGCTAACGACCTTGATGTGATTGTGCTGCAAGCAATTATCTACGCAACTGCACCTAAAACCTGAACGTGTTTAAACGAAGTTTTTATGTTCACGCTCGGGTTTCTTACAACTTGTGAAGATACGTAAAAGCGTGTATTACAGCTGCTATTTGGTGTTGTCACTATCGTACTTTAGTCCACAAAACCACCTGAATTAACATTCATTCATTCTCACAATGCCAACACCTAATGATGAGCAGTACGGGATTGTTATAGATGCTGGATCATCTGGTTCAAGATTGCATATTTATCAATTCAATTTAAACCCAGAACTTTCGGAAAATCAAGAAGTAGCTTTGAGATCAGTACCCAAGATCATAACAAATGAAAAATGGAACTACAAAATCTCACCTGGATTGTCTTCTTTCGAGCACGATACCGAGCTTGCATACAAAAACAACATTGAACCACTTTTAAAGCACGCTGAGTCCATCATTCCAAAAAATCAATGGAATAAAACACCTATATTTATCCAGGCCACTGCAGGCATGAGACTTATACCAGAAAAGAAAAGCACGAAAATTTTAGAAAACCTTTGCTCAAACTTACAAAAAGAGAAAAAGTGGTTGATGCAAAGTTGTGAGGCCCAAATTGAAGTGATTGATGGTGAAGTAGAGGGTGTGTATGGGTGGCTTTCATTGAATTATCTATCCGGGTTTTTTGACGACTATCAGGAAGACGATCAAAAAGTACATGAATCCTTGGGTTTCATGGATATGGGAGGCGCATCTACACAGATTGCTTTCTCTCCAGTCAGTCATGAACAAATAAATGCACACAAAGACTACATGTCCGAAGTTGTTTTGCAAAACTTGAATGGTAATTACCAAAAATGGGATGTTTTTGTAAGCACTTGGTTGGGATTTGGTGCCAATCAGGCTCGTAAAAGGTATTTGAGTCAGCTAGTCAACTTGTTGCCGGAAAACATTAACGACTACGATGACGATGACTTTGAAACAAAGGTCTTGGTTGACCCATGCATGCCCAAAAATGCGAAACAAAAATTCAACTATAAAAACAAGTACCCCTTTGAAATCAAAGGTTCAGGAAACTATGAACAATGCTCCAAATCTATATATCCTTTGCTTTTGAAAAACCTTCCCTGCGAAAAGGAACCCTGTCTTTTTAACGGTGTGCATGCTCCACAAATAGACTTTTACAACGACAAGTTTGTAGGTGTTTCAGAGTATTGGTACACAGCAAATGACATTTTTCAATTAGGAGGTGAGTACAACTTTGAAATTTTCTCGAAAAACGTTCAAGAGTTTTGCGAGACTGATTGGAGTGATATTCAGGAGTTTAGTGCAAGGGGTAAATACAACGACATCCCAGAGTCTTTTATTTTGGACAGTTGCTTCAAAGCAAACTGGATTTTGAACGTGCTACACGAAGGCTTCAATTTGCCAAGAGTAGGAATAGACTCAATTTCCCAGGCTTCTGATGCAAATGAAACGCCTGTACCTGGGAAACATGAAAAACACATCCCTTTTCAAAGTGTGATTGATGTGAACGGGAATGAGCTGTCTTGGACCCTTGGGAAAATCTTGTTGTACGCCTGTTCTTTAATACAAGTATCACAAAGTCCAAAAGAGATAACCGATCTTGTTGGGGTTTCACCAAGTTTAGTGGACGCCCAAGTATCAGGTAAAACTTTTATTTCAGGGTCTATTTTTGATGCAACATCAGACTCGGCAACTAAATCGTCTTTTTCCTCATCTCGGCCCTCTACAAGTCCAACGTCTTCTTTAAATGGGGTTTCCACGTTTGGGATAGTTTCCTTATTTTTGATAGCGGCATATTTGGGTTTACGAATCTATGCCAAAAAAATTGGGCACGGAAACTCAATGCTACATTTCTTATCAAACCTTCAAGAGCAGCTGGAAAACAAATTCAAATTGTGGCGCTTGAAACACTACAATCCCTTCCAAGCATCTAGACCCCGTGGGAATTTCAAGTCATATTCCGCAACAAACATTCCTATGTCGTCGCTTGATGCAAACGACTTGAGAGATTTGGAGACAGGTGTTTCAATAAAACAGCCAAGAAGTAACAAACCAAATGAACAACTGCAAATGCGAAGCAGAAGCATGTTGAACTTGCACCATCACCCTGGCCATGGTGATGATAAAAGTCATGACAAAGGAAATCAGTATGCAACCACACCTAAAAGCTTTGTTTCTTTGACTGACTTCAAAAGCTTTCAGTAAAATTCCGGTTTTCCACAAACCTTGGATTATGATGCGAACTCAACCTGTACACAGCTGACGTATGAAAGCGCAAGTTACAAATTGAGCAAACATTGTTTTTTTATTTCTGTTCTCCATGCTTGGGTATTACTTAAAAGCCAGCAGGAAAAATGCCTCTTTTTTTTTTACAGGCCATATTTTTGCTTGTATTTAAAAAGTCCATAAGTGTTGTTAAACAAACGTATAAAAGTAAACATTTATATATCTGCAAAGTGGGATTTTGTTTTTGTTTTTGTTTTTTTTTTTTTTTTTTTTTTGTGGTTTTTTTTTTTTTCAAATGTGAAAAGTATACAACGAAATAACGCTGACAAGCAAAGTGTTCTCTGTTTTCTCTATAGAGTCTGACCGCACAACTTCTCAATTTATGCTCCGCTCAGAACGCAAGTATAAAAAAATAGAAAGCAATCTTAAACAAAAGACATGGACTAAATTCACGCCTTTTCCCGTTCAAACGTTGGTAACGGGTTCAGTTTCGTTGACGTTTTCATCACCAGCACATTCACCATCACCGCCTTCTTCGTTTTTGACATAAGTGATTCTCTCGTTTGGTTTCGGCAGCTGTTCAAGAGAGACTTTTCCAGATGAAATTAGTTCAGGATCAACAACTCTGTCCTTGTGCTCGTACAATACTTTGTAACCGCTTTTTATAGTCCCTTCAGTAACCTGCAACGTATGTGAGACTTGCGAAGTCGGAATATTAAGGTTGAAAAGCTGAATGGACATATAAATAGCAGAGGCAGCAATAGTGATCGGGGATTTACCTGCCAAAACATTAATGTCTTTACAGTGTTTGGCTATGTACTCAGCAGAGTTGGCAATTTGAACAGACAACCCCAAGTGGGAACAGAAACGGGGAATAAAAGTCTCAGCAGAGCTCTGTCCAGAGGAGATATTTGTGGTGTCGATGTTTGTAAATGTAGTGGCATTTTTTTCCTTCAAAAGATTTTTGATGATGTTGAAAGTTTTGTAAATTTCTTTTTTTCTGACATTAGTTAATGACAAAATTTCTTTAAACGATCTACCAACTTTCGCTCTACGACAACCAACTAGAATGACACTTGCCATAATACTTTCCTGGGACTTCCCCTTCAAAGGTCTTTCTTCAAAGCATAGCTTGTAGGCCTCTTTAGCACAATCTTTCACAATTTTTGGCAACTCAGCGGCATCACACATCATGTTAATTTTTGCATAAGCAGCCTGTAAATCATTGTCTCTTTTGTCCACCACAGATCTGCTCTGAGTTTTGTTCAATTCTCGAACAACCTTTAAATCACCCCCAACAGTGTTTGGGCCAATTCTGGTGGTCAACTGTGTCCCGTCCAATAGAGGATTGGAAGCCTCCCCAACTCTGCTCGGATCATCACCGTTTTGATCATCGTTTGAAAAGGTACGCCATTCAGAACGGGTATCAACAATCCGATCGCTCAAAACGAGTCCACACAACGCACACACAATATCACCTTCACTAAAACGTTCAACAACCTTTGGTGGGTAGACTTTACATTCTGGACACGAAATGACAATGTTCAAGTTCGGTCCCCGTCTGTCGGAAGTAGCGGCTCCTGGTGCAGGAGCTCTGTTCATAGAAGCATGCGATCTGTTCATCATTTGAGAGCTCATAGTGTTTCGTAATAAGATGTAAATAGATTCTTAAAGATGGTTTTCTCTTTTCTCTCAATTTGATTATATTATTCTCTTTTCTCTACGTATGTTTTGCTTTCTTTTGATACTTGATTACTAATGGGCAGATATCAAACGTTTCAGGGCAAAATGTGAAAAAGGTACAACTAAAAAAGTGGCGTTTTATTACTACTACTGGCTGGAATCAATTAGTCCAAAGTGCAACAGGCTGACCAGTGGGTTAGGTAAGAGTGTGAGTGTGCGTGTGGTCTGCTTGTTTTTGTTATTAAATAAAAGCATTTTCACAGTGTCAGAGTATGTTCAAGATAAAGATATTTCACACGAGTCATATTTATGCTCGACTGTGTTTTTTTTTCGTTTTTTTTTTTTTTGAATTTCGCTTATGAATTGTGGCTCTATTCGTGAGAATCCTTGGAAAAAGTGAAAAAAAATAAAAATAAAAATGGTTCTCTATGACCGGGCGACATGAGGTTCTCACGATGAATAATGTTTAAAGGCATAAGAGAATGGAGAAAGATTAAAAAGGTGAACAATGAACCAGATAACCTAAAATATCTATTTGTGGAAAATTTTAAATACGTTTTGCATAAACATTGTATGTTTCACTCTGATAGGTTTGTGTGGTTTGTTCAAATCAGCATTGATGACCATTGACGTTTCAATTGGTTTGTAATTTTTTTGAAAGTATTCTTCTAAAGACAAGTCCTGTGTATTTTTCCTACTTTGTGAATCATTTTTGAAAACAACTGTGTCTGCTAGTTGCTCTTTTGGCAACTCCAAAGAGGCTTTTGGCTGACCAAAGTTATTGACAATACGCCTTATATCCGCGTCATCATCGCTGCTATTTTCATCAAAACTTCCCATAATGTCGGCTAGTTTATCCCCTACAGTAGAACTAGCTACAGCACGAGGTTCTTGCATGGCAATTGGACCTTCTGGAGCAGCACATTGCTCATGTGCTTCGCCCACTGATAAGTCAACCAAATCATCTTTTGGGTTTTCGATTACCGGGGTTTGCTCTTCGGTCGATGATCTATCGTTTAGAGGGTTTCTTTTTTGGAGCATTTGGATAGCGCTAATGATGCCCCCTGTGACGCCTTCAGGCATATGAAACTGTTTTTGCTTTTTTGTTCCTCCGGCAGTTTTGATTCTTTTGCTTCGTTTTGCAGATTTTTTTTTTGCATTCAATTTCCCAGTCATAGCTTGCGTGGCGAATTTAATCACCTCTTCTGGATCGTCCATTTCGTTGACTTTTGCATTTGTGTCATTGATTTTAATTTCGGAAAACACAAGCTCCAATCCTTTGTTGATACCCACAATCTCAGGCGGTAGCATCCTATCACTTTTTTGATAAACAATCGAGTTTCCAAAAACTATGCTATCTTGCAATTGTTGATAAGTTTCCATTGCTCTATTAAATTTGCCTTTTTCAGGGCCACTGAGCAGCAAAATGATTTTCCCGTCTCTCTTTCTACCTGTTCTCCCCATCCTCTGAATGTTTTTAATTGGAGAACTCGTAGCGTCAAAACATATAATCAGGTCAACTTCCCCAATATCCAATCCTTCCTCACCAATGGACGTGCAAACCAAAACATTGAAAACACCCGCTTTAAAATCATTGATGACTTGCCTTTGCTGGGTTTGGTTCATACCGCTCACCTGTGCTTCTTCGGAAGACCCAGTTCTGCTGGAAATTCTTGTTTCCTTCTCGTGTTTTTTCTTCATTTGTTTTTCCAGCTGATAGTCACTTTTCTCCCTTTCCAAAGCTGCTCTTTCCACTTTTTTGTGGCCCTTTTTTTTGTTCTTCAGCAAGTATTCAGTTTCATCAAAGTATTCCTTTCCTCTTGCTTGCCCAATAAAAATATGAGGTTTGATTTTTTCATTTTGCAAAGAATCTATACATTTCACAATCTCTAAAGCAGATTCCCTCAATTCTGTAAAAATGATCACCCTACTATCGTTATTTAAACTAGAACCACTATTTGTGTTTGAGTCACAAAAAAACTCAACTAATTCCTCAACCATATACTTGAACTTGTAATGGGTGATGAAATTCGGATCTTTCAACATTTCGTCGCACTTGGTGAAAATCTGCAATAATTTGGTGTTTTGATAAAAACTTGCAGCCGTCTTGTTTTTAGATTTTCCTAATGAGTATTTTGCATTGGATTCTTTGTATTTGTCCGTAAAATAGTTGTAAAAACATTTTATCCCGTAAATCTTCAACCTTCTCAACATCTGACCGACGTGTGACAATAACTGTAAAATAAAATAATATTTCCATTTCAACCCTTCTGGTAACGATGGATTCGCAATGACTTTGTTTGCCTTTTGCAAAGCGAGAAACGCATTTATTCTTGATGGATCGGTTTCTTCGTACAAGTCGGTTTCGTTTGCTTCTCTCAAAACGGGCAAAATAGCTTCACTTAATATATCTATAATTTCGACTATATCAGCGTTCAAAGCTGGAACGTCTATCTGCACAACGTCTTTGGTCTTCATATATTTTTCAACATCGGGACTTGATTCCGTTCTGACCTCAATTTTAGATATACTCAAAGTGGTGACAACCTCTTGTACCCCTTCTATGTCCGCTGATGGAGTTGCAGTCAAAGCCAGAACTCTAAACGATTTGTTGAATCTTTCAAGAAATTTGGTAACGTTGGCATAAGCATATGACCCCTTTGCTCTATGGGCTTCATCAACCACAAGTAAAACAATTTTTTTTGGATCCAAAACACCTCTTTTCAAATCATTTTCCACAACTTGCGGAGTCGTGAAAAAAACCTTCTTTTCTTCCCAAATCGTTTCTCTGTTTTTCCTTGATTTATCCAACAAAATTGCAGTTTCGTCATACGGAATCCCTGTGATTCCCAAACATGCTTTGATAATCTGCGCCACTAACGGCCTTGTAGGAGCCATAAAAATAATCTTGCCATTTTGCTCAAAGTCTGGCAAAGAACAAAACCATCTGTAATAGTTTAAAATAACAACACTTGCAATAAAGGTTTTACCTGTACCTGTCGGGATCGTGGCTAAAACGTTTTTAAAAATTGCTTCTTTGGCAATTGTCAATTGGTACTCTCTTACAGGGTAGTTTGTAGGATATAAAAACGTGTGGATATTGTTTTCGTTAAAGGGACGGATAATTGTTTGTGTTGGAATAAGGTTTATTTCTTGGTAGCCGTAGTCACCTCCGCTATCAAAAAGCTGGGGCTCCTCGTATCCAAAAGAGGTGTTGTTAGAATGCAGATTGCTGTTGCTATTATTCTGCGGAAAACTTGAGTCGGGGCTCATGATGGGCTGACTGTTGTGTGCTTTTGGCTTAGATGCCAAGTTAAGAATGTCGTCGTCGTCGTCGTCATCATCATCATCATCATCACCATCATCATCATCACCATCAGCATTGGCTGCAGCATCATCATTAACAATATCAGCATTAGCGCCAGCAAATTCACGAGTGGTCTTTTCAGTAGCGTTTTGGTGTTCCCCTGTAGAAATGCCTGAAGTGCTGTTGAGCTGAGTTGAACTTTTCGGGATATGACCATTCTGTCCAGCACTACCTTGATCAATCATGAATATGTTTCCAGTTAGTGTGTTTGCACCGTCTTTTGGTATACTTGTGACATCATTGTCGATATTTTGTGGAGCTCTATTGTAAGAACTAGCTAAATTGAAAATGTTGGTATCTGCAGTCTTGGTTGACGTAGAGCTCGTGTTTGCATTAGAGCCCGTGCTTTGCTTGCTGGTTAGCAAATCTAACAAGTCGTCATCGGAATCATCACTAATATGCCAATCGGGTTCTTCTTGCAAACCTTTTTCAAGGGTTTTATTTGCACCACTACTTGCAGAGACTGTCGTGTCCAAAATAGAACCATTCTTGTGACCTAGTTGCGACGTGCCAGAATTCATGGCATGGTGCGCGCTATTCTTGTTTTGCTCGTTGATGTCGTTATTGATGGCATCCGTTTCGCGGTGGTGGTCTTGGTCTTTGTTCAACAACAACGCCATATCATTGTCGTCGAGATCACTTAAATCCGTCAAATCATGGTCATTCATTTGAAGTCTAAACTATGGACCATGGTTCATATATCTCTTTCGTGTTCTACTTAATCCTTCTCCCAAGCATCGCGTTGTTTGCACTAAACGCAATCTGTCTAATTAACACTCCAAACGCGTTGACACGTAACGCGACAACAACACACACACACACACACATACACAAAATCTCACAAAACAGAGGGTAAGCAGGTAATCATTCAAGGTTTTTTTTTTTAAAAATTCATTTTGTCTTTTTTTGTCTTTTTGTGTTTTTTTTTCTTTTTTTTTTTTTTTTCTCTTGCCCAAGGTATATAAACAACAAAGTGTATTTAACAAAT
>ERZ794936.467-NODE-467-length-19317-cov-33.979701_pt1 | contig 19317 bp, 7 predicted proteins | sample MGYA00511083_ERZ794936 | MGnify/ENA primary metagenome ERZ794936 (study PRJEB30137, sample SAMN04331409) | food metagenome | isolation source: Y2 must sample point D1 replicate A | place: Australia: South Australia | collected 2014 ... | reverse complement strand
CTTGTGATCCAGAACCAGCAATTATATATATATATATATATATATATATATATATCTCTATTTTATGTCTATTCAAGTTTTAGCTTCTGCTTCCCTTTCTTCTTGTTCTGTATACTCTCTTTTAATTCTTGTTCTATATTTCTTGTTGATGGATATACTTTTCTTCCTCATTCCCCTCCTCTATCATTTCAATATAAACCATTACCTTATGATTAAACAAAAGTTCATCATCGTTTATATACATACATGCATACCTACATATGTATATATATATATACCAGAGTAATCCTTTTTTTTATCTAGGTGAGAAAGAACATAGTAGCTAACATAAATAGCTCACTATCGTTATCACTATATTTCGTTTAGTATGGGGTACCCTTATTAACCTTATTTCCTGCAGGATAATACAGTAAATACCGTTTTACTGTGTTTGTTACACCACTACACCATTGCACTACGTCTAAAACATTTATCTATATGTATATATATGTATATAGTGGTACTACGTGTAATATTACTATACGTGCTAATAATAACACACTAACAAACAATCAAATTAGGACATTGCTATTACTGTAACTATATGCACTATAATGGTAGTGTAATGTCTAAGGACTTGATGCTCATCATTACAGAAAATGTCCTCTTGGGGACAAAGTAGAGATTGACTTTAATTAGGACATGTATCAGTAGAATATGACTCAGTTGAATTCATATATTTACCACTCTCAGGCATTAATCAATAATAACTGATGAATAATGAAGACAATAACGAAAGAAACACAAGACAAGACATGAGTGACATAAAGTAATAAGATGAGTTCAAATTTCTCTTGCTCTCCCTCTCTTGCTCTCCCTCTCTTGCTCTCCCTCTCTTTCTCTCTCCCTCTCTTTCTCTCTCCCTCTCTTCCTCTTTTCCTCTCTCTCTTTAACAACGCTCCGCCCATCCCCTTAAGGATATATTTGGTCTTTGTATGATACTACATGGAAAGTACACGTGATATATACAATAACTTGATGTATGTTGTTAGCACGTGACTGCTCTAAAAAAGAATATGTTTTAGCCAAATGTGCAAGTGTTACCCAGATTATTTTATCCTGTGAAAAGATATTGGAAAGTTAGGTTATTAAAACTTTACCGAAGTCAATAATAGCATAGAGCAAGGGCAAGATGTTTTTGACAAAATATTGTTTATTTATATACATTTGAAAAGATCATGAGTACTCTGTTTTATCGATAACAAGTTAGTTAGTAAGAACAGATAACAACAACAAAGACACAAGGCATGGCTGGAAGTATGGATGTTCATGGGAATGAAAAACACCAAATTGATGACGAGGATGATGAACAATTCTTATATGGAGATGATAACAACAACAACAACAACAACAACAACGATACCAGTGATAATAAGACTACAAAGAAGAGAAAGTTGAGTGGTGAGGTGGTGCAAAATGACGACTTGAACGATTTGTATTCTGCAGAAAATAATAACAAGGCCTCCACCTCAAGATCACCGCCAAAGAAACAAATGAAATTGTCCAATGAAAAAGGTCAAGAAGAAGAAGAAGGAGAAGAAGGAGAAGGAGAAGAGAGTGGGTCAGAGTCGGAGTACGAGACAGATGAGAGTGACGATGTGCAGTTTATCATAGGAACGGGGTCCAATCCCCAACAACTGAGCTCCAAATCTGCAAAAGACGCCAAGTCTGTTGCTGCTGGTACCACTACCACCACTACTACTACTGCTGCTGCTAGTGAGGATACTTCGAAGGAAACACAGCAAAGCACTCTTCAGCAAAGCAGAATTTCTGCCAATCCCTTGATAGATCTGGATGCAAAGGGATTATATGAAGGAGAGCCGATCGAAGAGGTTGATCCCGAGATCATTAAGGAAAAACCATGGAGAGGAGCCAATGCGAAGATGAGCGACTATTTCAACTATGGTTTCAATGAAGCAACATGGATGGAATATTTGCACAGACAGGAAAAATTGTTGACAGAATACAATCCTCAGAAATTATTACAAAAATTATTGTTTTTACAACAACAGGGAAAATTGGGCAATGCACAAGATACTAATAAGAACTTTAGCAGTGGTACTAATTACAATAATAGCAATGGAGAAAACTCAGAAGTGAATAACTTGGCAGGAACATTGGCATACCAGCAAAGACAACAACAACAGGATCCACCGTTGCCAGAGAGTGTGAAGATGAATACCACCATGCATGGGAGCAACACAAACATGAACATGGTGAATGGTATGCCTCCTATGAACGCAATGCCAATGGGGAATATGAATAACATGAGCAACAACAACAACAACAATAACAACAACAACAATAACAACAATAACAACATGAACAATAACAACATGAACAGAAACATCCCGGGACAGCCTCCATTTCCAATGCCCATGTTTGGTGGGTTCCCACCAATTCCTTTCCCGTTCAACGTTCCAATGGGCAACATGTCGCCACCACCTCCTCCTAAAAAGTAATTAGCTTCATTCAAATACATATAGAGATAAATAAGTGCATATATTGCAGACTTTTAATCAAAAGCCCTTGGGTGCTAAAATTACACAATTTTGGAGTTCGTTTTTGCAAATTCATCAACCCACGGCTGGTGCGTGATGTTCAATTGCACAACTTTCTCCAAGTGCACGAGCCACTCGATTTTCTCTTGATGGCTGTTTGCGATGAACTTAATGACTTCACCATTGTTGAACAGTAGCTGGAAGTAGTCATCCACCAAGGGGTTGCTGACGTTTCTTGTTTGGGTTGTCTTGGTGGCCTCGTCATGACCACTGTCATCGCAATCACTACCGTACCCTCTTCCATACGAGACTCTTTCCACATTCAACATGTTGAATTTGACTTTTTCATTCCTTGTCAACTCGTGGTATCCGACAAGGTCAACACCTTTGAGCTTGAAAAACCGTCTGCAACTCATCATGTCGCTGGTGATGTCGCCACCCTCTTGCCACAGCCAGCCCTCGTATTGGATCTGCGTCTGCTCATTGTACTTTTCAATAATTTTCATGGCTTTTTCCAACGTCTTGGGGAACCGCTCAAGATTGTTTTGTCTTGGCAAATAACAAACGTCCAACTTCAATTTCCCAATAATCTTAGGTTTCCCACCGTTTTTGTGGTGATTGATATCGAGGCTGTTTCTATTGTATCCTCCATTGGTTTGATCCCACTTATTATAAACTGGTAAAAACAAACTTTGTGTTTTGTACCTGTACTCATTCAAAAACTGCAAAGTGATATCAAAATCAATCACACCAAATGACCCATCAGGCGCAATGACTTTGTTCCAATGATCTGGGCTGTGTTTCACCATTTTTTTCGTAACAATTTGATACTCAACTCTGGTATTTTTCTTGGTAACTTCCCCACTAGAGCGCTTTGAAGAAAAATACTTTTGTTCTTGCTGGCGCGGATCTTGCTGCTGAGTATTCGATCTGTTGGTTTTTTTGGATGATTTACCAAACTTAAAGACGGAAGAAAATGGGCTTGTTTTTTTAGAAGAAGATGACGTTTGTGGTTTTGGCAAAGACACGATGTTGTTTGAAGTCAAAGGCAACCCGGGTTGTGCAACATCTGAAACATAAATCGGAACTTTTTCTTGCACTTCAACAATGGTGTCTGGAACTTTTTTGTATTTAAGTTGCAATGTCAATTTCACATTCATCAGCGAAGTTTGATGATCAATATTTTCATCTTTCAATGGTATAATTGTTTCAAACTCTTTACCAGAAAATGCAACATCAACAGAACCATCGTGGTTTACACTTTCACTAGTGATTTTTTCCCATGGTGTCTTGATCAAATTAATCCCGTTATCAAAAATGATGGAAAATTCAGCATCTCTTTTTTCGAAACCCCCGCCCTGTTTGAAACAAGATAGATCGCTCAGTTGACAAACACGAACATACATTTGGCCCATATCACAAAACTTGTCGCTTTTAACAAACTTGTACTGGACATCGGGATCAAATTGGACACTAGGCTTTTCGGGTTGAGCGACATCGACTTCGGTAACAGAAAAAGTTGGATTATGAGTAGATTTGACTTTGAAAGGACTTCCAATGTGCAGTTTTTCAGGACACTCTTTGCTCTCAATATCTGTGGCTAATGGTGCTTTACCACCAGTTGGCGTGCTTGGTGCTTCGAAGAAAACATCCTCAATAGGATACAAATCAACCTGTTTTAGAGTAGGGGTTTCTGGTTGCTGTATTTTTGTTACAACTGGCAAACTTTCAATAACGACATTACTGCCTTCTTCGTTGATCATATCGTTGATGTTCATTGACTGGACGTTGTTTTCAACTTCATAGTCATGGTCTTTGAAAATGTTCATCCCACTAACCAAAGCTTCTCTATCCATTATTACGCTGTTCCCCGTAGCCATAGTAGAGGCCCTAAACGGATTTGAATTTGGCAGGTCACGCTCGTTACTCTGAGAAACAGTAAAAGGATACTTCTGGGCAAGACTTGGTTTCAAAATGTTTTCTATATCGTACGAGTCTCTTTTTGTGTGGGTCTTTCTGGCCGCTAGGTTGGTTTTTGATTCACTTTTTACAAGTTCCTTGTCTTCAAGCGCTGTGTTTTGAGGTGAGCCGCTCCAAATCTGAGAAGATCTAGGATTAGAAATAGTAGCTTCTTTGTTGCTTTGGGTTTCACCCCACAAAGCATGTTCTGAATCAGAGGAGTAAATGTGCCTCATAATTTCATCATTTAGGTTGGTATCAGGAAGATCCAAGTCAGGCAACAAGGAAGCCTTCCATGATTCGATAAAAGTTCTTTCTTGATTTCCAATCACATACTCCATATGTTTTTTGTTGCTTGACTCGTTGACGGTATCCAAAACATCGTCAACTTTGCTTTGATTAAGAGCATTTTTGGAATCAGTGCTTGAAGATGATGTTGCCCTTGACGATGTTGGGCCGACCAAAGCTTTGAGTTTTTCATGGTTAGAGACAACTCTTTCAGTACCCTTAGGTGTTTTGTTTTCCATATTATCTGCATCTTTGGTGAAAAATTTTGACGATCTATTTATTTCAAAAGTTTTCTGTAGAGCTTTGGACCGGATAGTGTTTCTTCTTAGTGGGTCCAAGTTTGTTGTCAATGGCTTGATTCCAGGAGTATCAGTATAAAATACATATTCTTCGTCATTTTCAGTGTCTTCATCAAAAGTTGCAAATTTTAGCACATCATCATAACGATTGTGTATGTATTGATTTTCAGAATTGCTGATAATCCTTGCTTTAAATTTAAAGTCCTGCGTGAGCTTTGGAGAAACAAGCCCCTGTTTCACTGTGTCTGCTGACTGCATAGCAACAGTAGTTTTGTTTTGATGATCAACAGAAAAACCAGCACTACTTGCAGGAGATAACTGATGAGGTTGCCCACTGAACTGGGAAGATTTGGTAGAAAATTGCGGAGATGGTGTGATTGGATGATTTCCCGTGCTTTCGGTATTCCCTGCAGAAAATGTTGGAGGTGGCAAAAAGTCTTCCATGTCTATGGTTTCGTCCCCCATCGTAGTAGTCTCATCATCCTCTTCAGTTTCGCTTTTCAGCTCGGATTCTGTTTTATTTGTGATATTTTGCATTTGGGTTCCGTTTTTCATTGAAAAAACTTTTTGTTCAAAAAGAACATTTTCATCGCCATCTAAAGTAAAACCTTTTTCCATCTCTTCGGTAGCACTTTGAAAATCGTCGTCTGTAGTCAGCCCATAACTCGAAACTCTTCTGTTGATATTAGCGTTGTTTTTGTTAAATAGTTTTTTAGGTCTTTCAGCATCAAGATCATGGGTGTACAAGCCTAATGAGTTGGTGCTACTGTGTCTTGTTGAATGAAAGTTTCCATTATTATTGGGCATCTGAAATGCCACAGTTTCATTCTTACATCCAGCATCACTTGCTAAGCTTTTATTGTAGCTTGTATCATCATCATCATCACCATCACTACCATCGCTTGTGTTTGCCTCTTCGAGCCTCTTTCCGCTTTTGACAGCATCCTCGTACTCGTCAGCTTCATCCTCGCTTTGGTGTTGATGTTGCAGTATAAGGGTATTCAAGTTTTTTGATATATTCGAGGAGACAGGGGTAACTGTGGTGGGAATAGTGTGTATTTCTTCGATATCCAATATAAATTCGTTTGGATGTTTAAATTTTTCACTTTGAATGATAGTGCCATTACTTGCAAAACTTAGAACAGATTTGGTAGGACTTTGAGGAAGCCCTTGAGAATGGTCCAAAGATCCTGAAGACTTTGAATAAGCCAAAATAGAAGTTATTTGCTCCATTTCAGCCAGCAAATCTTGTGTCGCATCGTGTGTGCTCATTATGGTACTTGGGTTGTTTCTTGGTTTAGCTGTTGCTCGGAGTTCATGAAAGCTAACTTTTTCACTTCAAAAAAAACAATCAATAAAGTGCCCTAAATAAAAACACAATGGCTTAGACTTATATACCAGGATTGTGTACGAATTGGCTTCTAGCCTTAAAAAAAACATCGGAATTAAATTGAATTTCCAGTAAACCAAGCAATATAAATTCATTTAATGCTCTTGAGGAGTAAGTTGCAAGAAAGAATACAGTTGTTTATGTATTCGTCTCCATTAGGAAAATCATAAACATCGGCGCATTATCTCGGCAAAAAAAACCTCGTCACTCATTGTCGGTACACCGGGCATCAGAAAAAAAATTGTTATGCGTTCGGACCGCGCATATTTTCACGTGATAAATAAAACTCAAGGTTGTCCGAGAGCAAGTTTAAGCTGTGCTTTTGTTGAACAAGAAATCACGCACAATGAAGCAACACAACAAGCAGAAATTATATGATGAAAGAAATAATGTGGGAAAAAAAAAAAAAAAAATAAAAAAAAAAAAAGTGAGCATATTGAACAATTAAATTGTCAATCTAAAAATATCACAAGTACCTTAGTCTTTGCCTCAACGTTTGCATGTTTCATTCACCAGTTAAAATCAGATGCGAAAAACAGTTTTTTATTTACAAAACAATTTTTTGATTTAGCTGCATACCTTCTTGATTTAGCTGCATATGTTGTTTTTTTTCCGTCCTTTCTTACCGCTTTAAATTGGAAGATAAAACTTTGAGTAAAACTAAATTGCAAAAACCAAGAATGGAAGGACATTCAGACAACACCAGTGGTTCTCATCACAACCAACAAAATCGTAACCAGCACCACCACCACCCTAAGGATAACAACAATGCCACAACCAGCTCAACTAATTCCAATACTGGTTCCCACAGCACCAACACCACCACCAAAGACATTATCAAAAAAAGGTTTGGAAGAGCAGTATCCACATCAAGCACGGCTTCAACCTCTTCAACATCAACCGCCTCAACAGTTAACTCTGCGAACCAAATCTCCGTACCCAATGCTCCGCTTTCTTTGTCCCCCAACCATCCTTTGCAAAAAATTCCAGAAATAAACATCAATGAGAAAGGCGAACTTCTGTATGAAAACGTTCCCCTTTCTGATGGTAGCTACCATGAAAACAGTGATGGTATAAATAGTTCTGACAACCCGGAGTACGATGTCACTATTGGCTCAGGAGATAACAACAGTACTTCGAGTCTTGGTCCTTTGAATAATGCTAATCTTCCTCAAACACCAACAAGCAAAACGCCTCCTAAAACTTTAGGGTCCTACAGAAACAGAGCAGGTAAATTTTCAAACACCTTGAGCAATTTGTTGCCCAATATCAGTGCGAAATTGCATCATTCCAAAAAGGGCAATAACAAGGCTACCGCCGGTGAATCTTTGAATAGCAAGAGTAGTGTCAATAACAAAAACAGCAACGACACACCTGGTTCAACAGGAACGTCTGGTACTACAAATTACAATGTTTCAAATTTGATGAACAAAGTGAATAACATACGTAGTACCTCCAACAGCTCAAATCCATATATTGATTCTCCATCAAGTAAAGATCGGTTTTCATTAAATTCTACATTACAAAACTCTGAAAATGGACTTGAGTCATCTTCAAACAGTCACCTAATGGGAAGCGTTACTCCTCCTGAGCTGCCACTGCACCCTAGCACGAGTGCGACTATGCAGCTGGCTATTCCTTTCCCAAGAAGCTCACTGGACTCTTTATCCTTTGCATATGACCAATCACAAGGAACGAGTGTTTTACCTGGTGCATCTAGCATAACAGGTGCTGGTTCAGTAATGGGTACCAGAACAAGAAACAACACTATAAACTCGCAGATCACATCTATCTCGGGAAATTATGCGAGCAACATATGGGCGGACAACCCACAGCCTTTCCCTCAAACGCTAAGCTCTGCCATAAACACTTCACACAACAGTGGGACAAAACACTCCAAAAGCAACACTGTCAACAGTGCTGCTCAGGACTCGTATTTTTCTTTTGACTATGGTAATCCAGCTATGAACAACACAAATACCAACCTGAGTAAACAACAACCGTCTCACTTGCAAGCTTCAACAAGCTCATGGAGGGCACGCTCAAAATCAAATGCTTCCTCCATGTATATGGATGTCACGGGTCAGTATTATGATCAAGCGTCTACTAATGAGCATCCGCCTTCCTACATTTCTAGCAAGCCCACTGCAGTCCAAGATGCAGGTTTTTACCAAAATTTCACTGCGGGATCTTATCCTACAACTGTTCCGCCTGTGGTTGGTGATGATATAGATCCAAAATCTTTAAATTGGGTCACAACAGACGTTACTGCTCCTCCAATCAACCACGTTGCAAATATTCCACCCACAAACACGATTACAATTTCAAATATTTTTTCTTTGCAGAAGCAACAAACGGAAACGTTACTATCAAATGCTATAAATTTGACATCTTCTTCAGTTGCAACTTTATGCTTGTCTTTTGGTCCTGTTGTTTCTGCTAGAACGTTGAGTGGGTTGAATTTGGCTCTTGTAGAGTTTCAAAGCATCGACAGTGCGGTAAGGGCCAAAGAACTGCTTAACAACAGAGAAATTTCCATGGTGGGCATTCCAAGCATAGTTTCGTTTGCAAAAATTATTCCCGTGAATGTCAGGTCAAACTCCATCACGCCAAGCTTGCAAAGCATCAAAACAGCAAATGACCACCAAATGCCCCAAGCTAGGAGTTTGCTTCAAGAGCAGCTTCTTAATGGCTCTTTGAGTTTCCAACAAAATGGGAATATCTCTATTCCAATGTTTACTAACGGATTCGAACAGAGTGTAGACATGAACGTTTCTAGTAATTATTTGCCTATACCAGGTACAAATTACGCGAACAACGGCTCTCAATCAAATTTGAACTTTTTAGCTGCTAACAAAAGCCATGGTTACAGTTTTTCTAGCGTTTCTAATAACAATCACAATAATAACAACAGTACAAACAATCACAGCAACAGCAATGGGTACAACAACGCTCATGGTTCAAATGCAATCATGGAAAAAGAAGAATGTCCTTTCAAATTACCTCCTCCAGAAATGGGTCAGAAAATTGATGAGTTGCAACAAGTAATCAGCAAATTTATAGAAAATGAGACCAACCACAACAGAAAGGAAAATATTGACGAAGCCCAAATACAATTGTTAATCAAAAAGTCCTTGAATTACAAAGGCACGCAAAAAACGAATGATTTCGGCCCATTACCAGAACCGTTGCAGTCTAAGGTTTTTGACTCACCAACATTGAGAGAATTGCGTAAAATGCTAGACTCTCACTCATTGACCGACTTGGAAATTGAGCAGTTAGCTTTATGCATGCTAAATGAATTGCCAGAATTATGCTCCGATTATCTAGGGAATACTATTGTTCAAAAATTGTTTCAAAACTCTTCTGAAATTGTGAAAGATATCATGTTGCGGAAGACAAACAAGTATTTGACTTCGATGGGTGTTCACAAAAATGGTACCTGGGCTTGTCAAAAGATGATAACCATGTCTACCGAACACCCAAGTAACAAAAATTTAGTGGTTGCTGGTATCCAAGACTTTTGTGCGCCTTTATTCAATGACCAGTTTGGTAACTATGTGATTCAATGTTGCTTGAAGTTCGGTTTCCCTTGGAACAGCTTTATTTTTGAAAGTATTATTGCAAACTTTTGGACTATCTGTCAGTCAAGATATGGTGCCAGAGCAGTAAGGGCATGTTTGGAGGCAACAGATATCATTACAAAGGAGCAGCTTATTGTTCTTTCTGCAATGATTGTGGTTTACTCAGAATACCTTTCAACCAATACCAACGGTACATTGTTGTTGACGTGGTATTTAGACACTTGTCCGCTTTCTCACAAGCAAGAAATCTTGACACCAAGATTAATTGGCCATGTTTGCGAATTGAGTTGTCATAAACTAGCTTCTTTGACTATTTTGAAAGTTTTAAATCATAGAAATGAGTTCAAGGCAAAAAGACAAATAGTGGAAACGATCTTTGGAGGGTCGCCTGATTTTAGCAAAAGTAGAAGTTTCGGCAGCAAATCTAAAGAAAGCGATATACAGGAAGGTGAGTCGAAGGAGATGCAAAAAAGTGAAGAGTCTAGTGCAAAATCTTATCAAAAAAGCACGCCGCCTTTGAAAAAACAGAGCTCGGAAGAAGCCACAGTAGACTCGAAAGGTGTAACAAAAAACAGTGATGAGTGCAAAACTTTGATCAATATCTTGAGTGATACGAATTACGGACCTACTTTTATTTATAAAGTTTTGTCATTGTCATTACTAGACTCACAGGTCAGGGAGTACGCTATTCATCAGGTGAAAAGTCTTTTAATGAGTAGTGATCCTTCTTTGGGTAAAATGATTGCCAACGCAAAAGCACACAGAAAGTTGATGGAGGAAATTGGCTTGGGCAGTACAAGCTTGAGCTCCTCTAATAATACTTCCCCTATTGCTCACCAAGCCAACGTTCATTCGCAGCGCCATAACAGCACAGATATGTTACTGATGGCACCAACAGCTTCTTCGCAACAGGATGTCAATGGGGCCTTTTCTGCTAATGCTTCTGGGAAACAAAATGCTACCAAGCAGCCATCCCTCCATCCCAAAGTTTCTAGTCTAAGCCACATTTTTGGAAATTCTTCATCAAATGTTATTAGCAGTGATCCGTCTGTTACGAGTGATGAACAACAACAGTTCCAGCAGCAGCATCAACAACAACCGCAACATTTGGCTACAGGACAACATCTGAGGAATTTGTCCGTGGGAAGTGTGTTGAGCACTAAAAGCACTCGCTCAAGGGGATTTTCAACAGGGACATCTAATTTCAGTAACAACACAAATAATGCCACAATGATGCCAGGAGGCTTTTACAATTTTGCCTCAGCGTCTGGAACTTCAAACGGGCATTATTCGCATCCTTCAACCTCGTCCGTAGTTTCACCTCCCGTGCATATTTCTGAAATGAGCGGGCCATCGCAGACAACTGCCTTATCATCAACTCAGACAGTCAACTCAAATGACAAGAACAATTCCTCGCAAGCTGGTCACAGTCAAAACTCAACTTCCATGGGAAGCAACTATTACAACGGTTATGGCTCTTACATGGGCTGAACTTTTTTTTTTTTGAAAGCAACAAATGTGCAATTTTTAGTAATGAAAATTTCAATAGTTAATTGATGAAACCTTTTTTGCTCTTGCTAACATGAGCTTTTCTCAAACATTTATATATATATATATATATATATATATATATATATATCAATTTCTTGTAAAAGACATTCACCCGACGAATATGCGCGCGCACGTCTTATCTGTCATGTGCGTGAGTGAAGATGCGTTTTTTTCTGTGTTTTCTTACAATTTTTTTGATTATCGTTCTGTGAACACTATACCCTCCAATATGTGTTTATAATTCTCATCATAATAAGAAGAGGCTGCTTATTAACTGAACGTGTTTATTTCAAGTGAAGGCAAGCCCGCTAATAAACATAACCATAAGTGAATCGCAAATATTCATCACTTACAGACGATATAGTTTACTCTATTCTCGAGGCAAGGGAAGAATAAAAGCACAACAAAGCTGCATACAAGTTTTAACTTATTCCTTAACTTCAGCTTTATTTCTCAGCGGCAACAAAAGAAGCCTGGGGTTTTTTCCACTGACATCAAGACTATAAGTGAAGTTGCACATATTTTGCTTTTTTTTTCAAGCTTTGTGGGGCCTTTAGCTTGCAACAAATACTTTAGGTTCTTTACTTCCGAAACTGGAAAAAGTAAACGCAGAAATGAATCGAAATAATGAAAGAAGTCAGTCCACAAACTACAACACAGAAAACTTTATTGAAGGGGGCAATGGGAGCTTTGGTAGTTTGCTTAATCAGACTCCTGATGAGACAGAAGCTATGAATGCAGAAGGAAATCTAGCACATACCTCCAATAACACAAGTTCTCACCCTACAGACCATCCAACAACACGTCCTTTCAGTAACAGCGCTTTTCTTTCCAGAGATAGCAACCGAGTTATTAGCTGGGGTGAGTATTTTCAGCAAGAAACTCAGTTTGAAAGTGCACCACAAGACATACAAGACCCATCTCAACAACACAATCAGCATCCTCAAATTAGACCTTTAGCACATTTGGTGGCTTCGTCGGATCCTGCATTTTGGAAAAGCATGAGTGAAAACTTGAAAAGGGTGGGTACGAATAACAATTACGCGAAGGCATACGATTTAGTTATTGAGCATCATGTGTTTCTCCGTACCAAGGTTTTGGAAATTATTTGTGAAAGCAAAAAGAGATATCATGACATTTACAAATCATTGGAAATGGATAGGGCTGCGCTCATGCAATTGCAACAATCTATTGACGATCAAACAGCTGTGAGCAACGGTGCCACACCAAACAACGAAAACACTGGTGTGAATTATAAAAAATTAACAAACTTGCTAAAATCTCAAAAACTGAAAACCAGAAACCTTGAGGTTGAGCTGGAAAAGATGAAAGCTGTCAAATTCCAATACGATCTTATGTTTCATGAGTTACACCAACAATTTTTACGTTACTTTCCAAATTCATGCTTTTTCAACGATATTGATATTCAAACTTTGCAAACAATCGTAATAGAAGCTACAAATACAGCCTTGTCCACGTTGAATTTTATTGACTCACTTGACTCTCAAGAAGTTGAACAGCAAGAGTATTGTCGACAAATACTAAAACAAGCCCAAACCCTTTCATTAAGCAACTATTCAAAAACAACAGCTTTTTCTGGCTTGGATCCGAGCAAAAATGCAGCAAATTCTTTTTTGAATGATTCAAATTTTCAATCTGCCTTTTCTAGTTTCCCAGAAGAATCCCTGTCTCGGCAAAAAAATACAGGTGGTTTTTCTAAATCTGTTTTTAAAAAAATACACTTTGGCAAAATTGCTCCTAGCTGGATTCCTCAAGATCATGGGATCAGAATTCCTCCACTTCACATTAAAAACAGCATTTTTCCTTTAAACCGGTTACCGAATGAAATTTTAGCTAACGTGTTGCAAAAAATAGAATCAAAAAGCAAACAGCTTCTATTGATGCAAGTTTGCAAGACCTGGGCCTTCATAATATGTTCAACTTTGTATTACAGACCTCCAATGACGAACGCATCAGCTTTAGAAAAACTCACACAGGTTATGAACTCAAGCAACAATGGACAGACTGTGTTTAACTACAATCTGTTTATCAAGAGACTGAACTTTTCATTTGTGACTCCGTACTTGAAAAATGCTGATTTGCTTAAATTTGTCAATTGTCCAAATTTGGAAAGATTGACTTTGGTGTTTTGCAAAAACATTGATTCGGACGTTGTTGCACAGGTTTTGAAAGGGTGCAAGATTTTGCAGAGCGTAGATTTGACTGGAGCTCGCACAATTGATGACTCTGTTTTCACAACCTTAGCACAGGAATGCCCTAGATTGCAAGGGTTTTATGCTCCAAACTCTAAAAACGTGTCTTTCCACAGCCTATCAACGTTTATTTCAAATTCGCCTCACTTGAAAAGGTTAAAAATCACAGGCAATAGTTTATTGAATGATGGGCTTTTGAAGTTGTTGGCCAAAACCTGTCCATTATTAGTGGAGGTAGACATCACAGAAAGCGAGAACGTGACTGATGCAGGGCTTATGGAGCTGTTTGCACGCTTGACTCTTTTGAGAGAGTTTAGAATTACACATAATAAATTTATTACAGATAACTTTTCCGCCACCATTTTGGCAGAATCAGATAAATTGCCCAATTTGAGATTATTGGAAATTAGTTCATGTGAAAACATTTCAGATAAAACGGTAGAGAACTTTGTCTATTTGGCTCCCAAGTTGAGGCAGGCTCTTTTTGGCAAATGTGGGAGGTTAACCGATGCTGCTCTTTTCCAATTCAGCAAGTTGGGAAAGAATCTACAAACTTTGCACATGGGACACTGCATTCATATAACAGATAAAGGTGTTACAAATTTGATCAAACACTGTCCCCGGTTACAATATTTGGACTTTGCTTGCTGTGTCGAATTGACAAACAAATCGTTAGTTGCTTTTGGAACATTAACCAAATTAAAAAGAATCGGATTGGTAAAATGCTCTTTGATTAACGACGATGGGATGCTTAAAATGATTGAGCAGCGCGGTAAGCAGGATAGTTTGGAAAGAGTGCATTTGTCCTACTGTACAAATTTGACCATATATCCGATTTATAGGTTATTGGATGCATGTCCCAAATTGTCACATTTGTCACTAACTGCAATTCCTTCCTTTTTGAGAAGCGATATCACTACTTTTTGTAGGCAGCCACCAAGTGACTTCACTGATGCACAAAGACAAATTTTCTGTGTCTTTAGTGGTGGAAATGTTAAAAAATTGAAGGAACACTTAACGAAGCTCATCAACACAAACACGTTTTTGACGAGCAATTTGGAATCAATAATTACTAATTTCATTGAATCCAGAAATTTGCGTAGACCAGAAGAGTCACCTGCGCAAGCTGAAGCTCGCGTCATTGCATACATTGATAGATTAACTCCTGCGCTTCTTTCTGCTACACAGTCAAGTCCATTTGCTAATTTAAGTTTTCCGATTGACTTGGATATAAGAGGTTTTCGATTTGACCAGACTTTGCATTTATTGAACTCTTTGGAAGAAAGTGCAACGGAAACATCAGCTCCATTAAGCTCATATCCAAATTTTTCGAGCATAGTTAACCAGCTTGAAGAACATCCTGATACAGATGTGATTGTAGCTCCTGGAGGATCTTTTCAATTGAATAGACAGCTGAGAGATATAGTTGAAGTTTTTGCGAAAATGAGAAGAACAGTATTGGAGTTCAAAGTCAATGTTATTAGTTTTTCAAGGGTCAAATATCAGTTTGCGGGATGCTTGATCGCTTTGATGTGTCATTTGTACATCATGATCACAAACGTGAATACACAGATTGAAGCTTTGCATCAATCTATATCCAACCACTCTGCCTCCATGAGCGACGATTTGCAAGTTTTGTCTCTTTGGAAAGCTGCGTGGAAAATTCCATTTCAATCGTTACTGCATGAATTCTACAAGGTTTCCTTAGTGCTAAGACTTGTCGTTAATGAAAATCTTGCAGAATTGACTAGAAGCAGAGAGAAAACTTTAAGAACATATCATTTAACTTCGCTTAACAGACAAATCCAAGAAAGATTGAGGGAATACACGGAGCAGCAAAAGGCTTTCTCAAGATATATAGCTCAGTATGGATTTGATGGTGACAACGTACAGGAAGAAATAAGGCACATCAGAGCTCTGGAAATTACCATATCTCAGTTGATTGATCAACAGGCTGAAGTTGCAGGCTCTTTCCGGCTAGCAGAAACAGGAATTGGCTTGGATGACCGCATTGATACAAACACGGTCCCAAGCACATTGACTGAGACTGGACGTGAGGCCTCTGCTCCGACTGCGGTTAGGTTTTCTCAAATGGAAAACCTAGGTGATGCAGCTGACTTATCAAGTAACGGCGATCCCATTCTGGCGCAGCGTGAAAGAAACATTGCTGCTTTTGAAAGACTAGTACAAAACCGCCGAATGACTTTGGGAATCATAGATGAAGGCCCCGACTTTGAACATATGGGCCGCATTCCACAGTTGGCCTCGGTATTCGCGGCTGACAATCAACCTACCCCTCCAACTTTAAACCTAAACGGAATTGTGGCCAATGCTCTTCAAGGTGGATTTGGTAATAGTGACGAAGATGAAGATGATGCAGACGTTAACATGGAAGAATGAACTCGAATCTATTGGTATTTCAAGAAAATTTATAAAGTTTTTTAATACGAATTTCCGTATTTATGTGCTGCTCAGGCTTTTGTGTCCTGAATTATATAAAAGAACGTAAAAAGTGGGGAAAATGAGAACGAAAACCCGTTTTTTCAAGGAATAACGGGGTTTGCTATTCCCAATTCTTTGGCAAGCTCTGATAACACATTTTCCTCTGACGTTTTCACAAGCTCAATCAGAGATTTGAACTTGTTCGCCAAAATCCCCAGTTTTTGCTCATGTAAATGCAGTAAATCTTGCTTGAGTTTTTCGCATTGGCACTCTAGCCAATCTTCAAATGTCATGTTTCTTTCCTCATTGGGCATGCTCTGAAAAAAATAATGTAGCTCGCCAAGCCTGTCGTTCGCCAAGGTTGCGTCATTTTGGTTAATATATCGTAAAAGATCGCGTAGGTAGCTAGCTAAAATCAGATCTGAGTCGTCATTACTTAGTTGCAGTCCTTCTTTCTTGTTCTCAGTTTCTGTTGAAAGTTTTTTTTGTTTCTCAGAGACAAGCTCACTTGTACGAGCAACAGAAGAAGGGTTCTGAGTCATCGGTTTTTCATCAGTTATTAAAGCACTTGTACCCAAAGTCGTCTGTAATCTGAATTTTTGCATGTTTTTCAACGTTGCATTGATATTTCTCGTTGGTTGCTTGGTGGACTTGAGTGGTGAAGAATCGATATTGATGTTTGTCGTCATTTTAACTGGAGATATATCCTCCTCCAAAACAACACCTGGCTCTATGACAGCATTAGAAAGATTTGAGGTTGTTTTTTCAGTAAAGATCTTCGAGTTTTTAAGATTAACTAAAGGTGACTTGGTTTTGCCACTTTTAATCTCCAGTTGGCTTTTCAGAGCAGAGTGGTTGGCGCTATTAGTTACATTGTTAAGATCTAAGTGTTCCGTTGACAAGCTTTTGACCAAAACATTATTTTCGTTTACTAAAAATTGAGATTCTATGTTGTCCAACTTTTCTATATTGCTGGCTGATGCCTCTGCTTTTTGAAGCAATTTTCCATCCATATTCTTCGTGTCTATGGGGCCTTGTTGTAATCTTTCTATTTGTAAAGGCATCTCGATCTTATCCAGTTGATCATGTTCTACTTCACGCCCTTGTGAGCTTGTGTTGGTTTTTCCATTGTTTTGAAACTCTGAATTCAAGCTGGCGTTTGATGAGGTAATAGACTCTATATCTGACTGTTCTTGTTTATTCGAAAGTGAATGAGTAGACGGCCTAGTGTTGGGTGAGAGTCTGACGCCCTTCAACATCTTATATGAGGAGTTTAATACTAGTGGTTGTCTCGTAAAAGATGTTGATACGTTGGCCTGTTCTACTTTTTCATCAGTTGGTTTCTCCTTTGGCAAAGAAACTTCTCTGCTTATTTCATTAGTACTTGCTATCGCATTGTAGCTTTCCTCCTCTGAAGAATCTGATAAAGAATGCAAGTCGTCGTGTGGAATCGGAATTGCCATCAATTTTCGTTTCAAAGTTCTGTTAGGTGAAGCAGTTGCACTTTCGGTTGTTGAAATCAAAGCATTTTCTTGAATGACTTTACCAGGTCTTTCAATTTGTTTTATATCTTCACCTTCGGTGTCACTAGAGTTGTCTGAATCCAAGAGATGGTTCTTTTTAGGAGAGTTGATATTTCTGAAGAAATCAATCTTAATAGGTGATGACTTCAATGACCTATTAACTTGATTACTTTTAGCTGTGTCTGGCTGGTTTTGGGATGTTGTCGACTGTAAATTCTTTCCATTGAAACGAGTGGCTCTTTGACTCCCTGTGTCAAGATTGGCAATACTTATTCTGCTCTCTCTGCTGAATTCATCGTCTGATCGGCTGGATTCTGCAAGAGACTCTCCTATCTTGGTTGTCAATGATCCCAATAGTAATTTCCGTTTTTTGCTTGCTGCGGGTTTTTCCAAAATGGGCTGTGCAAGATTTAAATTCAAAGATGTAACCTCTTTTAAAGTGGTTTTGTTTCGAAAAGAGTCATTTTCAATCTGTTTGGCGTTAGATGGATGAGACGAGTCTTTTTGAGAAGCATTTTCATTTTCTTCCTTGTTGTCATCAACAACTGCATCATCGACAACGTCATTTATAGCAATATTTTCCAATTGTTTTTGTGGTTCGACTTCAAGCATTGTCTTGGAGGAGTCCTTCCGCATAGTAAACAGATTAAGTAAAAAGTAGCATTTAGGAGATGCTCTCAGATGGAAATCATATGGATTTTCAGTTATTTTTTTCTTTTGTTTCGTATAGTTGAATGCTTTGTTGCAATACGGACAAAACAAGTGTGCGTCTTCTATATTATCTTTCAAAGTGTGATTGCGTCCATAGTGTTCTTTTTTTCCTGTGGTTGATTCAATAAAGGTTGGGCTGTCAATCGGCAGATAGTATAAAAACCCCACTTTAATTAGCTCTCTTACAGCGTCTTTCGATATCTGGGAGTCACTAAATGTCCATTTTTGTAAATTCTGGTAGTCTTGCATACTGATATCTTTTTGATAGAATTGCAAAAAACTGTTGGAAAGTGTGCAATATTTCAATAAGCTCAGCAAGCAAGTGGGGCTCTCCTTTAAATGTTTTTTCAATATATGTTTCACAGTTTGTCGAAGACTTTTTGATTCAGACTCATTGGTTGCGGCTCCATGTTGCACGTTGCAAAACACACACTTTATGTTAGCTTTGGCAGCAGTTCTCGGAGCATAAACAAACCCACATTCCGCAAGCAACTCTCCAGACATCGAGCCAAATGGCCAACTGCATTGCTTTTTTGAGTTATCAAGTAATGGAATTGAGTCTTCAAAAGTCTGGGCTCTTTGTCTTTGCTCCATTTGTAACTCTGTGTTGTATTGCTATTCTGTGGCTGCTATTTTGTAGATGACCTCTTTTTTTCTCTTTGTATTTAGCCTGAAATGACACAACTGTGTACGGATCGTCGACTTCATATAATTTTGTGAGTTTTGTGTTTACTTTTTTGTTTTTCATTAAAAATCGCTTATGTACTTCAAAAAATACGCGTCAGCTTTGGGCTGTTCGCGGAAAGCAAGAAACAAT
>ERZ794936.465-NODE-465-length-19360-cov-5.509868_pt1 | contig 19360 bp, 8 predicted proteins | sample MGYA00511083_ERZ794936 | MGnify/ENA primary metagenome ERZ794936 (study PRJEB30137, sample SAMN04331409) | food metagenome | isolation source: Y2 must sample point D1 replicate A | place: Australia: South Australia | collected 2014 ... | reverse complement strand
GACATCGGTACCTGGTAAGTTGACACCCTTGTGGGAACAGATCTTACCGGCGTTTAAGGACTTAACCTTTAAGGTCTTTTCATCAACGACTTCTAAGACTTCGAAGGATAAAACACCGTCATCAACGTAGATGACCTTACCCTTAGAGATAACATTGGTGATGTTCTTGTAGTCTAAGAACATAACCTTGTCGTCACAGGCCTTAGCGTATTTGTCATCAACGGAGAAGATCATTTCGTGGTTTGGAGGAATTGGGTAATCAACTTCGTTGGTGGTGGTACCGGTTCTGATTTCAGGACCCTTGGTGTCTAAAGCAATAGCTAATGGTCTACCTGGGAAGATTTCTTCAGATTTTCTAGCGTTGTCAATGACGGATTGATGGTAGTCGTAAGAACCGTGAGAGAAGTTCATTCTGACGATGTTTAAACCGTTCTTTCTTAATTCAGCTAAGACTTCTGGGTTGTTGGTCTTTGGACCAATTGTACCGATGATAGAAGACTTTCTGTATTGAGGAGCGGTGATGGCGGTTTGTGGGTTTAACTTAACAGTCCAGGCTAAAGCAGATTCCATTATGATGATTTATGTAATTAATAATGTTTTAACTTGGTCTTTATTAACTAATATTTGTTAAAAATTAAACCCGAAATAATTCAAATATCAAAGTATTATGATCAAATGCTCCATTATCAAATCTACCATCTTAACAGATAGCTTTTTTATAAAGAAGGAGAAACAACCAAAATTATATAGGAAAATTTTTTTTCAACGAAAAAAAGAAATTCCAGTATTCTGTTTTAGGTCTTTGGCTTCATCAGGCAAAAAAAAAAGCAGCAGAGGGAGAAAAAACAAGGTCATATTTGCCTTAAACCAGACGGTCTTAGATCCAGTTCTTGTTTTTTTTTTTTCTGTTTTTTTGAATATCCCGTTTAGTGGAACTTTTGACGTTTAACCCATATAAAAAAAAAATCATCCGATCGTGAGAATACTTTACAGAGCAGAAAAAAAAAGAAGAATTTTTATTTTTTGCTTTGGGTTTCTTTGAGCCATGGCTTCTAACGCTACATCAAAACACGTTTATAGTGCATACGTTTTTTTTCTGTAAGAAAAAGTTTTGGCACGTGGAACAGCACACCCACAACGACGGATATAAATATGCGTAAATGATAAGATAATTCACGTGCTATTTTGTATCAGGTGCCAAAACAAAGTCACGTGATAGTACGTAAGTAGTGTTTTATGATAATCTTCTCATATGAATGATTGCATGCCAATCGTCCTAAAAACACAGCTTTTTGTTATTAAGCTATTATCTCATTTTACTCTGTTATCACTACATATTTGTATATCAAAATCTGCGCAGAACTCCAAAAATATACGGAATTAGTAAGATATGGTTTGTTATTCAACACACTACTAAACTCATTATATAAATTACCTGTTTGAATTTTCAGCCTCTATTATCTCCGTAAAAACAAGATCTATAAACTCTTAAGCTGCTTGAATCTATAGAGAACACTCAACTTCTTGACTAAATTACAAACATTTAAAGGTTAACTCTAAAAAATCGTTATTTCAGCCTTTACGTTTCTATGTCCGATCTTTTTATGTCCGATCTTTTCTTATATCCGATCTTTTTTTATTGCTTCCTCATATCAGCATTTCCCGTCGCAAAAAAAAGGAGAATATTTTCCACTGTATTACAATCTTAACTCCGGAAAAATAAACATAACGAAAAACTGAATTTAAAACTTATTCTGAGTCATATTCTCTAGAATTGCTTAGATTTAGTTGGTATATTTATTTTTTTTTTCATACTATTCTGTTCAGTTTTTTGAATATAAAAAGGCAGAACACCAATAATCAAAATCAATATTGCTCTTCAGAAGTAATATCATATATATTCTCAAATCACCAGCAAAATGCCTCAATTTGGTACAGAATTTAAAAAGAAATACTTCACTTATCTAGATCCTTCAGTGAACGTTGTAAACCATGGTTCTTATGGTACAACACCTTCAATGGTTATAGATGCACAAATTGCCTCTGTAAAAAAACATGAGAGCTACCCAGATGAATTCGAATACATCGAAGGTCCTTTTGAATACAAAAGACAAGCAAAGCTGATCTCTGAGTACTTTGGTCTGAACTGGAAAAACGTTGCATTGGTTCAAAATGCAACAACCGGTATCAATATATTCTTTAGATCCATTCCTTTTGACTTTGAAAACGATATTGTTATCTTACCTAGTACTACTTACGGGGCTTGTTCTAACACTGTCAAATTCATGAATGATACCTATGGTTTGAAATACAAAACGATTGACTTGACCTTTCCGTTAACAACCAAGGAAATTGTTGCTAAATTTGAAGCTGTTTTCAAAAATTTATACGCCAACAAGGATTTCAAGGGTACTGTGTACTGTTTGTTTGATTGTATTTCCTCTATGCCTGGTGTAGTCATGCCATACATTGATTTGATCAAGTTATGTAAGAAATACAAAGTCAAGCAGGTCATTGATGGTGCTCATGCTCCAGGAATGATTGACTTGAAATTCTTGGAAACCTTAAAGCCTGACTTCTTTACTGGTAACTTACACAAGTGGGTTTCTGTTCCTAAATCATGTGCTATCATCTATGCACAAAAAGAATGGCACCATCTGTTACAATCTCAGCCTGTTTCCTGGACATATAATGTCAGCTACGATAACATTAAAAAAGATGACTCTTTATTAGTGGAAAGATTTAGCAAGGTTGGTACCATTAATTACTCTGTATACGATACCATTGAGACAGCTATCAAGTTTAGATCAGAGATTTGTGGTGGTGAAGAAAATATTAGAAACTACCAAAAGACTTTGGCCAAAAAGGCTATTGAAGCATGCACCAAAATCTTAACAATTGACCAAGCTAATACCACTGACTTGTACGACCACTACGTACCTAAGTTGTTGGATAACAAAAAAAGAACTTTGACTCCCGTCGGTATGTTTTGTCTTTCAATTCCTATAAACATATCCAAGTATTCAAAAGTTCACAACAAATTAGTGAAATCTCCAATGGTGTATCTAGCTAGAATCAGAAGTTTATTAGAAGAGAAGAGTATTAATGTTTATAAGAACTACGCTCCTTTGTGTTTCCACGGTGATGTTTTGTACATTAGATTCTCTGTTCAAATCTTTAATGAAGTCAACGATTTTATCAAAGCCACTACTATCAACAAGACTTTGTTGGAAGATGTGTTTGCAAAAGAAGAACAAAGGCTGGCCTATTCTAACAACAAAAGTAAGTTATAATTTATATATAATCACACAACAGGCAATTTTACAGCCTTGTTTTCGTAATGCCCAAACGATATTTCAATCACATTTTCACGATCAAATTCCAAAGTTGGTATGTCCTTGGCTGATTTAGCCATTAAGTACCCATAAATGATTCGTAATGCCGATTCATGTGCTATAATCAAAACATCACCATTCATTCTCTCAACTTCAAATATCAAAGATCCCATTCTCAATGCTAAATCATGATACGACTCTCCTTTAGTGAATCTGAAAAAATAAGGACTTTCTAAGAATTCATTAAACTCTTCGGGATATTGAGTTTTTACTTCCTCTAAGGTTAAGTCAGCAATTGCTCCAGGGTTCAATTGCTTCAATTCCAGCTTTTTTCTAACTGTGATGCCTTTTTTCAAGAAAAATTGAGCTGTATCATAGGTTCTCTTTCTTGGTGCAGAAAATACTACAACGGAATCCTCATCTGACCCATCATGTCTTGATATTTGTCTTTTGTTAACTTTGCCCATGTTTAAATTTCTATCAACTGATACTTGTGTTTTTAAATCATCCATGTTGAATTCTGTTGATAAAACTGGGGAAACTGGACTTATTTCTGTTAAATGAGAATTTTTTCTTAGGCTGTTGATTCGTGTAATAACCACATCAGTCATTCTTTTGGCAAATTTGATACCCTCTTCATTTAATATTTCATCGTCATTGTACTTATCATAATCACTATTTCCACATCTTGACAAATATACCCTGCCCTTCTTTTCTTTTAAATTCATCAAAAATGAAATGATCTTGTTAATTAAATAACTATGATTACTGTTGTTCACATACAATGTCTCTCCATAATCAATATACTTAACAAAACTTAAATGGTTCTCTTTGTCGCCACCCATTTCAACATATACCTTATTGTTTCTTTCTATTCTTTGCATGAAATGGTCTAAAGCCTTTTGATGATCCCATCCATCATAGTCTTTAGAATTAACAGCTATGTCAATATTTCTTTGTAGTAGCTCAGGATCAGTTACTATACTTTCAATAAACAAAACACTGCAACCTTTGGTATGACCTTTTTCACCTTGAGAGTATCTTTTATTCAACATATCTCTTTCTTCAACAGTTACATTCAAAGCATCATAAATGGCAATCTGTGAATTGTTTTGATCATCAAAGAAAAACTCATCGATATCTTTAAGGCAGTTATTAATAAAATTTCTTCTCTTGGCTATACCGCTTTTTTTAATTTCATCAGTCTCTCTATCTACTGCATAATCCGTATCAGCACATAAAGCGTCCAAATTGAATTGCTTGTTGGCATCCTTGTTATTCAAGGCATAGTCTTCCTCCTGAACTATGGTTCCTTCCCTTTTTCTATAATCAGAAGTGTGAAAGATTTGGGTTTTTACACCCAACCATCTTAAGTATCTGGTTAAAGCTACACCTAATTTAGTTTTGGATCTTGCAGGAAGACCAGCTAAAACAATTAAGATCTTTCCAGCATGAAACAATCTACCAGATTCAGTGGCATACAATTGACCGGGAGATATGGAATGATTACTCAACTTTGTATGAACTTGATCTTGCAAAACCTTCTTCTTCTTCTTCAGCTTCTTTTGTTCAGATTGTGTTTTATTCAGTTCACTGGAGATATTAAGACTGGAATGTTCATCGAAGGTCTTGTCCCCGAATTTCTTCTTAAACATCGATGAAGACAACTTCAATTCTACATTTTTTTTTCTGTGTTGCTTTGTCGTTGGCTGACTTAGAATGGTTGCTGCCGTATTTGGAGTTATTTCTCTGTCATCCGAGGATAATGAGAGATTTGAGTTGGAGCTTTCAACGTTTTCGTATATGTCAAATCTACTAGACCTCCTCGTTCTAGGTTGATGGTTGTCCGCTGCTGTCTTAGACCCAGATGTCTTGTTAAAATGATTGTCTTTATTCATAAAATCCCGTGTTTCTTTTGGTTTCAAATCAATCAATACTTAATCAAAACCGAATTATCATCAATTTTAAATATATTTCACCCTTATAACGTGTAACACAAAATTCCTGCCTAATGATAACGTACCAAATCCCCTTTATCCAAAACTGCCCCTTATTCAATGAAAAAATGGCAAAATCCGGACTTAAGCAAATCACGTGATCTGTGGAGATTTTCAGAGTTGAAAGTCCGAATAACGTTCTTCAAATAAGGCCATAGCGTGCTTATCTCGACGTAGTATAACAAGCTGGAAACGATGGCTAGCGAAGAGCCTGAGTCTTGATTTGTATCTGTTTAATTCAATTGGGGTTTGTTCTTAAGTTCGAAAATATATAATAATTAATATAGTTTAAGATCCAATTTAAATGTTACCACCCTTTCTGGCAATTAAAGCCTTTCTGTCCTTGTCTAAGTGTAACTTGGTGATGACAACCTTGGAGGAGTGAACGTTGACTGGGATAGTAGCAGCGTTAGACTTTTCCTTGGTAACACCTTCAACTTGGATAGCGTATTTTAATCTGTAAACAGAGGAGATCTTACCTTCGGAACCCTTCTTGGAACCTCTGACAATCTTGACAACATCATCCTTTCTGACTGGGATAGACTTGATACCGTATTCGGCTTGTAAGTCCTTAGATAATGGAGCAGACATGATTTTTCTCTTTTGAGAAGAGGCGGCGGTGAAGTAAGCCTTTCTGGATTTTCTTCTATCACTGGAAACGTCTATTTTTAATATTGTATTGGATAATTAGTTCATTAGTTGTTAGTAAAGTTTGTTATATTCGTTTTTTTTGTTGGTTTTTGAGTAAATTAATGAATAAGCTATCTATAAAGCTGGTTTACTAAGTTGCAGTTTCTTTAACCTGTAAAGATCATATGTTAGTTATGTGAATTGTGTTTTTGTATCAACTATTTATGTGCTTATTTTATTAGAATTATTACTATTTGTCTTTAAACTTGTCGTTAAGAAATTCCTCTTTTTCTGTGCATTCTATAGTAAGTTTTAGTTTTTATAATTATGGGTAATATGATAATATCGATAGAAAAGAGGAATCCAATATTTCGGTTCTTCTGTAGTATCGTCCCTACTAGAATTCAATACCACTGTTATTAGCATAAGCAATATCCCAATAAAACTGCAAAGTCAATGTTGTCCTACAAGTAAGTATGAATGCACTCTTTCAAATAACTAGTTCTTGCTTTTAATTTTTTATGCTATTTTCCAATGACTTCTTATACTTTTTCGGTATTCCCCATTAAAAACTATCAACAAACTATATTCCTATTTGCATTTCTTCTAATAACTATTGTAAAACTCTTTCAATATTGTAACAATTCCTATTAGTCATAAGCTCATTGATATCTTTCATCGTATTATTATCTTGTTGCTCATGTGTAGCATTTTTCTTTCAAATAAACCCACTACTGTGTATCCACTTGTTCTTCGTTTGTCACATATCAATAATTCACCACATATTCACTTCTTCTTAACTTTCTTCCTGTTAGAAACTCATACGTCAATAAACGTAGCTTTAAACCTTATATCAATATCTATCTCATTGTATCTCATGGAGGGCATCGGTAGATTTACATACCTAAAGATTGTTTGGCCATTTTTAATATATCTATTGCGTGGTGGACTTAAGGATTCTCTTCATTATTTAATAAATATTTCACTATTTGAATATTTGCTAACTAATAAAGAGTTCTTTTTTTTTGTTCATACTATTCCCACCAAATTTTCAATAACTCTGCAAACAAGGCCAAAGTGAAATTACTTTGCTAACAAATATTTCCTAAAAGGGAAAAAAGTTGTAAAAGCAAAAATCAGCACCAAAAATGCTCAAACCAATATTAATTTTGATATTTTCCCTTTAGAGAGTTTCAGAAAAAAAACCTAACATTGAAGTTTTGTGTTTTTCCTATTGCGGAATATTTACTTGTATATTTTTTTTTCAAGTTTTTGTTTTTTCATAAAATCACTTTTTTGTACACGTTTAATAGCAAAAATTACTCTTTTAAGTAATTTTTTGTAGAAAATTTGAGGGTTTTTTTCAACTTACTTTTTTGACCTTCCGCATTAGGAAATTTTTAGACCATAAAACAGTGATGTAGTGGCATTTCACGGCTAGAAATATGTAAAGTACACGCTAAAATGCACCTATTTGAAAAGAAAACATAGTAAAAAAACGTTATAAGGTGGTATTCTGCAGCTGTTGTTTGTTTTAGCAACCAGCACATGTCTTTTCATTCATGAATCTTCAAATGTTGAGACCTTGTAGTACCATAGCACATGGATTGCAAAAGCATATATTTTTATATTGACAAACTTTAAATGTTTTTGTTGAAAAAAAATTGTAACAAAAAAAAAATGTAGTTTTATCACGTGCCTTTTTTAGCGGATTTAAGCTTTTTTGGTACTATTTTTTCGCTCTGTGACTGAAACAAACAAAATTTTTCTCCCAAAAAGCTTTATAAGAATAACATGTAGTAATGAAAACAGATTGGACAACCAATAGATAGTACTATACACCACTACATAATAACACATATACATAATGAGATTTTACAAAATGTCAGGTTTCGACTACTCAGTAGTTTTATTGGCTGTTGGGTTCTCGATATACAATAGTAAGGAATTTTTTGGCCCAATGATTCAAGAAGAAATACAAGCACAAACGGATATTAACGCTGGAAAGATCACTCATGCTGAACAACTAGAACTTACCAAGAAAGCCAGAGATGCTAAAGTAGCTGAACAAGTCAAGAAAATCAAAGAAAATATTAAAGAGCAAGATATCGAATAAGTTGTAAATAGAATAGATAACTTGATGAATTATGAAATGCAAATAGTAATAAACGGAAAAACTATATATGATTGAAAATTTAAATTTTGTGAAAAATCAAAGAAAAAAAGTAATAAACAATTAACGATTTTGATAATCAATCTGAAGTATTCCTTATCTTATCGTGACTGTACCGATAGATATCTGAATAGCAAAAAAAAAAAATAAACATTTAACTTGCTAGCAGTTATAAACAACTTTCAGCTTTTATCTTGATAACAATAAATCCTTAAGACAGAAACGTATAACATATATCAGATGAAATCCAGAGAATCCACGGTTGAGTGCTTAACTCCTACTAATGTCGTATATTTCACCCCCATATCCAAGTAAACAAAGTAAGCAATAATCATGAACAAAGCCCTAGCGGGGGTTCGAACCCCGATCGTGATCGCCGGAAGACCACATACTGCCGATTATACTACAAGGGCAATCACGTGCTAAACATTGTTATAATACTAGGATTCGGAGATAAGACATTTACATTAGGCAAGTCTTGGCCGTACCGTAAATCTATGAAACTGATTGTTACACTATGTCGGCATGTCTAGAAACATGTCGACATCTCCGTCCGGACATAACAGCAAATCAAGGAAAAATTGACAGTAAAATTCATAACCACTGTTAAGTAAAAAATTTTAACCCGCCAAACTAATGAACTTAGCAAAATCAAAATTTTTCGATTTTGTTGTCTAGTACGTTTTCATGTGAAAATATGTATATCGGATATAAAAACATACGCCAAAAAGGAAAAAAATTTTTTTTAAAGGAGAATCTCGGACTTGGTTCTTAATTAACTTTCATTTTTTTTTTTGAAAATACTCATATATAAATTTTTATATTGAGAAGAACCAAAAGACTCATTGTGCATCTTAATATTTAAAGTATTATTGAAAGATATTTTAAGTTTTTTTAAAATAGCACACGTCAGCAAAATTATTCTTCAAAAATGAACAGACTTATTTTGAAATCTGGTTTCGAGTATAGACTTCCGCTACAAGCTAGAATACTATCCAACTCCCGTAATCTTCTGAAGGTCAACAACAAAAGATATTTTTCCAGCAGTAGGGTAAACTTCAGCAATCAATCAGAATCTATATGGACAAAATTGGGAAGAGCCACATCTTTTACTTTCAATGGTGTCGTCGTCACAGTCTCCGTTGGTTTATTCGGGGTTGTTGCTTATTTGTTAGGAACTGAACTATTTTCACCTAATGGGGACACTATGATATTCAACAGGGTAGTGAACTTAGTAGAAGCTGATGAAACATGTAGAAAGATGTTAGAATGTAAAGACTATCTAGATCCAAAGACCGGTGTACAACATAAAGAAAAATTAAAAGCATTGTCGGCCGGTGGAATGGATGATACATGGACCAGAAATAGACAAATCAGTTCAATGAGACAAAAAGGTCCGGATGGAAGAGAAAGATTCTTTTTAAGAATACAAGTAGAGTCAGCTAGAAAGGTCGGTATTGTTTTTGTTGAAGCTATAGAATCAGAAAAAAAATTCAAACCCGACTTCGTATTGATGTACTTAGACGTTAATGGTAAAAGAAGACATTACTTAGCCAAACCTGTAAATAAAAATATTGCTGAGCAAACTGCAGAAGGAGTCTCAAAAGTAAGTTCCATGTTTGGAATCAACTGGGGTCCAAAGAAATAGACATTCGATTTTAACAGCTGTGCAGAATGAAAAAAAAAATAATAATAAATAGTTAATTAAGTTTTATTTTAATATCAACTTTTAAGTTTGTTATATATATGACTTGTTATTCTTTCAAACTATGGCAGTTTTTAATTTAGTTAAGAAAAAGAAAAAATCAAGAACTGTTTTATCAAAAGTTAAATAAAAACATCGATAGAATGAAATAACTTAAATTAGTTTTTGTTTTCATGCCAGCATTCATTTGAACTTTGTTTTGTTTAGTTTGAGACACACTTTGGGATTCTTTAATTCTTTCAATTGAATGACCTTTACTATCATTCATCTTACTTTTAGAACCATGTATGATCTTTTCATTACTCGACTTTGAACTTTTTTTGGTTTTTTTGAATGCAGATGGGATACTAGCCAAGTCAGATCCTTTTTCCAAAGATCTTTCACTAGCTTCTAAGGCAACAACAGAACAAAAGTCTTTTTTATCAAGGTTAGATAATTGTGAATACTTTTCATTAAATTTGACGTATTGAGGCAAAATATTCTGCAATGGACAACCTTGTTGTCCTTTTTGCAAATAGTAAACTTTACTCATGATATAAGCTAGTTGTTCTTCTTTTGAGCAATCCGAATTGTCACCATACATCCCATTAACATATTCTATATCACTGCAATCAACTATATCACATAAAATTTCAAAAGGCTGCTGATACATTTCTTTAGTTTGTAATGGCTTTGATAACCCACATGGTAAGTCGTTCAAACATTTGCATTTTTTAAAATTAGGTGTTGGTGGCAATTCGTCGCCTCTTGCCTGCCAGTTTGGTGAAAGAGCTGGGCATGTATACGTTTTTTCTTTTTTAGTTTGTAATTTGACTGTATATTCAGCTTTAGTAACTTTTTTAGGATTTGCATTGTTGTATTGTTTTGCCAAATTATCGAATTCTGGCAAAATTTCAACTTTAGAGGGTGATACTCTTTTAACAAGTCCATATTCATTTTCTTCTTCAAAAAACATGTAAACCAAACCACCTGACCAAACATCAGTCATTACTGGAGAAAAAATAGTTTCAACTTCAGTGAATGGTCTTGGTCTATATGTATTGCAGCCAAATTCACTCATGAACAATGGAATAGGATAATCCTTGAGTTCTTCAGTACGATCTTTGTACCCACTACTAACATAGCTTGAATAACCACACCATTCATAGATATTCACACCATAGAAATCTATAGAGTCCTCAGGATTGGTGTTGCACAAAAAATAATCCATCAATTGCGTTCTGACCTCTGGATCATCATTTGTGGAGTAGCCAACAGGCACAGATCTTGGAATCTTACCTTCATCAGCAGCTTTTCTTATATATGATTTAATATCTCTAACAGAAGCTTTGACATAAGCAGAAGCCAAAGAGGTTGTTTTATCGTTGGTTACTTCATTCCCTGCAAAAAATCCCAAGGTATTAGAGTATTGAGACATCACATGAACAACATCAATGTATCGTTGAAAAATTTCAGTGGTAAACTTTGGATTTTCCCTGACTATACTTTGTTCTGGCTCACTTAAATCAGCAATGACATAAATACCATTTTTGCTTAATTCATTCATACAATAATCGTGATTTTTAGAAGTATCAATTTGATATACTCTAATCACATTGACCCCTAATTTGGCTAGCAACGGAATGTCTCTATCACAGGTGGTTTTGTCAGCCAATGGATCAATGTATTTAGCATCTGTTGAAGACAATTTTGATAGCTCTTCTGCAGTCAAAGTGGGTTGATATACAATACCTTTTATAAAAAATTGTTCATTAGTTTTGGAATCAAAAAATTTGTTGCCAAGAATGTTAATAACCGGTAGCAGGTTAATGTCTGTATTGGTTTTCTTTTGTGCAGTAGTCAAGAAAACATATAGTGAAAAGCAAAGGTAGTACATAGAAAGAAGCATTGTAGTCTGATAAATTGGTCAAAAAAAAAATTTTTAATTTCTAAACAAGTTGCTACTGGTGATTACTTCAAATTCCAAACTTTATTCAATTCTTACTAGGTAAACATTTAATTGATTAAACTCGCTGATTTATATATGGCTAGTTCAGATCAGAATGCCATAAATTTTTTTTCACAGTATTAATTATTCACAAACATTAACAATATTTCACAAGAATTCAAAGTTGTATCTATTTACATGTACACTAATCATACTGTATTTCTACGGATACGATCAACTGTTGCCAGTATCTTTCCATGTCGACTTTTCAAAGCATTGATCTCAACAAGACGACTACAATCGTTTTAATATATTTTTTTTTTTTTTTAATTTTTTTTTTTTTTAATTGATTTGAAATATGCAACCCAAAAGCTACATTTCAATCTTTATATACTTTCATAAATACAAGTTTATATTCAGTTATTTTAAATTTATTTTCATTCGTATTGAATATGAATAAAAGCTACTTCCGTACAACTTTTCAATATTCGTAAAATTTGGCTTTTCTATGATTTAGAAGAAAAATTATTTTTACCAATTTTTTTTTGCATTTATGGCTTCTTAGTAGACCAAGTCTTTAAAGATGGAGTGTGAGACAAGTAATGACCCTTCCAAGTGGATAGTCTCTTACCGGTATCGTTATTGTCTTGGTGTCTTGGTTGGACTAAGTTCTTGAAAGTACCGGTCAAAGAAGAACCGATTGTATCAGAAACATGAGATGAAGCAACAGCAGGAGCAGCAATAACAATTACAAACAATATCAAAACAAAGGCGTATAAGACACTGTATTTTCTAACCATTCTCTTTCTTAATCTAGATTGTTTCAGAGAGTAAATCGGAGCTCTAATTTGTCTAGATGGCTTCAACCAGAATAACATCATAGAGTGGAACTTATCAATAAATGGCATCAAAACAAATGGTAATTGACAGAATAATAGTAAATGACCTAAGATGAAATCAGCTGAGAATTCAGACATTTCAATAACCTTGGCAGTAAATTCTCTAGCTGGTTGGGTCCAAGCAGAACCACCCATACCAGATCCGTACCATCTACCAGTCCAGAAAGCGGAATTGGCATGATCATTCTTGAATTCTCTGGTCAATAACCAACTGGACATGGCAATGAAGATTAATCTTTGACAGAAGATACAAGTAATTTGACCGATTAACATTCTGGCAAATGAGAACCCTTCTAATACCCACATAACAATGAAGAAGATTAAAGCAATAATGACAGCGATACCGTGGGCAAATCCAGCCATGACTGGACCAGTCTTCTTACAACACATGTGTAACAATGGACCAGCACAACAAGATAGACCTAAAGTAAAGAATAAGACACCCATGTTAATAACAATTGGACCAACAGTACAAATAATGACTCTGACAGCAGAATTGACAGTAACAGCATCTCTAACACCAGTTTGAGCATTAATGAAGGTAAATGCAACAAAACATCCAGCGGCGTAGATAGCACAAGGAATAAATTCAGCCATCAAAACATTGGACTTGTGAGCTCTTGGAACATCACCAACACTCTTTTCGGATTCATCACCCAACAATTTCTTTTTGAAACCAGTAACTCTGGCTCTACTCATTCTTACATATCCAATCCAAGAGTTTCTGTGGAACTTACCATTACCTCTAGATAACCATCTGATGAAATCTCTGTAATCAATAAAGTAATCTTGTTTGGAGAATTGATGAGGATTGAAAATGAATGGAGAGAACATCAAGGATGACAGAGAGGCCCAGAACCATAACAAAGCAGGTTGCCAATGAGAAACAGAACCAAACAGAATCATTAATAAAGTTCTAGAACCCATGTAAATAGCAGAACCTGCAAATCTAGAGTATAAGATGGAGAATGGAATTCTGGAAGTAGCGAAACCTCTACCAGTGGAGATATATCTAGCACCACCATAAGTCATATCACTTAATAAAGCATTAGAGAAAATTTGACCGGAGAAAACTTCAAACATTGGAGACAAAGAACATAAGTGCTTGATGAATCTTTGAGAAGCTTTCCAAACACCTCTTTCAATCAATTCTTGGATAACAATTGGAATGAAAGCAATGAAGAAAACAATGAAAATAGACAAGGTATATCTTCTAACCCAATCAATAGCAGGAGCCAAGTTGTAACAACCTAATGGATATAAGATATCAGTAATTGGCTTGTTTTTGTTGTATTCACATAAAATAGATTCATGAGCTAAAGAGTTCAAGTTAACTAAAGTCAAAGCAAACATTTGTAAAGACAATTGAATAAACAAGTTGTTCAAATGGAAACCAGGATGGGCATAGTAGAAAGACAAGAATCTGTCTAAAGGCAATTGGGTACCCAAGTAGTAGTATTCTCTAGATAACATTTGTTCACCCATACCAGCACCAATCTTGGTTGTGAAATTCAAAATGGTACCGAAACCTAAATCTCTACCCTTACCACATTGGTAGTATTCACAATGTTTGATTCTACCACCTCTTAATAAGGCATTCATACCAGCATAAATATCTTCATTCAAATGTAAACCCTTTTGAGCCTTGGAAATACCACCTCTGGTGTTCATATAAATACTGTTAATGAAATCAGGGTGACCATAATGTAATTTACCACCAATTTGAGATAAGGTTCTAGCAAATAAGGTACCGAAGGTTTGTTCTTTACCAGCAGCAACGTCACCTAAAACACCGGAGTTTTCAGAGAAAATATATTCTCTAGCACCGACAATAGCAACAGGATGGTTGGTTGTTTGGTCTTCGTATCTTAATTCAGGAGCATATGGGTTGACTTGTTCAGCATTCAATTCTTCAAATTCAGCTAAAACAGATCTAATCTTCAAACATTCTTCTAAGTAATTATCTTGATTAGCATCAATCAATTGTAAGTATTCACCTCTTGTGAAAATGACGGCATGATTTTGATTATCAGATTTACCATCACCTAAAATAGGATTACCGGAAAGTTGGACTCTGAATTTAGGTCTTCTTCTACCATTTGGTAGTAGTTCACAGTGACCATCAATCAAGGAAGAGTAGATTCTTGGTTCATCACCTTCATTTAATGGAGGTTCTTCATCCAAGTAAGCAATTTGTAAATCTGGATAGGCTCTCAATAAGAATTCAGCATTTTCCATTTCTTGTGGCTTAAATTTAGCTAATCTTTGCATAGAAACAACAAACTTGAATTTTCTTCTGGCCATTTTTTCTAATTCTCTTTCTAAACCTTCAGCATTACCACCAAACATTTGAACGATTTCAGGGTTTTCAACTCTGTATAGAAGCTTGATAGCTCTAGCATAATTCATGAAACCAGAAATGGTTCTGTATAAAGTTTGAGATCTCAAAGAAGCCCAGATTCTGGTTCTTAAGGTATATTCAGGAGCAGCACTCTTGAAACCAATACAGTAGAATGGTAAGTCATCAATTTGAGATTTCAAAGCATCACCATTAGCACCAGAAACAACAGAGCCATCAGGACCAGCAGCAGAGGAGTTTTCTTCATTTTCATCAAATGCAGCAGTTTCTTCAGCTAAAATCTTGGTATCCTTAACAAAGCAATCCCATTCAACAGGGTGTAATTGTTTCAAGTATTCTAATAAGGTAACTCTGGAGAATTGGTCATCTTCTCTGATGATTTCTCTTAAAGACAACAGAATCTTTTCAGAGTAATGAGGAGTCAAAACAGTGAAAGTTGGCATGTTGTCAACAGGTAATGGTTCAGGAATTGGGGTGGCTAAAGATTGAGCAAAGAATGTGATTCTTCTTTCAGCTTCAGAACCTTGAGGGAAGAATTCTGTGTCAAAGTTGTTGTCGTCTTGAGAAACGAAGAAAGTTGGAGCTCTTAAAGTTCTTCTACCCTCAATTTCAGATGGAACTTGATGGTATAATAACTTTTGAACATGATCAATGGCTAACAAATGTTCTCTGTACATGGAGATAACAATGGCATTCCAAATTTGGGAAATCAATACTTTAGGTTTGTATTTAATTTCCATATCGTTGGTAGCCAAAATCTTAGAGTAAATTCTCTTTGGTAATCTAGAGAAAATGTTTCTCCATGGAGTCAAAATAGAAATACCCATGTAAAAGGATTTACCAATGGAAAAGATAGTATTGGCTAAAACGTACCACATGAAGGTATCTAAGAAGAACAAAATGAAATCAGTAGCGATCATTAAACCTAATACAATCTTTGGTTGTAAAACACATAACTTAGCTTTCCACCAGTAATCACCAGTACATCTCATGGTTGTTGTAGATAAAATTCTGATAGGATCCTTCAAAGATAAAATCAAGAAGAAATAAGATTCAGAGAACTTAGCACCAAAGACGGCAACCCAGACTAAATAAGACATCCACATATCGATACCCTTTAAAGAAGCAAAAGAAGCAGTGAATGTTTGAGAAGCGACATACTTTCTAGATGATTTCTTCATGTAAGAAGTAAACAAACCACCTAATGGCATAACAGCAAAGAAGATAACTGTGACTACAGAGACAAAGAAGAAGATGATAGAAATAGCATGAGCTAATTTAGATTCAACAGTTCTACCGGCGTAGGCAAACACAAAGACAACAGGAGCCAAGTTGATAGCCAATACACCGAACAAGAACCATAATCTTCTACTTAAATGTTGAGCACCGGCCCATTTTCTAGGAACAAATTGCCATTCACAAATAGTAGCAAGAATTTGAATAACACAACCTAAAGTACCACCTAAGGCAGCAGCAGCCCAAGAGGAAGAGGCCAAAGGCTTGTTATTGACTAATTGTTGGTAGTTTTTAGTATAGAAAGTTGGAGAAACATAGGCTATGTACATCCAATAGACACAGGCATGGATAATCCAGATTCTGTTAAAGTTTGTAATTAAATGCAACCAGGTTCTAGTTTCCTTGTAAGTCTTGAAGAAAACGAATTCCCAAGTGACATCACCCAATCTTAAGTATCTTTCTTCACTAGGTAAATCAGTGATTCTTGTACCATCATCCAGTACAATCTTGGCTAGACCTTCAGGGTACCAGAACAGTTGATTGACATCATCATAACCAATGACCTTGTTGTGGTCAACTTCTCTTTTGATGAATTTACCATCGATAACTTCATAGACTTGAGATCTGATGAACTTATAAATAGGAGTAATGATTCTGTTTAAGAAGTCACCTTCTGGCATTGGCTTGGTAGATTGTTGACACAATGGAGAATCTAAGTAGTCTAAACAACACTTGAAAATGAAACATAAACATTCAGGAGTAAATCTGACTTGATTGGCTTCACCCCAACATAGCAAGTAAAGGGCAATGTGTCTGACTTTATCAGCAGGAGACAAGATATTCATCTTAGCCTTCCATCTGAAATCAGCAGCATCCAAGGAGTTGTCACCTTCTAATTGGTTAAGGGCTTCTTCATGGTTGTAAGCTTCACCTTGTTCCTTCATGTCCTTTTCCATTTGTTTTCTTTGTTTCTTTTTTAACTTTCTGGCCTTTCTGGACATCTTACCTAAGTTCATGTTTCTGAAACCAACTTCATCATCCAAATCTAATTGGGCAGCAAAGTACCATTTTTTGAAATTGGCAGAATCACCACCAATGTAATCAGCATGCAAGGACAATAAGGCTTGATCAGGAGACATTCTTGAAGCTCTGGAGTCCAATAAAGTCATGAAGTTATCAAATTGATTTCTCATGGAATCTCTTTGGAAACCGAATCTATTAGTTAAATCGATGAAAATATCTTCAATTTCTTCAATAGAGATAGGAGATTGTGGATCAGCAGTCCAGGCAGGATATGGATCATTTGGAAGAGCAGCAGCTAAAGCCATTGAAGCATCCCATCCATTTGGACCAGTGGCAAATGAATCGCTAGGTTGTTCTTGTTGATAGAAATCACCATTTGGTGGTGGCATGTTACCGTTTTGGCCATAGGAGAAATCAGAAAAGTTTTCTGTGCTGTTTGGATTCATAGGTGGTTCGTAATAGTTGTTGTTACCTGAAGGGTCTTGTTGGTAGTAGTAGAATTGACCATGTTCGTCATAGTATCCGATAGGATTACCAAATTCATCAAATTCTTGTTGGTATTGTTGGGAATTTGGATCATATTGCTGACCATCTTGGCCATACATTTCAGGATATTCTTCACCGTTTTGATAAGACATTTATAAACTTTTTCTTATGAATATGGTATTTGTTGAAGAAGATAGAAAAACAATGTGATTAATAAGTTTTAATTTTCCAAAAAAAAAATTGGTTTATTTCTTTTTTTTTTTTTAATTTCGTGCTCTTTACTTGTATTTCAAATGCTTAGATTTAAAGCTAAAATCGTATAATCAATAATAATATTTAAGAAGTTTGGTACTAATTTAATAATGGGAAAAAAAAGACAGTGTTCTGATCAGAATATGTTACTTTGATCGTATTGGTCTCAGTCCTGTGTTTCTTATAGTTGATTGTGTTGATGATTACTTTATCGATGTTTATATTACTTCAAAGTTGGTATTTTTTTTGAAAAAAACGATTAGCAAAGAAAATATCCCGAATAGAAATAAGATAGGTATCAAATAGGTATCAAACAGTATTTGTTTTATAAAGAGTGAATTAATATATTGTAATTAATATTATCCTTGGTGTATATAAGGGTGAGATTATATCAATTCGATAAACAAATCAACCATAGATCAAAAAATAATGCTGTGTGAAAGAAAGCTGTTTTCAAATAAATCATACGGTAAGCAAATAGCTCGAATATTCACAATCTAACTGGGCAACCAATAGGTATAAAAAAAACACTAAATTATAAGCTGAACACCGTCCACGCAAAAAAAAAAAAAAATGAAAAATTTTCCTTTTTCGAACATGATTTTTGGTCGGTTTTATGGGTTTATTTATAGACATGTGCATTTTTTTTGGTACAAATCCGACAGCAGCCCCCTTTTTTTTATTAAGATCTAGAACGTTTTTTTTAAAAAAGTGGACAGTAGGTGTTTTTTTTTTTGGACACTTAAGCGCCTTTGATTATAGATATTTCCTATTTGGGAAAGATTATATGAAACAGGAAATATTAATAAATATTGATTTTGTGTAACCACTTTAATTAATAGAAAAAAAAGGGGAAATATAAATGGAGGATTGTGTGTGGTTCTTTATTGAGGTGTGTTAAGAGAATAGGAATGTATGTTGAGGAAGCAGGGAAGTAAAGCTACCATTTTTGTTTGATACACCTGCTCAGCTGTTTAGGCATTGTTTAAAGTAAAAAATAAGAGAAAGTGGTGGGAGTCAGCGAAATCATACATCTGCGGTGATTTTGGAGGGGAAAGCCGTTTGTGTGGTAGGATTTGGTGCCGGTATATTTGTGTGAGTGGCATCAGCATGCTAGGACTTGCTGCTGATTCATCACTCTAACAGCCTTCAACATCCTATCATTCGTCTCCGACTCACCCAATTGCCTTCACTACCGTAGGGCATAACAGTCACATCTCGTCCCTTCCCTCGGACATAGCAGCCATATCTCTTTCCTTTCCCTTCCCAATCCCTTCCCTCGGGCATAACAGTCACATCTCGTCCCTTTCCTCGGACATAGCAGCCATATCTCTTCCC
>ERZ794936.463-NODE-463-length-19371-cov-59.271847_pt1 | contig 19371 bp, 8 predicted proteins | sample MGYA00511083_ERZ794936 | MGnify/ENA primary metagenome ERZ794936 (study PRJEB30137, sample SAMN04331409) | food metagenome | isolation source: Y2 must sample point D1 replicate A | place: Australia: South Australia | collected 2014 ... | reverse complement strand
TCTCCGCGAATGCCTTGGTGCAATTACGTAATTGTAGCCGCTGAAGGCGGATGGTATTGAGAGAAGTTGATGTTCAAAGTATCGTGTATGATAAAAATAGAATTGTAAAAGTTTATAAATACTATACTTTACTTGAAAAGTCTTTTAGTCCGAAAATGAATGTGGGAATACTAATTACAAGCCTCCCGTGGCACTTCTTCATTTCCTTTTGACTACGAATATGGCACTTTTTCAATTAATTATATTTAATAAATATTTCTTTTTACTTAAATTTTACAAAACCCAAGATAATTATGGTGATGAAACTACAGTATATATATGTATATGTTGAAGAGGTTTCAATTCGGCCAAAACGACAGTACTATAGCTGAGTCTGCACTAGACAATATTGAATTCACTTACCAATTAGCATTAATATACCAGAAAAATATCGAATTTCTTTTTCCGGAATAAAATACTTCTCTTTTAAAATATTCATTTGCACATTAGAATACATAGGATATTATGATGTGCACCTAAAATGTAGAGAAACATACCTAGAACTTACATATCAAACGTCATCTTAGTTATTAAAAATGAAAATAGCTGGGCAGTGACACCTGAAAATACCCCAAAAAAAAAAAAACAACTATCTAGAAAAGTATGTAGAAGTTCAAAAGGAACAGAGGGTGCCACCAATAGCTTTCACAAAGAGTTCCTTTCGTGTTGGCAAAAAAAATGAGTCACTTACTACAGGTTCATTTTTATAATTCAATTGTTGTACCTATCTGGAAAAGAAGTCCTCAAAATTACTCCACCCGGAAATAGCTGTATCAAAGAAGGCACTTGGAGAACCTAATATATCATCGATGAAATTTTCTGAGAAATCTTCTAAAGGTCCCTCTAAATCATTTAGTATGGATGTTAAACTGTTTTCAGTTGCATCATTTTCGGTTTCAGGCCCTTCATCGATATTTCTCATTCCTTTGTTAAAAGCTCTTCTTCCTATTTTTTCCATTGATATAATAATAGAAAAGTAATAGGAGTTTTGCCAAATTTGAGTAAGAGGTTTCAACTTTTCTTGGTGAATATGATCAAATATGTTTTCCATTTCTTTAAATGCAATTTTCAGTGAAATACACTTATTGTGTGGACCCTCAAAGTCTCCAGGACATATAGGATAAGTTAGTGCGGACGAATTTCTCTGGATGAATAATTGGATATCTTTATTTTCCATATACTGTAGAAATATGGTATAAATTTGAATTAATGCTCTGAAAGCGTTCACATAAATAAGAAACAACGCATTGTTTAAATGGGGCCATTTTTTGGAGAGGCATAATGACTTAGAAGATAATTTGCTGTTGTCTAATTCAAAATAGGTCTCAAGGACATTAAAGCACAAATGTAATGAATTTAGTGGAGCCAGGACGCTAAAATTGAATATTCTCGCATCAAAATCTTGATGTGTTAAGGTATAAAGATTGGATAAACTTCCTATCATATGGAGAGTTGCATGCCATAATTGAAGTTCGGTGAACTCATTACCATTTAAATTAGATGCATTTAAGTAAAAATCCAACGGCTTAAACATTTTAATGGTGAACTTTTTTAAGTCCTCGATGATGAGTGGAATGTCAGGCGGTTTCTCACGAGCATGAATTTGTTTCATAATATTTCTCAGTCTTAATGTTGTTTTATACAGAAGGATGTCCCCCGATGAAGAATAGTTTTCTAGACGTACCTTGTTTACAAAATCGTCGTTGATTCGGACCGGAATTCCTGTAGAGAGTGAAATTTTAACGTCCGTGAATAAGATCCATAACCACAATCTCTCCAAGTAAGGTATTTCCTCTATTGGATGATTTTTACTCAGATATAAACGACGAAGATCTTCATTAAGGCCCATATGGATAGCTGTGTCAATTGTCAGACCATGAATAAATATGCAATGTGACTGATCGCCCCCGTCAAGACCCGCCACATTTATGTACAGGTAACGTAAAAATAAAAATTGCACACGCTCAGTATAAAAAACTTTAGCCGAAACAAAAGACGTTAAAACTTTATGGAAGACTTCAATAGCCTCTGGCACTTCTTTTGGATGGGATGCTAAGCACATAATGGCTGTCATAACACCCACTTTATAATAATTTTTTTTACTGTCCAGATTAAGGGAAATTATTGTGTGCTGACCAGTTTTATGACTTCTTGGGCCTTTAACAAAACAATCTTGCAGATCCCTTAATACTTTTTCTTTATGAACAATTTGGTAACTATCGTAAAAATCGCTAGCAAAAAAATCAGTTAAATACTCACACAAAACTTCATAATTTGGAAGCGATTCACATAAGTATTCAATAACACTGGGTGAGCCTGAGTGCGGTGGGGCAGTCTCAATGGAACTAATCTCCGAGAGTGTTGAGTAATGATGCTCTCTTTTCCAGTTGTTACGGCTGAGTTTTAGGACTTGCCATATCTCCTCTCTGTATTTGGCAAAAGTATCTGTTTGAGTTGCTAATATTGCTCGATACGACGTTGGTCCATAAAGAATGTGCCTATTGTGCTTTGAAGATAAATATCTCATGTTGGAAAGAGGGTTTTGTCCTTCGTGAATGTTAGGCTGGGATTGTTTTGTTAGCTGAGATTCAAGCTCTTCAATACGACGAGCCATCTCTAATTTTGAACATCTCCTGTATTTTTTCCTGAGTTGGTTCTCCATGGCGGAAGTGTTTTCTTTATATTCACATTGCTTTCGATTTCGAGAAGAGCAACTTCCACAGAACGGTCTTACTCGATCGCACTTGAGCTTTCTTACTCTACAAAAGTGGCACGACTTTGCAGGCTTTCTTCTACTCTGCCTATCTAATTTTTTTTTTTGACTAAGTTCCGTATTCTTCATTTTCTATTGATTATGGAAAGTATATTGCTACAGAATCATTATTTCCAAAGCAACCGTTATTGGTTACTAGTGCTGGACAATTGATATGTAATCAGTTGCTATACATCTAGATCAAGTTGCTCTCTTCTTTTGACGTTTCGAATATTTTTTGACTTCAAACTTGAAGTGCACACTCATCTTTTCAAGGTTTTTTATGATTCTCCGTTTTATGGCTATTCCCGCTTTTAACATAGAGGCGATGCATGGAAGACAATAATTATTTTAAGGTGCTTTTGAGATCAAGATATTTTTAAGAGTACTCACTATGAGTATGAGATAATAAAATATATTCCGTTTTCTTATTATTTCCATTCTTCAGATTTTTACAGGCTAAACACACATATATAAAAATGCCATCGGATATTCAATTCAGTATCCTGCTATTGATATAGAACCATATAACTGATACTAGAATATACTAATTCGTGCACTATTAATCGTTTGGCGATGTCCGAAGAACGGCATGAAGATCATCATATGGATGTTGAAAATAAATTGAATTTAAATAGTAAAGACGATATTAACGGGAATACCTCAATCTCGATCGAGGTGCCTGATGGAGGATATGGGTGGTTTATTCTTCTTGCTTTTATTCTGTACAACTTTTCTACTTGGGGGGCAAATTCTGGTTATGCTATTTATTTAGCGCATTATTTAGAGAATAATACTTTTGCTGGTGGGAGTAAATTAGACTATGCTTCTATAGGTGGGTTAGCATTCAGTTGTGGACTTTTTTTTGCCCCAGTTATAACATGGCTTTATCATATATTTTCAATTCAATTCATTATAGGCTTAGGGATACTGTTTCAAGGGGCAGCGCTACTGCTTGCAGCTTTTTCTGTCACACTCTGGGAAATTTATCTCACGCAAGGCGTTTTAATTGGATTCGGTTTAGCATTTATTTTCATACCCAGTGTCACACTCATCCCGCTATGGTTCAGAAATAAAAGATCTTTAGCCTCTGGTATAGGAACTGCTGGAAGCGGGTTAGGTGGTATTGTCTTTAACTTGGGAATGCAAAGTATTCTACAAAAGAGGGGCGTTAAATGGGCGCTCATTGCTCAGTGCATAATATGCACATCACTTAGCACCATTGCGCTTATGTTGACCAGAACAACACATCAAGGCCTACGTCAACATAAGAGATCTTACAAATTTGAATTGCTAGATTATTATGTGCTTTCAAATTTCGCGGTCTGGTTACTTTTTGGATTTGTATCATTTGCTATGTTAGGATATGTTGTCCTTTTGTATTCCTTGTCTGATTTTACCGTTAGTTTAGGTTATACTAGTAAGCAAGGCTCATACGTATCGTGCATGGTGAGTGTCGGCTCTCTGCTGGGACGACCAATTGTGGGTCACATTGCTGATAAATATGGACCACTAACAGTTGGCATGATATTGCACCTTGTCATGGCCATCCTTTGTTGGGCCATGTGGATACCTTGTAAAAATTTGGCCACTGCGATAGCTTTTGGATTATTGGTTGGTTCTATTATGGGAACAATTTGGCCAACAATTGCTTCAATTGTTACACGCATTGTTGGTCTTCAAAAGCTTCCTGGTACCTTTGGTAGTACCTGGATTTTTATGGCGGCTTTTGCCTTAGTTGCCCCCATAATCGGTCTGGAACTTCGTTCAACTGATACGAATGGAAACGATTATTATCGTACAGCAATATTCGTGGGTTTTGCGTACTTTGGTGTTAGTTTATGCCAATGGCTATTGAGAGGGTTTATAATAGCTCGAGATGAGATTGCTGTGCGTGAAGCCTATTCAGCTGACCAAAATGAATTGCATTTAAACGTTAAGTTATCACATATGAGTAAATGTCTTTTTCGTTATAAACAATTACCTAGGAGAGTCTAAAGGTCACTTTTATTTCACACTGTTGATAAGAAGGGGATAGAGATGCCAGAAAATTTTTTGCTTTATTAGCTTTTTAGATTTGTCTTCTCGTTTTATAAATAATGATAATTTAGTACAATAATCGATAAAAACTTTTTTTTTTTGCAAATTGAAAGCTTAATTGGTTTTTTAAAGGAAAATATTAGTAACCTTCTATCGACTAAAATCTTCCACTAAATCCCCAGTAGAAACATAAGATAAGGTTGAAACTTTTTTAGGGCGATTATATTTTTAGTCCTATACATGTTTGATGGCATACTTTTTAAGGAAGATTTATGAAGCTATGTTCCACATAGGTTTATGTGCTATTGATATATACTATAAATAAAACGCTCTACCCAAGAAATGAAACATTTTTTAAACTTTTGTCGTCAGCACAAAAATATGCGGATTTACGCGTTTGTCATTCCTATAAACCTTAACCTTAACGCGAAACCATATTTCGCTACCTAATGTTGGTTCGGTGCATTTTGAAAAAAGGAACTAGGTTCAGATATCATGCATCGAATCTATTATCTTCCAACCGAACTTTTACAAACGTTTAGACCGAGCGTTATTGACTGAATTAAGAGCAAGTTTTTACACGTGTGACTCTGGCACATTACAGCTGTTTGAGAATCTAAAGTCTTGCTGTGTAAGGACCAAAAATAATGTATTTCGAGGTCATAGCTAAGAATCTCATTGTTCTTCAGCACTTGCTAATCACATATCTATTTCTAAGTACAAGATGATAGTTAACAACTAATAGTGAATAAACCAGGTAAAAAAAAAAAAGAAAAAGCTGTAAAAGACGACAATGTTGGCGTCGCGAAAATATTAATAGAACCATATGTTGGATAATGTAGCCTCTATTATACACTTATCCCGATTACATTGTTTTAGCGACGGTAATCATCTTTTTATCCGGCACTCTGAATCAAACTCTATCTTTAAGTATCCTATATGCATGAGTTATGTCGATTATATCGAAGACTCGGTGTGTGATATTACTCCACTGTACAAAAACAGGAATACAGAGAAAATTGAAAAGATATATGAACGGATGGTATGGTAAATAAAATAACAGCCATTATAAAGCTTATGGTAAATTTTCCAGGACGGAAGTTAGCTTATGCAGTTTTGTTTATCTTCCTTGCATCTGTGTAGAATACTGAAACACGCAATTAACGTTTCATAAAATTTGCCTGAGGGCCGTATAAAAATTCAGTGACCATTGTTCACACTTTAAATATAGCCAAATTGCCAAGAAAGGGTTTCGTTGCAGGTTTATCGAAATATTAACTCCCTAAATACAGGGACTATACAGAGCTAACTTCTTAAGACAAAAAACCATGCGACACACTACGACTTTCACAAATTCCATAAAAGAGATATTTAAGATTTAGATAAAATATCAAAGGACTGCTGTATTCTGCTTCAATTACCTCCTTACCATAAAGTTATAGGCAGCTTTCTCCATCGACATACTAAAATTTGGATAGGTACTATTAATGAAATGACTAGTTTTAAGTAAAAAATGATCACCAGCATTGATACTCTTCAAAGTACTCAATGGCTTTTGCAGACTTATCTAAAACTATTTTTGCGGTTTCATTCCTCACTTTGTCAACAAAAATAGGAGGTCCACAGCAAACCACAGATAATGAGCCACTCAATTCAGCCGCTTCATGTAGAAGTTCCTTAACATTTGGCCGCCCGCAATGGAAAACAACACCATCAAAACCAAGTGGATTGGCAGACTTTTCTAAAGTAGTTGCCACAACAGTGCCTTTTTCATCAGCCTTCTCATCCTGTTGAGAAATATCTAAACTATCACTAGGGGTTAATGATGGGACTTCCATTGTGTTGTAGATGTGAAGCTGTACATTCAGATTTTCTAAACACATCAACTCCGGCTTATAAGCCTCGAGTACGTCGAATCCTCTAACTGCAATCACTAATTTTACAGATTGTTTTCCAGCAGCCGCTGACGTCTTTCCAAGTTTAATTGCATGTGCAATAGGTCCAGGCAAACCGGTACCTCCAGTGAGTAACAATACATTATTGTAATTATTGACCGGAGATGAAGAACCATATGGACCTTCTATAGCTAGTCTCATAGATGTCTTACCTCCATTGCGACACACATACTTTTTGACAAGTCTTGTTACTCCCTTTTTTTCTTTCAGGATAATAACCAGTTCACCATTCTTGCTTACTGAATCCAAAACAGTAAATGGATGTGACTGCCAGAAGTACAGTGGATGTAAAAACGAAACGAAAACATATTGCCCAGGTTTGGCCCTCCATGGCCTTGCCGGTTTTTTAACTGTTAAACGAATGAGATCATCCCCGATTAGTTGTAAGGAAGCTTTGGGGAAACCAAAATAAGAAGCTTTGATAATTCTAATAATCCGGTCAACGATCCAAATCGCAATAGCAGTGTATATCCACTCAATGCCACTTAAACTAACAACATGCTCCCAACATGCATAAAAGAACATTGCACCAAGGACGATATGAAGAAAAAGAAAGGCTTCATAAAAATACTTCCTGAATACTGCAAAGGAAAAGAAAACCATTGTGCCAGCTAAACAAAGTGCTGCCACCCCGAATTGCCAATATAATCGGTTTTTACTTGTTGCCCAAGTTTTATTCGCTACCGTATAACTAGTATATGCAGAGCCATGAATCATAGCATCCAAAAACATCATTCTTCCCAACCATTTGTGAAACATAATGAAGGAAGTATATTTAACCCCAGAAATATACTCGAGAAAGTTGTTTCTTCCCGCGAAAAGAACTATTAATGGAAAGTGTGCGAATGCGAGTACACCACTTCTATCTGCCACATATCGAGCAACTTGAACTCTACGAGACTTGAATATTATATTTTCAGGATCGTATTCATAACCGTATGCCAAAAAAACGGTATGAAGCACGAGATATCCAAGAATAATGATACCCTCTAATCTTGTAGGTAAATATCCCGTGAATATTTTAAAATAAGAGAAATCTGACGCATGTTTGCTTCCAATGGTAGGTAGAGTGAGGTATCCCCTTACATATCCCACAAGCTTTTGCTTCAATAGAACAGTTTTAAAGGGAGTGTAATTCATGCAATGAAGAACGCCTGCAAAAGCCATGATAGCGACAAAATAAGCACATATAATGCCACCATATATGTTTCCGACATCTAAGTTAGCATAGAAGCCATGCAATGCATGATAGTAGGCTTTTCTTAACTGTGTATCCATTTCAACTGGATATGTTAGGTTTGCACTGCCTTTGACATAGGGCGTCATATGCCTCGTTCCGTTGTTTAGAACGTCATAAAACTCAGAATTAGTCATGTTCTGAAGAGCATCACTATAACTTGCACAGTTTTTTTTGATGGTACTAAATGTTTTTTCTAAGGTCTTATTCGAATAACCTTTTTCATCCAACGTTTCATAGATACAATACAGCATTGATTGAAACGCTGGTTCGTAAGAACATACTGGTGATGAACGCTTAGACTTGCTGGTATACTCCCAAGTAACTTTTTGAAAAATCCTCGTGCAGGCATTAGTGACAAGCAAGGGCACCTTGTTACGAATAACTGTCTTTGCAGGTGATGCTCTTGCTCCTGACAGGCAGAAAAGCAAAATAGCGCTCAAGATGGACGTCCAATGCATTATATTCGTTGGGTTTCATAAGCTTTGGATAAAAAAGACTTTATTACAACTGTAGCAAAAAATCATGTTCATTTTTTGCGACTTATATATTTAGTGGCAAATTAATGATACCTTGCAATAACCGAATTTAGAGTATGTTGTCCAAGAAAGGAGGGATTTTGTTCATCAGAAAAGAATTCAGAAAAGCAAGGAAACAGTACTATCGTTTAGAATGTAGAATGATAGGTTGCTTGCTAATTCTATTATGGCACGAATGATACACCCATATTTTCAACAAAATCAATACCCACTAGCATCATTGAGCCAACTATTTGTCAATGCAACCATTACCGGTACTTCATCCTGATTTAACGAGTCTACTTTTTTATCACGTCAAAATTTACTTGTTTTCCTGTAAACCCGAAATAAAGGCAAAAAAGACCTGGGTGCACTTACGAATAAATGTACAATAATCATCCTGTTTGCATAGTAAACTTCCAGTTAGAGTCACACAACGCAATGAATTTTGACAGTTTTCTGTGCGATATTCTTTGGTAAACGTAAAGAACAGGCAACTTTTGGTACAGTGGATTCTAGCCCATATGGTTCATTTCTGGTGCATTCGCAAAGTCAGTATTTGTCTAGCTGTGTTTTCTGGCTGAGAGACATTATGATGTTATTCATTGTTATGGATATCTCTGTAGCTCATGCTGCTTATTTCTCCCTAAAAATTTTTTTCTCTCGAATACATTCTTGACCATTTCATAGTGAAATTCTTGTACTTATTTAAAACCAAAAATGGAAGTATTCATACATCCCCCTATCAAAAACACTCAATAAGTTTCGAATTATTTGTTCGTCTAAACAGTGTCCGATACTCAAAGGGGTATTCAAGACGGCACAAAATCAGCATCTTCCCTTATCCGTGTACCAGAAATACCACGCTAAGGTTTTTCCTCCTACAATCCATAAAATCATTAAGGAGGCAGCTTGAAAAATCTTGAAATTCAAAAGAGTCATCTTGGGCTAATCGAAATTAACGATAACCAAAGTAGAATATTCAATATCACAGCTCCACCTTAGTTTCGAGGTTGCTCTCAATGGTCTAGCTTAGTTATGCTTTTTGTTAAACAAATCTTACCTTTTCTGATATTCTATAGTGCGGTCCAATCCAGATATTGGCGCATCCTAAACCAATTATAGTTCACTTATGAAGGGCAAATGAACACTTTTACCAGTTTCACCAATAATTAATACTAGCTAGGCGGTCAAACTGACTAGCTTATTATAATATTATCGATGTAACATTTTTCCATAGCGAGGGAGGAAAATAAACCTTAAAAAAATATGCAAAGATTCTAGATTGCAGGCTAGTCTTCAACCACTTTGCACTTCCGGACTAAAGGCTTTTATGGAAAACATCTTGGTTTGGGACTATACTGCTAGGTGAAAATTTCAAAATTGTACAAAAGATCATTCTTGTTTTTCTTGCCTCATTAGCTAATACAATGCGGAACTGCATGGCGCTCTTTTATGAGCATCTACTATGGTACATTCTAAGTATATGGATCTTGGTTAACACATAGACATTTTTTAACTTCTTGATATCGGTTCCGCTAAATTTGCTGATTATATTTGTTCACTAGGCCAGATCATAATGCCCGTAATATTGAGTACTTAATATCGATACTTGATATCCGAACAGTAAACGTTTGTCCGTAGTCATCGTGACTGTTGACGTATTAACTGCAAGAAATGATGGAAAAAATTTAGGTATATTTGCAGATGAAAACTCTACAACACTGCCGTTGAAGAAAGAATGGCTTCAGCCGTGATGCTGTCTATCTGTTTGTAAACTTTTGGAAGTTTTACATATTTTGCACTATTTTCTTTAGCACGAGGTATATGTGTCTTTTTCAATAAAAATCGTCCTTTTGAAGAGCCAAGAACACTTTTGATTTGAGTGTATAGGATAATAATATTGCTTCTAGCGCTTAATGACCATGTTTGTACTTACTTCTCTCCCACCTTGTATAGGCGGATTGGCTATAATAACGCGTTATATGCATCAAAATACGTAGTTCTCTTTCATTTTAGCAAATTCATAATACGACTCCAGATAATGATACCAAGTCATTTTTGGGTACCATGTGAGAACTGGGTCTCATAACTGGTTGTGAATCTCAATATTACAGTGATGTGAGGGAAAATACTTAATTAAAAAGGAAAAAAGAAATGCTACTTTTCTATTTTAAATGAAGATTCAGTTTGTTAAACATGGATTTTCCATAGCATTAGGTTTTTATATTTCCAAATCCATTTTATTTAAACTTTTGACTCATGGGATATAAAGTTACATGCAATAGGAAAAGTTGTCATGAACTCCATTTGAAACTAAGGAAGAACAGTAACAGAAGTTTTTTGTTATGAATTATTCATGAACTTAGAGCTGCTAATTTGGAGTGGGTCCAAGTCATCATTTTTTTGCGGGGCTATGATTACACAATCTGCGCACATAATATAATCGGCTTTGTATCTTTAACATCAAGTAAGACCTTGAAAATTTATTCTATCTTTAGACAATGAACGGAGTTACAGAACGATTTTCGTCTTCCCCATTTGATCAAAAACTAACTGAAAATTGCAGTGTTGTAATTTTTGAAACGCCGAACGAAGTTTTCACCAACTTAACAGAAGCAGAAGACCGTTCTTGAACTAGGCTGCACTGTAGAACGCTGAGAACTTTACCATTCACCACGCTATTTTCAACGGAAAAATCAATAAATCCTTGAATTGCCTTCATTTAAATGCCAATTACACCTCGTATATCTAAAATTGCTGACATATATTATTTCTTTTTGATACTTCGCTGGGAATCTCACAGAAAGGTGGCTCTAGAATACAGAAGAACAAAGTACATAGTCCGTAATTGATGTATGAAGTTAATGGGAAAGTACGAATGGTACTGTCCACTCAAGTAATACTTTGAGATTGAAATTTGAAGCTTTTTCAAGTAAATACCATGATGATACCAACAATGATACCTACAATTTTAAATATCGTAATTGTTAACTTGATTTTTCATAATCTCATTTACCGACTTGCAATACTAAACGGGTACCAGCAGACAATAGAAAACCTTCTCATTTGAAATGAATTCTAATTGTGAAGGCGGAAATGCGTACTTTGAGGAACGTCTATTGTCGTATAAAAGTTTTATAATTAAGTAAGCCAATGTATGATACGCCCGCTTGGCGGCTTTTTCTTTCCGACTATATAAATGCAAATAGTCAGAAGTTGTAACTTCAATAACAAACCCCTCATACCGTCCTCAAATTGGCATATCGCTATCAGAATGAGAGGCGATGGGGTTAAAGATAGGAGTATAGATGTGTTATCCCTCAAACATTTCGAATCCCAGAAAGTTGTTCTGCCTCAAGACCTTTTCATGGATAACTTCACCTGGATGTTTTATGAGTTCTTCAAGTGCTTCACGTTTCGTACCTGGTTGCTATTATTACTGCCAATGTGGTTGCCAGGTTTTCTTTCGCAGATAAAGTCCATCAATCGGATTTTTCCGTTTAAACTTTGTATTTTAGTCTCATGCCTAGTGGGGATATTTTTACCCAATATTTATTCATTCTCTCATAAAAGTGTGTTAACGAATCAACTTACTCAGTTCTCCAAAGAAATTGTTGAACATGCACCAGGTACTGATACTCATGATTGGGAAACAGTTGCGGCAAATCTAAATTCTTACTTCTATGAAAATAAAGCTTGGAATACTGAGTACTTCTTTTTCAATGCTGCAGAGTGTCAAAAAGCATTCAGAAAAGTTCTTCTCGAACCATTCTCTGTGAAGAAAGATGAATCTTCGAAAATAAAATCATTTGGGGATTCTGTCCCCTACATCGAAGAGGCCTTGCAGGTCTATTCCACAGAATTTGACAAAAAGTGGAAGTTGTTCAATACTGAGAAAGTGTGGAGCCCTGATAACTTGGAACATGTTCAGCTCCCCAAGAAAACTTATCGTTATAAGTTTACCTGGGTTCTCAAGAGGATTTTCAATCTCTGGCTTTTTCCAGCATTTATTCTGTTTCTGGCTTGTATCTATGTGTCATGGGATAAGGGCCATCTATTTCGTATCTTGTGTTGTGGGGGAGGTTTTCTCCTTATGGTAAGAGTTTTTCAAAATATGAGGCCCTTTTCCATGCACATGGAAGACAAAATGCAGTTCTTGTCAACGATTATAAATGAGCAAGAAAGTGGTGCGAATGGATGGGACGAAATTGCAAAGAAAATGAACAGGTACTTGTTTGAGAAAAAAGTCTGGACTAGTGAAGAGTTTTTCTTTGATGGGATTGACTGTGAATGGTTTTTTAACCACTTCTTTTACCGCCTTCTATCTACAAAGAAACCTATGTTTGATAGACCTCTAAACGTGGAACTATGGCCATACATTAAAGAAGCGCAATTGACCCGCAAACAGGCGCCTCCCGTGTAGGAACAAACATGCCTTTTCAATTTATAGATCGTGTAGTTTATTAGATGCGAATAGCCTAAACAAGGTCGCTTATTATTATTATTACAACTATTCTTTTTCCTATTCCCCTCTGGTTAACAAAAACCAGTATATTGGCAGAGATAAATAATAATAACAAAAAAATATGAATATAAGAATAAATTGCAATAAATAGTAATATTTATAAAAAATAAAAGAAGAAATTTTTATTCTTTTTATATTTTATTATAAAATAGTTCAATTATTTATATTATTTAAATGTTGTAATTTATTATTAATACTTATATTTTATCAATCTTTATATAATATAAAAATTTAAAAAAATAATAATATAGAAATAATGAATAATAATAATATGATATTAAAATAAAATATAAATAAAAATGAGAAGATTATATTAATTTATTTAATTTTTAAATTATTAAATAAATAATAACCTAATACTTACTTTTCCTAATATTATTAAAAATGGTTATTGTCAAACCCATTAACTGATTATATTATAATATTTCAATATTTAATTCACTTAATGTGTAGTTATAATAATTAATGAAATAGAGAAACTATAATCCAATCGATTGTGCAACAGTTTGATCTTCCAAATCATAAAAGAATACCGAGTGTTAGTTGGTACTGGTCATAACTATCCATTTTGAACATAACCATGCAACTCTTTTCCCGTCTACTGTTAATCAAGAGAACATGTTGAAAGTTATATCAATACATGTGTTGAGTATTTCACGCGAATTTATTGCTACAAAAGAGCACTAAGTAATACATCGTTAATTTCTGCGGTAGAACTGACCTGGTGACCTTGCTTGATGCTTTATTGTTTGTGGGATCTGTCACGTATATCGCCATATTTTTTTCCTACGTATATAATGTAAAACACTAATTTATCCTTCAGGGTTGCTCTTTAAAACTCAATTGTTGAATAACTTGGCATTCATATATGTGGCTGCTGCGAATATCTTGACACATATTATGATTATCAAAAAAAAGTGAAGAACCAAATTTAGGAGGATTTCTACAGTTTTGGTCTTGGTTAGGTAATAATTCCTTAAAATAGAGGCTTATCCTTTCCTGTGGACCATAAATATCTTCATGCAAGATCTCGATTGATTAGTAATAAGAGCAGACGATATTGTGTGTGGAAAAGAGAATTTTTTCTGCGTATAAAATAGGACATTATGACAGTTACCTTTAATTGAAGTAGAGATATGTTTTTTCAACTTAGAAGCTATGTCTTTACTGGGTGTAAGCCTAGGAACGCTCTTCTGTTTTAGTTCAAAATATGCAAAAGAAACTAATATACCAGTAATGCTCATAGTCATAGTCAGAAGTTATATTATTAGTTTGACATAAGCAGTATTCTTCCCTCTCACACACTATCATTCTGCCAAAAAATTTTCCCACATAAGGGTGTCAGTTCAGTGAAATATAATACTAGTAGAAAAATATGTAGAGTTATCAGAGTATAAATCAGCTAAAGGCTTTTTTTGCTGAACTCACTTCAAAATCTCAACCATGTTATTAATGTTAAGTCAAATGATATATGCCGTGTGAAAGTAGACAACTAAAGCTTTCCAATTCTTCACTATAAAACTGAACTCAAAATTCAAAAGTATACACTAAATCGTTGGGCCATCTTCCTTCCCAGAGATTAAAGTAGCATATCTCTTCATGTCTACATTACCTCCACTTAGTATTATGCCTACTTTCTTCCCAACTAGCTCTTCCTTTTTTAGAAGTGCACCTGCAAATCCCAAACAAGCTGTGGGCTCAACAACCACCTTCATGCGTTCCGCAAGAAAGTGCATGCATTTTACTAGCTCTTGGTCGTTAACCGTTAAAATATCATCGACATTTTCGCGAATAATGGCAAATGTGTACTCACCGAGGTGTTGTGTTTGAGCGCCATCTGCGATAGTTTTTGGCGTATTGATATGAACAGTGGAACCCGATCTGAAGGATTGTTGTCCATCGTTACCAGCTTCAGGTTCAACCCCAAAAATTTTGCAGCCTGGAGAAAGGCTTCTAGCGGCAAGTGCAGATCCTGAAAGGAGCCCACCACCGCCCAAAGGAACAAATAATGCATCAAGTTGTCCAACCTCTTCTAATAGCTCTTTTGCCGACGTACCTTGCCCTGCAATAACATCAGGATGATCGTAGGGCGGAATCAATGCAAAACCATGTTCGGCTGCTAGTTGACGCCCAATCTGCTCGCGATCTTCAGTATACCTGTTATACCTTATGATATGTGCTCCGTAACCTGCTGTAGCAGCAACTTTAAGGGCGGGCGCATCCTCGGGCATAACAATTGTTGCAGGTACATTTAATAGTTTTGCACTAAGAGCAATAGCCTGTGCATGGTTTCCTGATGAGAAGGCAATTACTCCCTTACTTCTTTTTTCATCACTTAATTTTGAAACAGCATTCATTGCTCCACGAAACTTGAACGCTCCCACTCGTTGGAAATTCTCACCTTTAAAGTATATTTGTGCTCCAAGTCGATCATTAAGCATTCGTGAAGTGAGAACCGGTGTTTTATTTACATATTCTTTAATTCTGTTGCTGGCATCCAAAACGTCTCCATAAGTGGGAACAATCATTTTTCCAACTCAATGAAAACTAAATATCTCGAACTATATTAATTATTTGTACTTTTTAAGTTTTTTTCAATACTCCTTTATTTGAATTTTTGCAGAATGAAAATGTAACTCTTTATATTCCAAAGCTTATCTTTTTCTCACGTACCGTCCTATAGACCCTGATTTTATGATAAGAGGCTGAATTTACTAATTAGTCATTTTTTTCAGTTTTTTTGTCATAGAAGCCACATTTAAAAGAAGTCAGCCAAGTTACCTGTAAATATTAAAACAACCTGCTTAGAATGACTGTTAATTTACAGAATTTACGATAAAAATATAACTTGGCTCTAGGGCGTGATGATAGTGACAAAAAACTCGTCAAGTAAATGTTGGGAGCTTACTTGCCGTCGTTTTCTAACGCCAAAATACACGAATCATGTTTGGGAAATATAAGTGATTAGAACTTGTCCAAGGATATTGTCAAACAATAACATACTACAATAATCCTAGATCGTGTATTATTTGCGTGTCGTTAAATATACCACAAGCTTTATGAGGCATAGAAAATTCATTAGAGTCACTACTTACGTCGCACTCTCGAAGATTGGAATGACGAAATCTTCTTCAGCATTTCACCATTCACCTTTTGAAGCTTCCTATCTCGTTGCTTAAGTAGAATGAAAGCATAGCAGCCCAAAAGAAAAGCCTCCCTTAGCAAGAATATTAACAAAGAACAATTCATGGACCGTTTCTATTACTTAATATCTCTATCACAACTGTCAGTCTCAATCAGTACTTAAATGACGCTGCAGAAAAAGATATCATTATTTTTATCATCCCCCTAATAAAATAAGTAATGAATCAATGCCATTAATTCGGGAACTAGCCATATACCTAAGGAATCAGGCTTTGATAGCTCTTTAATAATAATATTAGGGCATTTTTGATATGGTAAAAGATTAGGAACCCCTTTTGTAGAGCATCTCACTACAATATCTGCAAAAACGGTTACCTTGCATAGGCAGAACACGCTACCTTTGAATTAATTCACAGGGGAGAGCCCTTTTTTTCTTAGCAAAAGTGCTTAACAATCTTAATTTCTGGAATGTTTTCGGTGGAGTGTTGTATATTGTTTGAATTTGTTCGTTCTAAAAAGTGAGACATCTGCACTTTCCGCGCCAAGAACACTAATATCTTTAAATATGCCAGGATACTTTAAAATGCCACGAGTCGCCTCGTACCAAACATGCTGGCGATTGTAATTTTTCGCCTTTTATTGGATCGAGAATTCGGGCACTGTTCTCTTCTTCGTCATTTCAATGTTATAACCATTTTTATCGCCAAATTTTCTTCAATAAAAGGTCTCTTTTAAAATATGTTACTATGTTTTTTATTTTTCTATTATTTTTCTATGTGATTTTTCAGACGATTTATTCTTTGTTCGAAGGAGAACAGATGCAACGGTCAAGTTTTTACTATCCACATGAGGAGCCGTAATATTCTAAAGGCAAAAGCATGTGTGCTTGTAAAAAAAATCAAAAAAAGTTACTGCTCCAAGCCAGCAAGCTTTCTCTTTTGCGAAATCTTTAACACGGTTAAAATCAAAGACAATTACTTCATTGACAAGGTCAATGCTAATATTTACGGTCTCCGCACGAAAGACTCTGAAAAATGTTAAAATTTACAGTGGCTAATGCTAATTCAAGAATAGTCTCGGGTTGTTTGATCACATTATTTTAATTTTTATTGAGCACTGAATAGGACCCGTATGTTCTAATCAGTCTATTTCTTGCAACTTAATCTGGTTTGTTTCTAGGGGAGTGGCATTTTTTTTAGGGTTATTCACTCAATCCAAGAAAATATTCAATTCTGTAATTTGCTTACGACAAAAAAAAAAAGGAGAGATGAAAAAAGGGCGACGGGTATAATCTATTCAGCCGCCAATGTCCCGACGTATGCTAAAATTTGGTGCCGCCGTGATAGTAGCATCACACAGAGCATGAGAAAAAGCAAGAAAAGTGGAAGTCTGTATGTCACATTTTTATTGAAAATGCTATTTGCTATAAGGTTCGCTATTCAAGTGATTGAACCGAGATAGACAAAATGTTAGACTTTTCATAGAGACGTTATCGTGATAGGGTTTACGCTGAGAATGGTTGAAACATACTTGCTAATAAACCATGTCACGTCAAAATATCAGTTTTTCTCTTTTAGTTATTCCTTCTCAGTTTTGACTTGAGATGAGATCGTTTCACTTTTATTGAATACGAACGGATCACGATACATCCACATATACGAATATTCGGCCAGACAGGGCATCAGAGTATATACCCTTTTTCCTAAAATGGAAGGGCCCTAGATCGTTGGCATCAGCGGTTACCTAACCGAAGTGGATCAAATCAGCGCCTATTTTTCCGTTTAGAACGATTAGATGCCGTCAATATGCATGTGCTTACTGTATCATCCACGTAGTAAAGCTGGGGCGTTGCGTCCCTAGGTTACTTTCTCTATACTGGGGTCCCTGATCAAAGATAAAACATAACCTATTATGGCGTACGAGTCAAAGTTAAACGCTATTTGACTCGGGCAGCATGCATGACCCGGGGGAATGGAAAACTTCTCATGGCTACCCCAACGAAGCCAGACAAGATCTAGGAGATGTCTCCACCTTCCGAGCTACACTCTCACATGTCTTACATAGACACTGTGAAGTAAGTGATTGCACACAATCCAAAGAAGCACATCAAATAATATGTAAATATTACCCGTACAAATGGCAAATCATGTCCACTTTCCCGTTAGTCATCGGGTGGGCCGGTCCTCGCACTTTCCTTTTGTTTCGGATGTTAATTAATATATAAATGGATCTATAATTTTTGAAAGGTATAAACGCACAGTATGAAAAATATTGCAAGAATAATGTGTTTATAAATTTTTTTTTTTGCTGGTAGCAAAATCAACTCATTGTCTTCCATTCAGAGTCTAATCGAACGTTATCGCAATGCTTGCACATTTTTAAACAATACGATTTAGTTTAAGTGGATGGACCCCCACGCTTAGTGTTCCACAGGTTTGCCCCCACTGTTTTTACATTCCACTGTACATTTTTGCAATAGAAGGTCATTGTATGCTGCCTTGGGCGGCTAAGAATACCTGTAAAAATTTGGAGAAATTAGATTCGTAAAGAATGACTCGCAACGACTCCAATGATTTCTTCTTTTCACCCTTTGGACGGCCGATATCCGCGCGGGACCCTGACCCCGCAATTTACTCCACTAGACCGGCGTGTTTCTCTTTTTCCTTTTCCTGGGGTTAGAGCCCAAGAGCTAATAGCCGACAAACGGACTCCAAAAAAAAAAGGAGGCACAGGACAAACGCAGCACCTGCGTCATTCACGCTGAAGCGGCAGCAAGCATTTTCGATCAGCTCCAATTAAATGAAGACTATTCGCCGTACCGTTCCCAGATGGGTGCGAAAGTCAGTGATCGAGGAAGTTATTGAGCGCGCGGCTTGAAACTATTTCTCCATCTCAGAGCCGCTAAGCCTACCATTATCCTCCACCAGGAAGTTAGTTTGTAAGCTTCTGCACACCATCCGGACGTCCATAATTCTTCACTTAACGGTCTTTTGCCCCCCTTCTACTATAATGCATTAGAACGTTACCTGGTCATTTGGATGGAGATCTAAGTAACACTTACTATCTCCTATGGTACTATCCTTTACCAAAAAAAAAAAAAAAAAAAAAATCACAAAAAAAAAAAAAAAAGGTACGCCCTGCCATGTTGCGATAGCAAG
>ERZ794936.462-NODE-462-length-19404-cov-22.592744_pt1 | contig 19404 bp, 21 predicted proteins | sample MGYA00511083_ERZ794936 | MGnify/ENA primary metagenome ERZ794936 (study PRJEB30137, sample SAMN04331409) | food metagenome | isolation source: Y2 must sample point D1 replicate A | place: Australia: South Australia | collected 2014 ... | reverse complement strand
CGTTGTGCCGGAGGGAGGGCAGGAAAAGACGGTGAGTCTTAGTCGGTGGCTTCCTGTGATACCGGGCGTTGCGGTGAGCGTGTCGGGTGGGTGTAATTAATGCCGATGGCAATGGCTATCAGACAGCAGCCTGCAATCAGCCTCAGCACCGGAACATCATTCCCCCAGAGCAGCATATTAATAATCAGTCCGACCGGCACATGCAGTTCGTTGAAAACGGACAACGTCGCGACCGAGACCAGCGTACTTCCTTTCGCCAGCCAGTAACTTCCCAGCGCTGTGGCGACCACACTCAGATAAACCAGCACCGTCCACTGGGCGCCGGTTTGTGGCAGATGGCCCTGCTGACCGAAGAAGTAATAGAGCGGGGCGGTAATGATCAGCGCGCCCAGGAAGAAGTGACCAAACAGCTTAGGTAACGGAACATCCGGCTTATATTTCAGCAGCAGGCGGCGACAGATAACCTGTCCGGCGGCAAACGTCAGGTTCGCCAGTTGCAAAAGCCAGAAACCTTTCCAGAAATGCCCGGTCAGCGGATGGTAGTGAATGACAATCCCGCCGGAGACGGCAAACAAGGCGGCGACCAGCGTCCAGGGATTAAACCGTCGTTCCAGCGCATTATTCAGCAGACTGATATAGAGGGGAGTTTGTGTGGTAAACAGCAACATCTCCGGCACCGTCAGCATAGTGTAGCTCTGATAAGACAGCGCATAGGTGACGCCGAACTGAAGGGCACCGGCGAACCATAACCCGGCAATTAACCGTTTCGGCAGATTACGCCATACCATAAAGGGAACAAAAATCAGGGTGCCTGCCAGCGTCCGGAAGAATACGGCGAAATAGCTGTCAACCTGGCCGGCAAGGAAATGGCCGGTCAGACTGAATGAGGATCCCCAAAGGAAGGTAACGATCGCGAGATACCACACAGAGTTGTAAACCTATATCAGAAAATTTGGTTGACGATTATGTGGCGGATGGCGCATTTACGCAAGTCCCCGGCAACAGATGATGGGCTACCGGGCAGATTTAAGGGGCTATAACGGAAGAAAAATGCAGAAGTTAAGAGATATGAACGTACCCGCTAGCCTGTTCCCGGGCGGTTTTCGGGGGGGAAGACTTGTAAGGCTGTGGTCATAAAAATAGTTTACAGCTATACTCGGCACATCGGGTCAGATTACCGTTTAACGGTGACTGTCTTATTTTTTGTCCTTTGTTCAGGCTGTATTTACGATGCGCAATCCCCGTCATCCGTTGTCAGAATTACTGACTCAACGCCATTCCTGTCGAGCCTTCCTTGATGAACCCGTTCCTCTCAGCGATATCAGGCATATCCTGCAGGCAGCCCGTCGTGCCCCCAGTGGTGCGAATCTGCAACCCGGTATGTTCCATATCTATACCGGCGAGCCGCTGGCAGAAATAACGGCTCAGCTAGCCCTGATAGCTCAACAGCCTCCTGAAGAAGAACTGTATAGCTATTTTCCCCGACCGATGCCTGTGCATCTGAAACAACGTCAACGGGAAGCAGGTTATGCACTCTATCAGGCGCTGGATATTCATAAACGCGATATTGAGGGACGCCGCCGTCAGTTTGCAGCGAACTATCGCTTCTTTGATGCTCCGGTCGGTATTGTCGTGACACTCCATCGGGAGATGGGGGCCGGCTGTTTTATGGATCTTGGGATGGCGCTGATGAGTTTCTTTCTTTCCGCTCAGGAACTGGGCTACGGGACCTGCGGTATCGGTGCGCTGGCAAATTACGGCCGGGCCATTCATCAGTTACTTGCGTTACCTGAACAGGAAACCGTGATCTGTGGTATTGCTCTGGGCAGGCCGGACATGACGGCCGCGGTTAACGGCTTCCGTACCGCCCGTGCGCCGGCAGAGGAGTATTCCACGCTGCATGGATTTCCCGACAGGGAGGACGGAATATGAGGGCGGAGGCTTATTTTCGTTACCAGGGCGTTGCGCTGGAGAATGCTGGTGGTGAAGTCGCCGATGCGTTACAGCGGGTAGTGACTGCTTATACGGGCGGTCTGACATTCCGGGCGATCAGTCAGTCACCATGGATTGAAATCGGTCACGATACCGGGCATATCGAATGTACAACCTGTGGCAGTAGCGGGATCCCTAAAGTGATCCGGCGGCCTTTTATCACATGGCAGAAAACCTTTGACCTGAACCGGCAGCTTTTTGGCCTGACCGCCGGGGATCGCAGTGCCATTTTTGGCGGACTGAATCATTCACTGGCTCTGTACGGCGTCTGTGAGTCGTTACACCTCGGGATGGAATGTGATTTTGTCACCGGTATGCGTCCGCGTGCTCAGGTTTTGCAGTTACAGGCCGCCGGGACTACGGTGCTGTATATCACACCGACACAACTGCGTTTACTGACCGGCAGCGGGGAGACATTGCCGAAGGTACGGTTGATCCTTTGTGGCGGGGGAAAGCTCGATGCAAAAACCCGTGAACGTGCTGCCCGGTATTGTCCGGCGGCGACCATCCATGAGTTTTACGGGGCATCTGAAACCAGTTTTATTACTCTGGCTGATGCAGAAACTCCCGGGGGCTCAGTCGGTAAGGCCTATCCCGGCGTCAGCATTGAAATACGTGGTGTTCAGCAGGGTGTGGGCGAAGTCTGGGTCGATAGCCCGTATCTCTTTTCCGGCTATGCTGCCGGGGGAAGTGAGGAAACCCGGACAGACGGGAATTTTATGACCGTCGGTGAGCTGGGTTTCCTGGATCCGCAGGGGCATTTATGGCTGTGTGGTCGTCGCAGCCGCATGGTAACTATCGCCGATAAAAATGTGTATCCGGAAGCCGTCGAAGCACTGCTCAGTCAGTATTCAGACAGCGGGTTATGTGCGGTCATTGCCGCCCCGGATGCCAGCCGTGGCCACATATTACATGCCTTCATTCAGGGACATCCGGATCCACAGCAGGAGAAGGCACTGCGCAGGCTTATCACCGAACAACTGGGTAGTGAGATGGTTCCGCGCCGTTTCTGGTTCCTGCCTGACTTCCCGTTACTGTCAGCCGGTAAAGCTGACCTGAAACGTTTAGAGGACTATCTGAAAACGTGAGTGTCATTATTGCAGCGCTGCGTAGCGCAGTGGTTCCGCGGGGAGGCGCATTTGAATCGCTGAAGGTTCACCAGCTGGCAGAGCCGGTGATCACTGCACTGCTAGCGCAGAGCGGTATTGCTGCTGCGGAAGTGGATCAGCTGATTCTGGCCAATGCACTGGGAGCCGGGGGGAATCCCGCCCGTATGACTGCTCTGGCGGCCGGGATGCCAGGGGTTTCCGGGATCAGTATTGATACCCAGTGTGCCGGCGGACTGGATGCAGTGGCTCTGGCTTCAGCGCTGGTGGATTCAGGGGCTGCCGGAATTGTGATAGCGGGTGGTGCGGAAAGTTATTCCCGGCGTCCGCTCCGTGGAGAGACTTTTGCCGATGGTCGCCCGGACCGTTTTTATACCCGTCCGCCGTTCAGTCCGGATCCCGCGACGGATCCGGATATGACGGAAGCGGCGGATACCCTGGCGGCGCAATATTCTCTGACCCGTCAGGCCCAGGATGCCTGGGCGATAGACAGTCACCGAAAAGCGATGGCAGCGCGTGACCGGCTGCAACAGGAAACCGTACCGATAGCAGGGATCGTCACTGACGGTTATCCGCGCCAGCTAAGTGAGCGCCTGGCAGCCCGTGCTCCGGTACTGTCCGGGACGGTGAGCCTGGTGTCTACCGCTGTTGAAGCTGATGGTGCGGCTTTCTGTCTGGTGGTTTCCGATGCTGTCGCGGCCCGGCTGAAACCCGTCAGCGGGCTGACCATTTGCGGTTCCGTCAGCGCCGGTGCAGACAGCCGTTTACCAGGATATGCGCCTGTGGTGGCGCTAAGGCAGTTATTCTCTGAATTTCCGCGGGTGGATCCGAAGCAGTGTGTCACCGAACTGATGGAAGCCTATGCCTCGCAGGCGATAGTTTGCCTTCAGGAAAGCGGGCTGGATTTGCAACAAACGAACTGCGGTGGCGGGGCGCTGGCCAGAGGCCATCCTATCGGGGCTTCAGGTGCTATTCTTGTCTGCCGCCTGTTTCATGAGCTGCAACGTTCAGGCCGCAGTTATGGGGTATGTGCCATTGCGGCCGCCGGCGGCCTGGGCAGCGCGATGTTACTTTCTCAATACGAAGCCCATAACCCCCATCACTAGAGAGTTATACGGGGTAGCCGGATAAAACGTCATCCGGGGGCTTCTGAGCCCGTCAGTTAGTACAGAATACCCGCAATCACTGAAAGGGAATTTACCCGTCAGTGATTAACCCTTCGACAATGGACCGGGATTTAGTTACAAAACCGATCCGGCCGCAAGACAGAAAATGCTTTCTTATTGTTGATTTTTAAAGGAAAACTCTGAAAATCCCGAAAAGTAAAAACAGTTGTCACGCCCTCTGAAAACACATATATTAGCCGCGCTTTATAGACCCTGTTTTTTAACCTTTTATTCAATCCGGCACAGAGCTACTCCGGGTTGTAGGAGTGATATGATGACGGATAAAGTCCGTATGAATACTTTGAATGCGCATTCATTACCACAAAGCAATGAAAACTTCTTAAACAGACAGTCTGAGTTTGAATCAAACGTCAGAAGTTATCCGCGCAAATTGCCTCTGGCGATTGCTAAAGCACAGGGCGCGTGGATCACCGATGTTGAAGGTAAAGAATATCTCGATTGTCTGGCCGGTGCCGGTACGCTGGCGCTGGGTCATAATCATCCGGAAGTGCTTGAAAGCATCCAAAGTGTTATCACCAGCGGATTACCGTTACATACACTTGACCTGACCACCCCGTTAAAAGATGAGTTCTCAGCTTATCTGTTATCGTTGTTACCGGGTGAAGGGAAAGAATACTGCTTACAGTTCACCGGACCTTCCGGGGCCGATGCAGTGGAAGCGGCACTGAAGCTTGCAAAAAAAGCGACCGGGCGGAGCGGTATCATCAGTTTCTCCGGTGGTTACCATGGTATGACCCACGGTGCACTGTCCGTGACGGCCAACCTGTCGCCGAAAGAAGCGGTTGATGGCCTGATGCCGGAAGTGCAGTTCATGCCTTATCCGCATCTTTATCGCTGCCCGTTCGGCCTGGGGGGTGACGCCGGCGTGAAAGCGATTTCTTACTACTTTGAAAACCTGATCAACGATGTTGAAAGTGGAGTCCGTAAACCTGCGGCCGTGATCCTGGAAGCCGTACAGGGTGAGGGCGGTGTTAACCCGGCACCGATCGAGTGGTTACAGCGCATCCGTAAAGTGACCGAGGAACACGGTATTTTACTGATCCTCGACGAAGTTCAGGCCGGATTTGCCCGTACCGGTAAGTTCTTTGCCTTCGAACATGCAGGTATTGAGCCGGATATTATTGTGATGTCTAAAGCTGTGGGTGGCAGTCTGCCACTGGCGGTACTGGGTATTAAAAAGAAAATTGATGTCTGGTCTCCGGGGCACCACACCGGTACTTTCCGCGGTAACCAGATGGCGATGGCGACCGGTCTGACTACGCTGAAGATCCTGAAACAGGAAAATATCGCAGATCAGGTGGCTGAGCGCGGCGAATGGCTGTCCGGTGAACTGCGTAACCTGCAGAAACGTTATCCGGTGATAGGCCAGGTACGTGGTCCGGGCCTGATGATCGGTATCGAAATCGTCGACCCGTCGAAAGCACAGGATGCGATGGGCTCTTACCCGGCTGACGGGCAGCTTTCTGCACTGTTGCAGAAAAAATGTTTCGAAAATGGCCTGATCCTGGAGCGTGGCGGGCGTGATGGTTGCGTTCTGCGTCTGCTGCCATCCTTGCTGATCACCAAAGAAGAGCTGGGTATTTTCCTGCAGAAATTTGAACAGGCTCTGCTGGACGCCGGTGTTCAGCCTGTATAACGGAGTCAGTTAATGTCTGATATCAATCCGATCCTTTCCGGGTCGGCTGAAAGCATTGCCGCCTACCAGGCGGCTATTGAACAAAGTACCGCGGCTGTCGTTGAATGGCTGAAACAGCCTGAAATGTATCAGGGGAAAACGGTTGAGCAGTTACGTGACCGTATTTCACTGAACTTTACTGAACAGGGCCTGGGGAATGAGGCGACCATTGGTCGTGCGGTTGAATATTTCCTGAAAGATAGCTTATCGGTTCATCATCCGCAGTGTGTGGCGCATCTGCATTGCCCGAGCCTGGTGATTAGCCAGGCCGCGGAAGTGCTGATCAATGCCACTAACCAGAGTATGGACTCCTGGGATCAGAGCCCTTCAGCCACTATCATTGAGATGAAGCTGATCGAATGGCTGCGCAACTCTGTCGGTTATCCGGCCGGTGATGCGGGTGTCTTCACCAGTGGCGGTACGCAGAGTAATCTGATGGGACTTATGCTGGCCCGTGACGCCTTTTTTGCGCGCCAGGGCCATTCTGTCCAGCAGCAGGGGCTGACCGGTGACCTGAGCAAAATCAAAGTCTTCTGCTCGGAGCACGCACATTTCTCTGTACAGAAGAATATGGCGCTGATGGGGCTGGGTTACCGTTCAGTGACTCAGGTAAAAACAGACGCGTTCTCCCGGATGGATGTGACCGATTTGGCCGCCAAACTGACTGAGGCGAAAGCCAGGGGTGAGCAGGTGATGGCCATCGTGGCGACGGCCGGTACCACTGATGCCGGGGCGATTGACCCGTTGAACGAAATTACTGCACTGGCCGCAGAGCAGCAGATTTGGGTACATGTGGATGCCGCCTGGGGCGGGGCGTTATTACTGTCTGAGAAATATCGTCACTTCCTGGATGGCCTGGAAAAAGCAGATTCTGTGACACTGGATTTCCACAAACAGTTCTTCCAGACCATCAGTTGTGGCGCATTCCTGCTGAAAGATGCCAGCCACTATGAACTGATGCGTTACCAGGCGGCATACCTGAATTCCGGGTTTGATGAGGAGCAGGGGGTTCCTAACCTCGTTTCTAAATCATTACAGACCACGCGCCGCTTTGATGCGCTGAAACTGTGGATGGGGCTGGAAGCGCTGGGCCGGAAAAAATATGCCGAAATCATCGATAACGGCGTGACCCTGGCACGACAGGCGGGAGAGTATGTGGCTGAACAGTCCGATCTGGAACTGGTTATGCAGCCGCAACTGGCCAGTGTTTTGTTCCGTTACCGTCCGGCGAATGAAGTGCAGGGCGGCATTGCCTTACTGAACCAACGGATCGGCGACGAACTGCTGGCCAGTGGCAGCGCAAACGTGGGCGTCACCGAAGCAGACGGTGTCACCTGTCTTAAGCTGACCTTACTGAACCCGGTGGTAACACTGGATGACGTTAAAGTTCTTCTGACCAGCGTGCAGCAAACGGGTAACCGTTTAAGCGCATAATCTGATGTTCTGAACCGATGACTTCCGGGTTGTCGGTTTTTTTAATATCCACCTTAGTTACAACATACAATAAGGCCTGTTAATTAATAATAAGGTGCGACCTTTGAAAAAAGCAGACACTGTAAACTCAGAACACTATAGATGCTAAGCAGAGCAAAGAAGGGCAGATACCTGTGGAGGCGGGCCTTATTTATTTTAACTGACCCGTCCATGCTATTTATTGGGCCGCCAGTGCTGGCAATTCAGATCCGGAAAGGGCCAGACAGAGCGCAGGATGTAATCACACCCGGGTCAGACAAACCTACAAACGTGCAGAGTCCCATAGTTTCATTATTTGCGTGATGCTCAGTAATACCTCCTCCAGCGGCACATCATCCCGGGCCAGCGTTGATATGCCCATCAGAAAACTGTCAAAACAGGCTGCCAGCGCAAGAGTCGCTTCATTATTGATGAGTTCACCATTATCGATGCCTCTTTGTATACAATATCTGATACCCTCGAGAGTCCGTTGCCTTGAGCCCTCAAGAGGCTTAAGAATGTCGCTGTCATTCTGGCAGGGAAACGCTACGCTGAGCGTAACCATACATCCCCTTGGATGTCCGGGTTCATACTGCATTTTTGCCGAGTTGAACAATGTCATCTCTAGTGCCAGCCGTGGGTGAAGATCAGGGTCCCGCAGCGATGATGTCACCTGTGCATGTGAGTTCAGATAACAGTTAACCGCCTCACTAAAAAGTGCTGCCTTTGAGCCAAATGCTGCATAAAAACTGGGGGCAGTGATCCCTTTTCCTATTACAGCCTTAAGTTGCGCCAGTGATGTTGCCTCATAGCCCTGTTCCCAGAAAAGGTGCATTGCCCGGATAACGGCTTCATCTCTGTCAAACTGCCTTGGTCTGCCTGTTCTCATCGTATTTCCTCCAGACATATATATTAAACGATACAAAAAAGTTGACAACCACAATCACTGCATCCAACATATGTATCGATCGATACATTAGTTATGGCAGTGCATACCCTGTACCTGATATTCAGGAGCAGGGACAAATTAAGGGTTTGTTTTCTATGAAAGAAATTAAAATTAGTGACACACGGGATGACACACGGGAATTGCCCGTTCTTGCGCTACTGGCACTGGCGATGACGGGATTCATTTGTATACTGACTGAAACTATCCCGGCAGGGCTTTTGACTGGCATAAGTTCCGGACTGAATATATCCCCGTCAGTTGCCGGACAGATGGTTACCGCTTATGCGGCGGGTTCACTTCTGGCAGCTATTCCCCTGACCATCCTGACCCGGACATGGTCCAGACGCTCAGTTCTGCTCGCGACCGTATGCGGATTTTTGCTCTTTAACAGCCTGACAGCTTTATCTGACAGTGTTGCTATCATCCTGTGTGCACGGTTTCTTGCCGGATCGGCAGCGGGTCTGGCATGGAGTTTAATTGCGGGTTATGCAAGAAGAATGGTTTCAGCTTCACTTCAGGGCCGGGCACTGACGCTGGCCATGAGTGGAACGCCCGTTGCACTTTCCCTTGGTGTACCGGCAGGAACCTGGCTGGGAGATCTTCTGGGGTGGCGCCTGACTTTTGCCGTTATGTCCGGCTTGTCCGTCGTACTGATGATCTGGATTATTCTGGCTGTACCTGATTATCCCGGACAGTCCCTCAGGCAAAAGATACGACTGACTTCAGTCCTGTTAATTCCGGGGATCCGTCCGATTCTGGGGGTGGTTCTGACCTGGATGATTGCGCACAACATTCTGTACACTTATGTCGCACCTTTCCTTGCTCAGTCAGGTCTTTCTTCTGATGTGGATGTCGTGCTGCTGATTTTTGGCCTGGCTGCAATGGTCGGAATTTTCATCACCGGCAGAGTGATAGATTCTTGTCTGCGTGTCGCAGTATTACTCTCACTCTCAGTATTTGCCCTTGTTTCGATTATTTTTGGTATTTGCTCCACGTCTCCGGCGGTGATTTATCCCGGAATAGCCGTATGGGGTCTTACATTCGGTGGAGCCGCGACATTACTGCAAACAGCCCTGGCAGATACCGCAGGCGAGTATGCCGATATTGCGCTTTCAATGAATGTTGTGACCTGGAACAGCGCTATCGCTCTTGGTGGCCTGACTGGCGGATTTTTACTTAGAAATGAAGGGGCAAGCGTTTTACCCTGGGTACTGGTTGTGCTGTTAATTATTGCTCTGATAATTGCTTTTCGTGCCAGGACGCATGGATTTCCCTCGGGGAACAGACCTTCATAAACTATTTGATGATATTTTACCAGGGGAGATGAAATTTATGCTCCCTGTTATTTTCCGGATAGCGCAACTCACCCCCCATAAGTCTTTATCGAAGCTGACTGTCTTTGCTACCTCGCCGGTTATAACCGCTTTCGATGGCATTTTTTTTATCTTTCTTTGACTGGCAATTAACACAGTAGCGGACACCGGCCAGTGCCTGCCGGCGGGCTTCAGGAATGGGTTCACCACATTCATCGCAGAATTCTGCGCTTTCGCCATGCCCAAGATGGTCTCTTGCTCTTGCGACAGCATCTTCAATGGTTGCATCGATTTGTTTATTGACGGCACCGTCATCAGACCAGCCACCGGCCATAATTTATCCTCATAAATTTCCCAGAACAATAAAGTATAGACGAAAACTGCCGGCTTATATCCCGGGTACAGTTGATAAGACTCAGTTGCTCCCACGCGAGGGGAATTCAGGGTAAAAATTACACAAACCAATGGCGTCGCTACGTGAAATCTGAGGGAAGAGCAGGGGGGTAATATCCGTTTTTTCACGTAGCGACACCCGAAATATATCTGCATATTTATTACAAAAGCGGATATCAGTGAGCAAGTGATGAATTAATGTACTGTTAATGTCAGCAATACCCCGTAAGAATGCACTTCCCCCAATCCTCACGACCATGGCGGACAGCAGCCTGAGAAGCGAAGAGCCAGTCATATTCGACGGTGACAAATTCTGCATTCCATGACTTATCAGTTTTTTCCAGAATCGCATAGCGTGCATGCGGAGTTCTGTTTTCGATTATATGGTATGGGGCATATCATCAGCATAAGCCGGCAGACCAACACTGCCAGGATTAACGATTATCCTTTGCGTACACGTCATTCCGCACGTTTTATTATTATCCACTCTCGTTTCTAAATAACTACAGACCACGCGCCGCTTTGATGCGCTGAAACTTTGGATAGGGCTGGAAAAAATATGCCGAAATCATCGATAACGGCGCGACAGGCGGAAGAGTATGTGGCTGAACAGTCCGATCCGGAACTGGTTATGCAGCCGCAACTGGCCAGTGTTTTGTTCCGTTACCGTCCGGCGAATGAAGTGCAGGGCGGCATTGCCTTACTGAACCAACGGATCTGCGACGAACTGCTGACCAGTGTGCAGCAAACGGGTAACCGTTTAAGCGCATAATCTGATGTTCTGAACCGATGACTTCCGGGTTGTCGTTTTTTTTAATATCTTGGTTAGTTACAACATACAATAAGACCTTATTACTAATAAGGTGCAGGAATTAAAAATTAAGATCCCGATTTAAGGCCTGATAAAACAGAGATGTGCAGTAGTGTGCTTATTCATTGGTTATCCTGAACTTTAACGCTCTCATTTCTCCCTTCGGAAGATCCTCTTTTAGCATAAGCAGCAAATCCCCCGATACATTAATATGGCTATACATCAGCGATGATGTCCGCCTCCGGCATCTATGGGTCAGTGAACCGGTGGTGCGCCAAAGAAGTGAGAGCAGTGTCAGGCTTTTAGGAGTCATTATCAAAAGAGATAGTTTTTCTATATCGATGAACACTATCATAATCTTCGATATCCGGACAGCCCTGAGCTGCTGCAGGACGGATCGCAAAGGCAGGAAGAGTAGGTTAAGCGACTTCGGGGATTTGCAGACGATGTGGTCTTATGCAACGGACAACGGTAACTAAGCCATTTGAGCCGGTAGTGTAGTACGGGGGGCGGCAATATAAGCGCAGGTGGTGCGTGAGCAGTAATAGAAGGGTCGGGTGAAGAACGGGGGTATCCGTAGCTCTGGCGAACTGACTTTGTTTAAGTTTCTTTCGACGCATGATGCTGACATTAACTTTATAACGTGCAAGGGATTAGCATGGAAATTATCGGCGACAACACCTGTTTCACCAGTCTCAGACCTGAATATAAAACAGTTCAATGTCGCGGAGAACAGCATAAATACTGGCTTGAACTCCGGTTCGTTGATGAAAACAATACCCCGGTTTCAGGGCTGAACGTGAGGCTTGAGTACCATCCGCTGGCGTCAGCCAGGGATGTGGAGATGTGGCGGCAATCCGGCTACGACTACAATCCGACACCGCCGCCCAATCCTCCCTATATTCATAATCAGGTGCTGGAGCTTGCCGATCCGGTGCGGGATATGGACCGGAAAGCCATGCGGGACCGGTTCCGGAAGGGCGTTGAACAAAAGGCGAGCTTCAGTCATCCGGATGAGGTTGAACGTAATCGTGAGTTTCTGGCCCTTCAGGACATGCTGCCGGTCGCTCTGAGGCTGACACAGGCAGAGGAAACCGGGAAAAATGCCCTGCTGCGCTTTTCGGCGGTAACGAAGGAAGAAGTTGAACTTTCTCAATAAAACCACCGTCATTGCGTGTGCGGTGACGCTGCTTTCCGGGTGTGATAACCGGCCTGACAAAACGCTGTCTCCTCCGGCGGATGCAAAGTGGGTGGACGTTACTTTCCGGGTGCCGGAGGGGATTACGCTGCAGCCCGCCGGGCTGCTGTACCGTTCGGCACAGTGCAAATCTGTGCGCTATAACTCAAGCAATGAACCGCATGATATACCGGGTTATAACGATATTGAGCGACCCTTCGGTGCCTCTGATGGCGATAATATCCGCCGTCTGCGGATTACCGTGGATGGCGGCGGCCCGTGCCAGTGGCAGCTGAACTCACTGATAGTAAGCTTCAGAATTGCGGACAATGTTCCCCTGGTGGAGGGAAAAGAGGTTATCGATACCAGTTATATTTTTGATTTCGGGGACTACGGACTCAGTGATGGTTACGGGACTGGGCGGGCCAGAGCATTCAGCGGCGAGAGACTGGAACTGAAGACAGACTTTTTTCCTACAACATTCATTAGTCACATGTTTAACAAGACTACCCTGAAACTTTTCGGCGGGGATACGGATGATGAAAAGTGGAGCCGGCGTTATCAACTGGAAAGAACGGAGTTCATAACAATAGAACCACAGTTTCATGCTAAAAAAAACGTGTTTATTGAGGCTGATAAACAGCGAGGATACGGGATGGTTATAACCTATCCAGAGGGCGAGGAAGAACATGTCAGGAAGGTTAATCCTGATTATCAGAGATTGTTGTTATCGCTGAAATAAAAAACCACACGAAAGGAACTTCCTGAGATCTTTTCTTATCGCGCGTAGTCTCTTGCCCTGTAAACGAAATAAACACAGCTACCAACAGTGGTTCGTTTGCCGGATAGAGCTACCAATGCCGGCTTATATCCCGGGTACAGTTGATAAGACTCAGTTGCTCCCACGCGAGGGGAATTCAGGGTAAAAATTACACAAACCAATGGCGTCGCTACGTGAAATCTGAGGGAAGAGCAGGGGAGAAACCACCTGTTTTTCGCGTAGCGACATTGTGTGAAATCAGGTTCTGACGGGTAAATACTAACTCACCCCGGCTTATCACCAGGATAACTGAGGTGAGTGATTATCTATCAGGGCTTGATATTGGCATCAATAACCTGATAAAAAGCATTGGCTGTATCGGCGACGTCCCAGATACCCAAAATGACATGATAGCCAGTGTAATCGGCCGGGATTTTGCAATCTTTGATCGTGACTACCGAGGTATCCGGTAATTTACCATTATCATCCTGTTCACAAATAGGTTTACTGAGATCAAACTGTGCACGGGTCAGTTTACTGTTTGGATCCCAATCCTTTTTAGTAATATAGAAGCGCCATCTCTCGGTTTTGTGCGGAGCTGTCAGGTGCCAGGTAAACGTGTTATCTCCGGTCGACAAAGTCACATGATGCCAACGGGTTGTTGTTTGTTCGTCAAGCTCTGAATAATTCTCATGCCCGGCACTGGCAATATGACCATCAGCAGGTCCGCTCTCAGGAAATCCCTTAGCCGCTTCCAGTGACTGAGGTTCATATTGAATTGAACCACAATCTTTATTCAAGTTTCCACCTTGCGATGAACACAAATAAGCTCGTGAGGGTGGATCAATAACAAAACCATGCCTTGGAGAGTTCTCAGCAGCATAACTCGTTATAGAAATGGACACTAACGCAATACCGGATAATGCAGATAAAACCATATTCTTATTCATGGACTATCCTCCATAAACTACGAAAATTTAAGGGTTATCTCATTGTGGCTAGTCATTCCGGAAGAATGAGATCTAAGTATAGGAGGAAATTTAATCGAACGGATTAGTTTTTTAATTTATTAATTTTCTCTGACACTTCTTCATCATTACACATTTTTGAGGACGCCGTTCCGCGGTGTCGCCAGGACACAGATATTTTCAGGCAGAATTTTTCGAAAAACGGGACTCACACAGTGGCGTCGCTACGTGAAATCTGAGGAAAGAGCAGGGGGGTAATGTCCGTTTTTTCACGTAGCGACACCCGAAATATAGCTGCATATTTATTACAAAAGCGGGTTTTCCAGAATCGCAAAGCCTCCTCTCTTTATGTGGATAAATATGTACTCAATTAAACCCCTAGTGATATACTATAAATATGTGCTGCCAGCGCCGCACTAGCGAGAAACCCGCTTTGCAATTCAGCAAAGTCTTAACAAACGAGGAGCAGAGATTGCTGTTCTCGCCAGTGAATCTCAATTGAGGAAAAACTTATGTCTGCTAAAACCATGTCCCAGAAACTCGCAAGAGACAGTCTTGGAAATGCACAAAATTTTGAAGGAGGTATGTACGTCACGAAAAACGGTGTAGCAGAACTTTTCATTCAGACCGCCGCAGAACGTCAGGCAGAGCTGAGAGAAATTGAAAATGAACGAAATATAAATGCCCTTTTTAAGCTGGCAATGATGGCTAAAAAGGAAATCGCAGACGGTAAAGGTATGCCACCTGAAGAGGCTTTAAGGAGGTTGCGTGCCGCAAGAAAATAAAAGGAAGGTGTTAAGTGTCAAAGCAGTATTCAATCGAAGTTGCACCAATGGCGAACGAGTGCCTGAAGGATATTGAGTCATATAAAAGTGGTACTATCGGAACACAACACGCAGCCGAGTTAGTGGATAAGTTGCTGATGGATTCGGTAGAAAATATCATGGAAGACCCCGAAAGATACCGCTTTAATGCCCATCTTGCTGATCGGGGGTTGATGTTACGTGAAAGGTTAGATGTTGAGAGCGAATATCGGGTGCTTTATGATTTTGACGGTGAGCATATCGAACTACTACTTTTCGTCAGCATGAAGCAGGACTTCGAAAAAATACTCTACCGCTTTAACATACTGAAATGACACTTGATGCCCGGTGATTCCGGGTTTTTTATGCCTGTACTTGGGTCTACTTTCGTATTTAATCCAAGCGGTGGAAATGATTGGCTGAAGGATTAGATGGGTTGTGATACCTAATTTAACATAATATACATTATACGAACCAAGGTAACCGTGGCCAGATAATGATGGTTCTCCGGTAATCTTAATCGCCGGCATCTGAACCAGTCTCTGGCGATGAACGATAACTGAGATCTGCGGCCATTGTGCCAAGCTGATCATCCAGTGTTTCAACTCAGTTTTCATAACGTACTGCAGGAACGCAGCAAAACCCTGGCCGGCTATGTTTCAGAGCTCCATCCTGGTACTTTTGGTTTAACCCTGCGCTGAGCAGATATCAGGGATATTTGACGGGTAAACAATGTCGTCAGTATTTCTTAGTTCATTGAGATCCCACCAGTGATAATTATCAATGACTGATTTTTCATTTTCAGTCCATCCGTGGGTGCTGATATCTTCATTATCTATTCTGATTAAATAAAATCTCTCATATGCCAGAACCAGCTCACCGCTGGGTAGCGTCATTTCAAAAGTTCTTTCAGTTAACGATTGGCCCACATCACCAACATCAATACCGGTTTCTTCTTTGAGTTCCCTGATGGCAGCCTGCTCAAAAGTTTCTCCTGGTTCCACACCTCCACCGGGGGTCGCCCAGTATGCTTTACCTGCCAGCGCATCATCTTCATGCCTGAACCTGAATAATAAAACCTGATTTAGGGAGTTGATGATAATCAAACGTGCGGAATGACGTGTGCGCAATGGATAATTCCTTTTCTGTTTTCAAGGTAAGACAGAATAACTGATTTTGTGGATAAAAATAAAACAGGATCGATTTTTAAGTGACATGTCATTGCAGGCTATCGGACATTTCAGGTTTACCTGAAACCGGTCATCTCCGGATACACGATCGATCCCGGTAAATCCGGCTCTTACTCCCCTTTCCTTCTGGTATCGCTACGTAAATTCTGAGGAATTATGTGGGGATTACCCCTGCATTTTTTACGTAGCGCCGCCAGAATTCAGGGGCAAAATGGCTGTATACGGATATTAACCGACAGTTAAATATCTTTCTGACACATGTTTTTTCTGCGGAACCCTACTGTAGCCCGGTTGCGGCCCGTTTATGGTATGATATCCTTCAGATCTCTCGTTATCCTGTATTTATGAAGCCATTAAAGTATCTTCAGGGATATCCCCCTGACATTATCCGCCAGATCCAGACCATCGCTGACCAGGGAAAACTTGGGCGCTGGCTGACCCACAAATATCCTGACCGGCATGATATACAGAGTGATAAGTCCCTGTATCAGTATGTCGATAGCTATAAACAGCGTTACGTCCGGAACGCTTCTTCGCTCTCGAAGGTATATTACGATAATAAACAAAACCCGATCACCGGTACGTTAGGTACGAATACCTTTATCTCACGGGTTCAGGGCGGAAAGCTGAAAGCGAACAATGAAATCCGGATTGCGACTTTATTCCGGGAGGCCCCGGAACCGTTTCTTCGAATGATCGTGGTTCATGAACTGGCGCACCTCAAAGAGAAAGAACATAACAAAGCCTTCTACCAGCTTTGTTGTCATATGGAACCGGATTATCATCAGTTGGAGTTTGATATGCGATTATGGCTGAACTGGCGCGATCAGCAGTCCTGACCTCTTGCGCCTGCTGATTGCGACAATCGGCTTTGTTATTGATTTGGGAGCTGTTCTTCCAGACAGCTCTTATTTATATGAACCCCTGATGTATGTTGTAACTACAAAAAAGGCTTGCAGGCCCTGCTTTTGCACTAACGCCGACCGCTGAACAAAAGTATACGCCCTGTAATCCCGTACCTTAATGGCCACTGTAACCTTCAGCTGTCCCGCTAAATTGTATTATTCTTCTGATGACGGTCACTGCATCTTTCAGTATCCGGAGAAGTCCCTCTGCGTGAGTTTCTTCGGATGAATTTCCTGAACAGTGTATTTATGAAACGTGAAGTCGTAGAATGGCAGAGGTCACGCAGTATATATATATTCTTCTTTTCAGGGATCAGTAGTTATTCACGCCAGGGATATTTATTTTAAAACGATAATTGAATTTCAGCGCCCACTATTATCTTACCCTGCCCGCAATATTATATTGACTGAAGAACTTCATACTGCTGTTTATTCTAAGAATACATAGCTCTGAATATATTTTCTCACGGAGTTATTTGAGAAAGATATCCCTGCGGCAGAAACTATCGCCGATTAACGTCCCGGGCAGGACGCTTGATGCCGGGAAGATGAACGCACACAGAGTTTTGTAACGACTTTGTTGTTATTATTTACATTATAGCTACACGTATAATTTGTTTTGCCGGCTCCCTGCGATCCTGTCGTCGATGACTATGACTACAGAACCCGTCCCCTTACTGAAAACCTCAATCGACTGATTTGCATTGGTATTTTTTATTTCACTTAAAATACGGAAAGAAACAGTTGATAAAAAATGTAAAGGCTAATAAATTAATCAAAGAACAGGTTTTCAAAGGAAAAATCTATCATTGATTTCTTGACTGTAATCCGGAATCGTTTTACGCCCTCTGCCCGTTTATTTTATGTCGCATTATTGATTCCCGGTGGCTGGCAGTACGTTTCTGCGATCGGTAGAGATCTATCATTATCTGAATCTGATTTATTAATTTCTTCGATGACTATATACCAACGAATTTTATGCACGGAGTAATGAATGAAAATATTCAGGGTCGGGGTTAGTTTGTTTTTTTTGTTTTTCTGTCTCAGCAGTTATTCAAGTGACGGAACCATTCAATTTACCGGATATATTTATCAGTCTGCATGTGGTTACGATTATCATAATAGCGAATTTAATTGCCCGAAGACTATCCGGCCCGTGGCGACACAAGCCTTGCCTCAGCTCACGACAGCCACGCTTCCGCCGGATTTCGGTACCAGTCAGATGAACTGGCTCAATACGACCCATTCACGCGGAATTATGACCCTGTCTTACCGCTGAGCTGAGAGCTCCCCTCTGCCGGTTTATGTTCACCGACAGCATGTCTTCAAAATTACCGGCAGATGAAACCATCGATTCAGTCTGCTTTTTCTTAGTGCACCCTTCGCGCGACTAATGATGTTTGCACTGTTCACGTGCATCATCACGATGCAGCTCAGAATTATTTAACCCCCTGTATCTCCACTAGTTTATATGTGTCCCGTCAAAAAAATCTCTGGCTTTCGGGTTGGTACAAAAGTTGCAGCCATTCTCCTGTCCGCAAAAGGAGAAAAAAATGAAAGCAATAATTATCGGTGCAGGTATTGGCGGGATGAGCACAGCGCTGGCACTCGGCCGGTGTGGTTATGATGCTGAAGTCTACGAAGCCGTGAAAGAAATTAAGCCCGTGGGTGCCGCTATTTCTGTCTGGCCAAACGGGGTGAAATGTCTGAACTACCTTGGCCTGCGCGATGCGGTAAAAGCACTGGGCGGGAACATGGCCTGGATGGCCTACCGCGATTTTGTCAGCGGCAACGATATGACCCGCTTCAGTATGGCTCCCCTGGTGTCACGTGTCGGTGAGTCCCCCTATCCGGTCGCCAGGGCTGAGCTGCAGCAGTTGCTGATTGATAGTTACCCCGCCGAAAAAATCCATTTTGGTAAACGTGTCTGTCGGGTAGTACAGGATGCGGAAGGTGTCAGCGTCTGGTTTGATGACAATAGTCATGCCAGAGGTGATTTCCTGATTGCGGCAGACGGTACCCACTCTGTAGTGCGTGAATACGTCCGGGAAATCCCCACTGAGCGCCGCTATGCCGGGTATGTAAACTGGAACGGACTGGTCACCATTGATGAGTCTATCGCGCCTGCCGATCAGTGGACAACTTATGTCGGTGAAGGTAAGCGCGTTTCCCTGATGCCGGTCAGCGGCAACCGTTTCTACTTCTTTTTTGATGTTCCTTTGCCGAAGGGATTACCGGAAGACCGCAGTACGGTCAAAGAAGACCTGAAAGGCTATTTCCGTGGATGGGCGGAACCGGTACAACGTCTGATTGATACTATTGACCCGCAGACGACAAACCGGGTAGAGATCCATGATATAGAACCCTTTATGGAGTTTGTTAAAGGTCGTGTGGCTCTGCTGGGAGATGCCGCACACAGTACCACTCCGGATATCGGCCAGGGAGGCTGTGCGGCCATGGAAGATGCTGTGGTACTGGCCTCGGTACTGGCTTCACATTCGCTGGGCATCGAAGATAGTCTGCTCCGTTATCAGCAACGACGGAATGAGCGTGTGAAAGACCTGATCCTGAAAGCCCGTAAACGCTGTGATGTAACCCACGCTAAAGACCCTCAGGTTACCGCTGCCTGGTATCAGGCACTGACCCGTGAAGATGGTGTCAATGTCCTTGCCGGGATGTGTGAAACAATTGAAGGAGGCCCGCTGGGCTGACAGAGGCACTGT
>ERZ794936.459-NODE-459-length-19491-cov-6.284215_pt1 | contig 19491 bp, 7 predicted proteins | sample MGYA00511083_ERZ794936 | MGnify/ENA primary metagenome ERZ794936 (study PRJEB30137, sample SAMN04331409) | food metagenome | isolation source: Y2 must sample point D1 replicate A | place: Australia: South Australia | collected 2014 ... | reverse complement strand
AAATGTAAGACGCTACACAACAAGAAATGTAATACGCTATACGGCTTCGGACATAACACGCTACACGATCTCAAACCCAACACGCTACACAACTACAAACATAAACAGAGTATACTCAAAGACCCAGTATAGTCAACGTACTTTGGCTACATATAAATCAAAAAAAAAGCAACTCTTAAATCCATTATAAAAGACCAATTCTTCTGTTTTATTTCTTAGAATTATATAGTTCATTTAGGCTAACCAACTTTTGATTACTCGAGTTGTTCACATAGCTTTGCCTAGTGTAATCCCATTTACTAACTCCGCTCACAACATTGCTTTTATTCTGTTCATGATGAGAGCTGATAGATTCGCTTATTCCTGAGTTTAATTTCTTATTCAATAGATTACTTTCTCCTTGAAACCATACATTTTGACTTGTATCAGACTTTTTTTTATCTTTGTTAGCTAAAGAGATCATTTCATCTAAAGTCAAGTTAGTGTATAAAGTTCCGTCCTTTTGTTTCTTTAAAGGCACATTAGTTTTATTACTAGCAGGTGTGGTATTTACATCAACAACTTTAGTCTTCCTTCTACTGACTTTAGCTTTGGTATCTTTTTGTAAAATAGTATTTTTATTGGTATTCAAAGATGGCAACTTAGGTAGTTCTTTCGTTATAGCTTTTTCCACTGGTTTCACTACAGTAATGTCCTCTTTTTTGACTGCTGATTTTGGCAAAATAGTGGTCAAACTTGGACCTTGTTTGATAACAGATAATGGAATCTTGGTGCTGCTTCCTGCCATTTTATCTGCGCTATCCAACCTCTTATTGTTATTGACCTTTTTTAATGGCTTTGATCCAGGTACAACTTTAACCGGTTGGAAAACCTCAGGAGTCCTTGCTTTGACTTTCTTGTTAGATTTGGCTTTGGTTGTATTGGTCATGACAAATTCATCCTCATTATTTTTTCTTCTGCTTAAGTCATTTTTTGCATCCAATGATCTTAAAGTTACGCTGGTTTTTCTGTGCTTACTGGAATTAGACGCTATAGATCCCATATCACTATAGTCATCGTCATCATTAAATACAGAAACATACTTGGTGTTCAAAGTTTCATTTGATTTGTTAAATGGATTCTTAAACATAGGTCTATCATTTATACCTTTTTTAACAGATGAAACAGAGCTTGATCTAGACATCCCCATTGATTTCGTTCTCATCTTAAAAGTATTATTATAGTCTGTATTCAACTTAAAGTTTGTATTGAAAACTTGATTCCATTCTTTAATGTCAGAGCTAAACTTTTTGAATAATACTTTACAATCTGATTTGTTATACCAATTCTTCTCGTTAAAGTACTTTTCTGTGCCCATAAATTTATTCAAGTTGTCCTCTAGTTCAGTCCAAATCTTAAAAGTAAAATACTTTTTAATTTCTGTAATAACATGGTCATCTGAAAATAGCAGTTCAATGTTCAAGTAGATGTACTTACAACATTTTTTAAACAGCACATCTGATTTGTATAAGTGTGAAGTCATCAAAAGAATAACCAAATTTTCAGAAGTCATGTAATACTTTAATATCAACTTCTCAACTTGTTTTTTCAATTCTTTCATTTGTAAGTAATCAGAAAGACACAATAACTCAAGAAAAACTTGAATATTCATATGTTCATCTTCAATCAATGTCGCTGGTTCTAGCAAATGCATGCTTTCTAATAGAAACTTTATAGTGGTATCCCCAAAGTTACTAAAGTCAACAACCTTTGAATCTTTAGAGTTTTGAAAAAAATACTCAAAAAACTTAGAACTCATTTTCATAATCTCAGGATCACAACTGTAGTCTTTACTATCAGCCTTAACAATTGCATCACCATTTCCGTATTTTGAATTGATCAGAGACGTTAAATTTTGATGGCTATCTATTTTAAAAACATTATTCAATATTTTGAATACTTTGTTATTGGTATTTTGAATTTTTCCAGTGTATAAACTCATCAAGGCTGATTTCAAACCATTCATATTTTCCAAGTCACTATTTTTATAAATCAAAGTGTTTTTGTTGATAATCTCAAAATCTTCATGATTAAATAGAAGATGATTTGGGCATACAAGTGTTAGAATATAACTGTGTAGGTTAAACAGAACTTTTTTGTTAAAAGACAAAATTTTCAAATCTGGGTGATAATAAGCATCAAATTTTCTTTTCATTCCTGGTCTATAATAATTGTTGTATAAACCTGCTTCAAAGTCCTCAATTTGTATGTCTTTTGGTTTAAATTGTTCAAGCTCTTTCCCATACTTTAAATCACCATTTTTATCTGCTAGATCATACTCTCTCTTTAAAACCATAAAATTATTACAATCACTATCGGAAGCAAAGATATCCACATCTTTTAAACAATCATAATACTTTTTCTGTTCAAAACCTTGAGTACTATTGCCTGTATTAAGGTAAAAGTAATCACCATAAAAATTAATCATTCCACATTTTAAAAACTTGTCATCTTTGGCTATATCCAAAACGTAATTCTTTTGCATTTGAATATTGGGTTTAAAAAGAATTTTCATTGGTAATTGAAATCTTTGCCTGTTCCACATGTTCTCAATGTCTTTGTTCTTCAATTTGTCATGATGAATGTAGAATTCATCATCTGACATGGCATTTAAAGAGTCGTTCAAATCCAATAACCCTAGAACACCATTATAAAACTTGCACACAACTTGAGATCCATATTCACCTTTCACATACAATCTTTCAACTTTGTTGACACCTGTCATTCTTTCAGATATGAAGTGATTAAAAGATAATTCTTTTTTGCCTAAGTTAGGAATGAAAAAGTGCAGTTCTCTATATTGGGTCAATACCAAAAGACCATTATCCCCGTGAAGAATGATAGTGGCATAATCCAAATGTATGAGTTGTCTGACTTCTCCAATAGTATCTTTTGGCAACTGGTATACAAATGGTTTGGTACTCATAAATGACTTGTGGGTTTTATAATTGACTTCCTTGACTTTATAAGATTGATTTCCTTGGTTCATCAATTTTAATGTTGATGAATTGTTTTTTGAGTTCAATTCTGATATACCGAACTGCCCTGTGTTCAATCCCCAAGATATAAGCTCGTTTTTGCTGGTCAAAACACACGAGGATACATTTGAGCATCCAACATTCATAACTATACCCTTGTTATAACTCTTTATTGAGCTTGGGGTGGATGAGCATTGACCATACTCGTCATCCCCAAAACTCAACAATTGTTCGTTAATAGTGACAGCAAGAGTGTGAGTATCTGACATGTAAACCTTGGAAAATTGTTCATTTGGAAAGGGTTCTTGAAGATATTTTTTCAAGCTATAGTCTTCATTTTTCTTTAAATGAGTACCATTTTGTTTTTCAATTATTTCCCCTAAGTGTTTTAGCTTCAAGATGTACATACGCTTGTAGTCATCTATCAGCACTGCTCTCGTCTTGTTCAATTGTATCTCTTGTATAATCATTCCTTGAAGGTGTATTTCCTCTAAAGAGTCATTATTACTTCCTAGACCTAACTCGATGTTTATAATTTTCCCAAACACATACAACTTACACAGCTTCTCGTTTTTGCTGTACTGTTGCAATGTTTTATTCATGTAAAAGTACTTGTTGTAGTATAGTTCCATTGGCGTTTCGCCGTCATTGTCTCTAAGTTTCCAAGGTGTTTTCAAACTAGCTGAGTTAGAATCCTCGTTGCTTGTGTTTTTCTTGTCTATGTTTCCTGTGCTCTTTTTCTTTCCACTTGTTAAACCTGAATTTTTCTTCTTCTTAAAGGCTTCATTCAGCAAAAAAGCCTTGTGTATATATCCAGAATTCAAACTTTGGTGTATTGGATTGAATCCACTCTCTAAGTCTTGTTCCAAAACGTCTACATTCGTTAATTGGAAGTCTGCAAGGGGGATAGAAGTGATAACGTTCGACAATGTTCTACCTAGATTGTCCCTTATCGTATTATGTTTGTTCACATTCTTAGGCATCACTAAAATTATAAGATTGGTCTTGTTTGGTCGTATTGGATTAGACTTTCTATACCGACTTAAAGGTCACTTTTTTAAAAAATATGGAAAATTCAGTCGTTCTTCTTATGCCCGAAAGCAGAGTGAAAAATTTGAAGCAAAAATTGAAATATTAACTAAAAGCATGGGTAAGAAACCATGTTCTACGAAGGCATTTGTTGGCAGCAACAACATTGGTAATAGCAGATTTATAACTTTTTTAAGTGGATAGATTATATAATTAGATCAATACTCTTTCAGTAGGTAAACTTTCAACCTTCAAATCGTCGCTGAGGGTTTTGGATTGGCCGGCGTGTTTGGTTTTATATTCTTCTATGTTCTTGAAGTAGTTGTCAAACAAGTATGAGGTATCTTGAGGACCACCTTTAGCTTCCGGGTGGAATTGAGTAGAGAATATAGGTCTGGATTCGTGAATCATACCTTCATTGGTATTATCGTTCAAATTAACAAAGTATTCTTTGAAACCAAACTCGTTGTTGACTAAACTATTAGTTGAAACAACATATCCGTGGTTTTGAGATGTGATGACACATTGCTTGGTGATTAAGTCCAAAGTAGGAATGTTATGAGCTCTGTTACCGTATTTCATCTTTTCAGTGACACAACCAGCAGCCAAACATAATAATTGATGGCCTAAACAAATACCAAAGATAGGTAAATCGGTCAAGTCCTTGTCGTTTAAAATAGTATGCAAGTTGTTGATTGTTTCGGTACAATGCTTTGGATCACCTGGACCATTGGATATGAAAATACCGTCGTAATTTTTGGCAACTTTATGGATTGGGTAGTTGTATGGAACAACAGTCACATCAGCACCTCTTGAAACCAAACATCTGACTATGTTTTCTTTGGATCCACAATCTACTAGTAATACATTCTTAGTTTCTTTGTCGTTATGTGGGTATTTGATGTGGTATGGTTTTTGGGTAGCTACAACAGAAACCAAATTTTCTAAACCTGGATCATAGAAATCTAAAGATTTATAGTCAATTTCGCTTTGAGAGGTGACTTCAGGATTGGTGATGATGCACCCTAAAGTAGAACCTTGTTCTCTCAAATATTGGACTATGTATCTGGTATCAACCCCACCAACGGCAGCAACACCGGATCTTTCACACCAGTTTTGCAAGGATTCCTTGGCTGTCCAGTGAGAATATTCCCAAGCGTAGTCGCTCACAATAATTGCTTTACATTGAAGTTTTGTAGACTCCATAAACTTCAATAGATTGTACTCGTCCTTTTCGGTTTCAGATGGCACACCGTAGTTACCGATTAAAGGCTGGGTGAAAACAATGATTTGTCCTTTGTAGGAAGGATCTGACATTGATTCTGGGTATCCGACCAAAGAAGTTGTGAAAACAACTTCTCCTGAAATGTGTTCGTCCGAGTTGTACCCGAATGAGTACCCTTCGAAAGTTGGTCCGTTTTGTATGTGGAAAATAGCTTTATGTGATTCGTTGTCGAACATTTTTTTGACTCTTTCTGTTTTTTTAGTGTTTGGTTTTGTCTTTTTTTGTTTTTTTTTTTGGTAGTTTAGTCTAAACTATGTCTCCCTCCAATACTCCAATCTCTTTCCTTATATAATCCAAACAGAAGTTCAAGAGTTTTGCATTTTAAAAATGTCATTTTACATATTTTTTTTTTAAAAAAAAGAAATAAAAATTTTTCAGAGTAATTTTACGGCTATGATCTCATCTCGCTATATTACACATTTTTAAACCAATTTTTGGTACGCGCATAGGGGGGAAGAAGTGACCGTCGGAGCTTGTGCCCGATACGGGCATTTAAATGAATGAGTCTTATTTGCTCCGAGGACAAGGCTGTGGTATAGGATACGATAAGGGAGGCAGTGATTTTGGGATATGGTGAGGGAGGCAGTGATTTTGGGATACGATAAGGGAGGCAGTGATTTTGGGATACGATGAGGAAAGCAAAGGTTTTTTTTAGTGATGACGTGGAGTTTTCCTCCTTTATTGGTTGTATATAGTGTTACACAGGTCCGCTGTAGTCTTCTGCCAGGAGCAGCTGAATGGCAGCGTCAGAATAGTGTTTTTTTTAATGATACCATGGAGTTTTCCTCCTTTACTGGTTGTATATAGTGTTACACAGGTTCGCTATAGTCTTCTGCCAGGAACAGCTAGCAATATGACCAGCAAAATGACAGCAACAGATATGTAAGACAACAAAGCCATAAATAATTTTTTTTTCAAAATGTACTTGATGCCAGGCTGTTTCTTATAATTAATGAAAGTACCGCCATAAACCAAATTCAACAGGTTTTTTACTAGCTCGGCCTTTTTTCCAAAGCTATTGAAAGTTAATTCCTCACCAACTTTAAAGCTCTTTTCTTTGCCAATTTTGAGCAGATTATCTGAGTCCGTATCATAATCTTGAAGCTGTATCAAGTCCAAACAGTATAAAGTAAGATCCACCTTTAATAAGGCTATGTTGATGATCATATAAGTCCCCAATAGTATGAAGAACAATGGAATAAGTCTGAATGCTCTGTTTATTTTCAAAAAAACCAAGGTATAATAAGCCCAGAAGCCTAACCATACTAACAACACCCCTATTAGCAAGTACTTAATTGATGTCCTAACTGAATGGATGTTCTTGTATAGAATCTCCTTTAGGAACAACGGGTATAGCTCCGAGTCCAATAGGTTGTATATGTTTTTGGCTACAAATGGCAATTGAAGATCCAATTCCTCAGAAGGGTCCAATTCCATAATAAATTTATTGCTGTTTTTCAAAAAATAAGTTTGGAAAATAGCAGAACTATTCAGCTTGAGGTCTTTGATATTTATGTCATTCGCTAGTAAAGTTATTGTTTGTACAGTCTCAGAAGATTTATTATTATCTTGAGAAACCAACCGTAGGTGGGTCCTATAATCTATGTAAAAATCTAATAAATTTATTAATCTGGCATTTGGAGATGTGGCTACAAACTTATAGAAGTTCCAAAGATTTATAGGTTCAGGACGATCTGGATTTTTAAATATTTCTTTTAGTGTTGGGAGAGCTAGGCTAGGACTCAATGGATTCTGTTGAGATGCAGATGTTTGTTGATTGTAACCATCTATAATATCTGCTTCATCATCGGATAAATCTGAATCAAAGTTTATTTCGTTATTGGCTGTAGTGTCTTGATCTAAAAGGTTATTCATTTCAGAAACCACACGTTTTCTGTTGTTTCTGCCGTATGTCTCTATTCCGTCCATAGAAGTCGTATACTGTGGTTGTTTAAACAACATATTTGGTGTTTGTCTGTTGGTTTGGAGTTATCTACAAGTATATTATGTGTAATGTTAGTACTCTTTCTAAACACTAATTTATACTGGATGCCCAATTCAGCACTAAAAAACAAGCATAAGGAGACAGGGAGAGGATTTTTCATCATGGTTCGGAGATAACAAAACACGTGATCACGTGTAAACAATTTTGCAAAGACGAAGTCATTATTCCGAAATGACAATTCACTAAACAGCAAGCAGGCAATAGATTAAAAGAAAGCGTAACTGTGGGGTTAAAATTAAGATAAAATTAGATTGTTTACAATTGAGTATTTGTTTTGTTAAAGAAAGAGCCAAAAAAAAGTTGTTTTAGTGTAAAAACTGTTTAAGCTGTATTAATTTAAATGTAAACAGCATTAAAAAAAGACTAATATATACAAATATGTAGCTAAACTGATGACTTTAATGTGTAAAATGCATACAGAAAATAAGATATTATATTTTTTATAAAAAATGTGTTTTTAATTATGCAAATGAAGTGTATGTGAAAATGATGACCGAATATGAATGCTAACATGCTGATGATTATACTACATATTTAACCCATAATATGTATGTTGGGGTTTTCTCATTTCTTTTCCTCATGCAAAGAGCATTATATACATTATAGCTTGGAGAAACGTTCAATATATATATATAAATATATATTAGTTAGAAAGCAAGTTGGCCATTAACTTCGATTTGGATATAGCAACTATACGAAAATAAGAAAAAAATATGTGATCTAAACATTGCCGATAATTGATTAAGTTTTTTATAATTAAACTGTGACTTTTTCGTTACAGTATCAAAAGTGTGGGACTATGATTTCATTTAATTGTTTCAAATTTAAAATTTCATGTTATTGAGATATGATCTCATACAAAACGTTTGAAACAGGGGTTTAATGTTGAAATCAAAAACTTATTTTTTTCAACTTTTTGTTGAAATACCAATTATCAAACAAATCAAAATAGCAAATTTGTTGGAGAGCTAATTACATGTTTCAAATAGATAGGTTATTCAGACCAATTAGTTTATTTGATTTTGGCAACATTCAACGGCTGCTTCTGTTTTTGATCATGTGATTTTATCTTAGTAGATGCACTATAAAACATCAATCTGGAAAAAAAGGGCAACGCGTAGCTATTCAATGCATCTAAACCGATGAAAAATACGCACACATATGTTTCATGTCATAAAGCAACAGCCACATATCAAAAGTCTGTGGTTAATGTGTAAAGAATACCATTTATGCATTTTACGATAGCATACTCGATATGCATTAATGCAGCAGAATGTATAATTAAAGTTGGCCCATCATCATTAGCGGCTAATAGATGCTGCTTAATTAACGATATTAATACGTTTTGTATTTATATCCATTTTGCTAGCAGGCAAGGACAATAGAAACGTGTGAAGATGTATTCGCTATATGTGCGGAAATGAACGGCGCCTGCAAATTTACGAAAAAAAAAAAAAAGAAACGATCTAGATATTGCGAATTTCCCTGTTCGAGAAAGAGGGGTATAAACACAGAACTGGTTGAAACAAGACTAGATTTCTTTTTCTTTTTTTAAATCACTCATTGAATAAAACTCAACAAGTAATAATATCAACAATATTAGTGGCTTACTTTCAAACGTGTCTGGTATGTTTATGAAACCCTTTCAAATGATATCATTGCAAAAATGTTACAGATAATTTGTATTAGGGTTATAGGGCTAACCTTTGATATACCAAATACATACACTTTTATAGGTGATATATAAGCGGACAAAAAACTTCTATTGTATCCTGCCATGTATCTATAAATAGATATAACATATTTAATATGTCTACTTTTCATGCATCACAATAAATCAAAGAACAATAGAAATGCAAAACACATCATATGCAACTTCTCTATGCATTAAAAAAAAAAGATATTTTAAAACACAAAAAATATGTTATTAAATGCATACGAATGGTTTTTTTCCAACGCCTGATGTTTTGTTCAATATATGACCTTTTTAGGTGAAATATTTGAAAATATTTTGCTAATATATAAAACGTTGTCGGGTTCATTTTTTTAAATATATTATATGGTATAAATAAACTCAAAATGGGCTATTCTTAATAATTTTGGCTTCTGAATTGAATTAAAGTTAGCATATATTTAAACAAATGAAATTTTGGAAGCCCCCAAAAGACACCTTCAACGCTATATTACTCCATATAATAGTTTGTTTCTATACATAAGCATAAATTCATTTTTTTTAAATTAATAATTCGATACTTCTTTATCACTTTCTTCATAATCAATCGAATTAGTTACAACCACGAATCAAAGAAGAAATCTCGTTTTTTTGTTGATTTATTCATTCCTACTTCCCTAACTCTTACAACTTTTTGCATTTTTCAAATCACGATTGGCTTTTGAGATACTATCATTAACCCAGAATTAAAGACATTAAACATCAGTTTTATCACTAGTCTATCACCTATCTTTGTTTTATAGCCTTTACCCACCGTCATAACAAAACAAAATCTTACAAAAAATCATGAACAAAATACAAAACATCACTATCGATAGCGGCAACCTTCAAGCACTGGATGATTATGAAGGAGACTCTAACGATTATATCAATATTCATTCCAACAAAAGAGAGCTGGTTTCTCCAAACATTGAATTTTTCTACAATAACCTTAAATCAAATGAATCAGACTTCGATTACACTTCTGATTTTGTTTTGAAGCCTATTTTGAAAAAGGCTCCTTTCCTTAATTACGTTGTTCAAAGCAGCTCAGGCAAACATAACTACAAAGATGCTGTCATTTTTGGTACTCAAATTAACATGATCAATGCTATCAAACAAAGACAGGAGAATCTAGCTTCTAATGCCGATATTGTTGCTGACTTGGCTCTCCCCCTTCCCTGCAATTCCTATGAAACTATAACAATAAAAATCAACACTGCAATTAAGAATCAATACATTCAAAAGAAATGCTTTGAGGACAATGGCGGGTACTACTATAGCGAGGAGGATCACCAAAGTACAGCAAACGATGATGTTGAGGAATTTGCCATCATCAATGCTGAGCTTCTCGACGGGGTCGATGAGTATGACAGCAATAAGCTTATTTTCAAGAAACAAAAGATCACTAAGAAGGTGAGATTTGTTTAAGATGATCTTTCTGTAACAATATTATAATGTAACTTTCTTTTTTTATTTCATAATATATAAATCCTTTATAATGAAAATCCTTTAACTTTACCACATTTGGGTGTCCTTTCAAATATCATTCTTACTACCTCTTCTCTGTGATTAAGTAAACAACAAGTTTAATAAAAGTAATTGGTCGTTATTCGTGCTTATTTTGATATATATATGTTTGCACCTACTTGTTCAACCAAGATCTTATCTTCAGTAGTCAAATTTAAAACTTGTAAGAACAATTGAGAAACTTCACTTTTACTTAAACCCTTGGCATCAAATATATCCACAAAATCCTTCTTTTCGCTGGTTGTCTTGGCCAAAATCATTTCCTGTTGGATGTGATCTTTTTCCCTTTGGATTCTCATGCTTGGGGTAGCAGAGGTCAAATATGAACTTTGAGTGTTACTTGTCTTTTCCGTTTGGTTATCCCCCAAGTCCAATGACTCGTTTATTGATCCATGATCCATTAAGTTAAAGTCATTGGTGTCATTTCCAAAGTCTTCAGGTTCTTCAAGATTGTCAAATTGTAAAGATAAATCACCAGCGTTCTCATCATCACTTTGAACTATAGAAGTATTAACATTACTTGTTTTTGTCTTCTTTAATTGTCTTAAGTCAATCAAGGACATTGTTTGAATGTCGTTATAATTGTAAATTTGCTCTAATAGTCTCTTGTTGACTCTTCCACTTGAGTTATCTTCATTTTGAACATTGAATGGTCTTTTTAATGCTTGCAGATAAACCCTCTTAGGAACCTCAACTGCTCTGTCAGGAGTAACGACTTGTAGATTGTAATTCTTAATGAATCTGTTGTTTGGTATACCAAACTGGACTTTTTTTCTACTTTGTTTGGAAACTGGAGAATCAGGTGGAGTATTGATATTTAAGTCCATATCATCAAACTCAACAATGTTTTCAGGCTCACTCATAATTCTTGGTTGTTCAAGAGAAAAATCACCGTCATCCAACTCGTCATCACCCTGGTTGTTCAGAATATCATCATCTTGGTCCATGTCCTGGTGGAAGCCAAATGGATCTTCATCTTGCTGAGGCTCATTGATGGCCAAATCATCATTAAGACTTGAGATACCAGATACATCTGCTTTGTTTAAGAAACTCTCATTTCTACCAAATTCTACATCATCTAGACTCATGCTTGCATTGGAACTGCTTTGAGTGTTGTTGTCATATCTCTCATAGTTCAGCAATGAAGTTCTTTTATCTTTCTTTCCTCTTCCTACTTCGATATCATCATCCAAAGCCAGATCATCTAGGTCTCCATATTGAAACAAACTTGTAGCATCCAATGCATCTTGAATAAGATTGTTTTTCTTTTGTTGAGACTTCAAAGTTGTCTTGGTACTCAAGTACTTGTTGATATCCCCATTATTCAAAGAAATGATATTGTTGATATCAGAAATAATTCTTTTGCTTGTAACGTCATCTTTGCTGTGAATGTTCAAGTTTTGATTGTTGGAAATATTTATGCTATTTCCAGTTAAATCAGAAGACGTCGTTATACTTGTTAGGTTGTTTTGACTCTTGAATACATTTCTCAAATGCAAAATGGTTCCTGTAACATCATCCAATAAAAGCTTGGTTTTGTACTTGTATATTTGAATGATGTTTGTTAAATATATACTGTTGTCTTTCAAATTGAAGTACTCTTTATTACTAGAAATAATAAGCTCAATTAGCTCAGGAATATTCGATTTTGTTATAACTTGCTTTTGATTCTTGTTGGTAATGTTCTTAATGCTGTTGTTAATTCCAAGATCCTTCAGTTCAATGCCTGAACGTACAGTAGCCATGTTTGTATGTGGTTGCCTGTGTATTTGGTCTTATTTAAAATATTTAAAATCCCAGAACGAAAAACATGGCCAAACGCGTAAACTGCACAGCGAGAACTCAGCAACGCATAAAAAAAAGGGCCTAAATCCGCAGTCACGAGTGCTGGTGTTACCCGACCATACGTTATTTTTCCCGCGAGCGGCTGTATTAAAGTCACGTGAGTTTATGACGCGTAAACCAAGAAAAGCCGAAAAGCCGAAGTTTAGGCATTAGACTGCAAGCAGACCAGCTACTCAATGTGCAAGTGGAGCTTGACATTCAGCTGCACAACGTGCAAATCACGTTTGTTATCTAGCTACTTAATTGTAACTCCCCCCAACAGCACACTTCATGGCCTCATTTTCGCTGTGTTCATCACAGAGCGAATCGTACAGCACCCAAAAAAATAGCTGTAAGCTCAGTTTTGTACCGCGCTACACATTACCATCGGACATAAGAGGTTTTTACACCCGCTACCACATCACTATCGGACATAAGAAGCCCCAACTCCCGCGACCAAATTTTCAAAAACTCACACTCCCGTCTATATCTCGCTGGTTGTTTTTTTGCCACCGTGAATATCTTCTAATACACGGTATTTTCAAAATATACTTGATACAAACACCCCAATACAAAGTCACAGCTACACCATTTTGCTCTATTCACTATGGGTCAAGACATTTCAGCTTTAAACGGAGCAGGTAAGAAGAACAACAAAAAAAACGGAAAGCCAAAGTATGAACCACCGCCAGAATACAAAAATCTAAGATTGAAAGGTAACAAGAAGAAGAAGAACGGTAATAAGAACGATCTTGATTTACCAAAGATTCTACCAAATACCAGATGTAGATTGAAGAAGTTAAGAATGGAAAGAGTAAAGGACCATTTGCTTTTGGAACAAGAGTTCATCACCAATAAAGAACAAATGGATGTTAAAAACGCCAATGATCTAAATGGCCAAGATACCGGTGATTTGGAACTAGATGAAATCGAAGCCATAGCCAAGAACTCTAAGGGTAAAGTCAATGAAGAACTGTTGAAACTAGAGAGCATTAGAGGTTCTCCTGTGTATATCGGTACTCTTGAAGAAATGGTTGATGATGACCATGCCATCATTACATCCCCAACAACCGCTGATTATTATGTTTCTATTTTGTCATTTGTTGACAAAGACTTATTGGAACCTGGTGCCACTGTTTTACTGCATCACAAAACTATGGCCATTGTAGGTGTTTTACAAGATAATGCAGATGCCACCGTCAATGCTTTGAAAATAGACAAGTCTCCATTGGAAACTTATCAAGATATTGGTGGTTTGGAACAACAAATCCAAGAAATCAAAGAAGCTGTGGAACTTCCTTTAACTCATCCGGAATTATATGAAGAAATGGGTATTAAGCCACCTAAAGGTGTTATTTTGTACGGTGCTCCAGGTACAGGTAAGACTTTGTTAGCAAAAGCCGTGGCCAACCAAACATCTGCCACTTTCTTAAGAATTGTGGGTTCAGAATTGATTCAAAAGTATTTGGGTGATGGTCCAAGACTTGTTAGACAGATCTTCAAAGCAGCTGCTGAAAATGCCCCTTCAATTGTTTTTATAGATGAAATTGATGCAATTGGTACTAAGAGATACGATTCAAATTCTGGTGGTGAAAGAGAAATCCAAAGAACCATGTTGGAATTATTGAATCAATTAGATGGGTTTGATGATAGAGGTGATATCAAAGTCATCATGGCCACAAATAAAATAGAATCACTTGATCCTGCTCTTATCAGACCAGGTAGAATAGACAGAAAAATCTTATTTGAAAACCCAGATTTAAATACCAAAAAGAAAATATTACAAATTCATACTTCTAAAATGACCCTAGCAGAAGATGTCACTTTAGATGCCATAGTAACTTCAAAAGACGATCTTTCAGGTGCTGATATCAAGGCTTTGTGTACTGAAGCTGGTTTGTTAGCCTTAAGAGAAAGAAGAATGCAAGTCACAAAACAAGACTTTGAAAGTGCTAAGGAAAGAGTATTAAAGAATAAGGTTGAAGAAAACTTAGAAGGTTTATATGTATAATTTAAATGTTTTTTTTATTAATTTTTTTTTAAAAAGCTAATCTTTTTCTTTTGGAAAGTACAGAAGTCATCTGCTGCCATAAATGACTTAGTTTGTTTATTTTGACATATTATTTTATAGTAGCTTTCGCTCAGTTTCTTTTCTATGTCAAAGTATTTCTTGAAATCACCATCAGTAATGTATCTGTTCAATTTATCGTTTTTGAAATCCAAATATGGGTTGTACAGAGCTTGTGTTGAACTCTTAAGGAATACTGGTTTTCTATCAATCACATCACCGCTGTAGAACTTTTTGTAGAACTCTTCGGAGCTCATTTGTATTTCAAGATTAGACATCGTACCCATTCTCATAGATGCATAATCATAAGTTTCTGAACTCTTCACAGGATCGAAAACTGCCTCAGCAACGTTCTTTCCAATGGTACTGGATAAAGTAGTTACCATGTTGTAAGGATTTTTAGTTATATGCAAGGCAGCAGTGTAAGCTTCGTGATTGATGCTGGTTTCTTCAATACTCTTCATTTCTAATAGTGTCTTGTACCATTTATCAGCAAATACTTTATAATACAAAGCTACCAACACAGTAGACAGGTGTTTTGTTTTGTCCACTAGTAAAATATTGGAATCAACTGTCTTTGAAGGTAAAGAATTTTCTAGATCTGAAAGTGGTGTATCAGCATCAGCCAAGAAAAATTTGTTATTGGTTATATCATTTAATCCATGGCTTACTCTTCTTTGTAGATTTGGTTGTTCACCAATTAGCTCATAAAAGACAGGAGATGTTAATCTGATTTGACTTCTAGGCCACAAAACCATTCCGGTTTCTTCGAACTTGTTGAAGCTGAATAGATAGTCTGGGTTGATTACTGGCAAATAATTTGGTTTTATCAATAATGTCTTTTTGGTACTAGATGCTAATAAAGCATATGAGTCATCTATATCTTCTCTATCTGTAAACATCTCTATCTTGTTATCTTCGAAAAACAAGAATTCATTTAACTTATTGTCTATTGGAATAGTAACACATTTGGATTTATGCTTTGTATCAGCTTGTTCCAATAAAACTTCACATTTTTCAAGATCTGAGTCAATGAAACGTGGTGGAATATAAACTTCTATAAAGCTATTACTTCCCAATTCTCTTAGGATACTAACAACTCCCATAGCAGCTATAGTCTTTTCTCCACCAGCAGGAATTACTATCCCATTAGTCATAGAGTTTTCAAAAAGCTTATGCAAATCAGAACTCATTGCTAAATTTCTAATTTGATGCACATAATTATTATGTAAATCGTTGTTTTTGACCTTGTTAATAACATCTTCAGAGTCTATACACTTGGCTAGGTTTGTGAATTTCAGCAAACTGCTTTCTTCACTGTTCAAAATCGATAAATCTTTTGGTAAAGAACATTTTAATTTTTTCGTCACCGGCTTTGTTAACAATGGTTCCTTGTTGATTAGTAACTTCAAAATCTTAGAAACAAAGTTTGTCTTGTAATAAACCTTATTGTTCTCATCAATTGGCTCTCCATTCAATAAAACATCTTGATCTTCAACCTCTATACCTTTAAATTCATTCACTATACTATGTGCAAGATATAGCAACTTATCATTAGGTTTATTCATGATGAAATTTTCTTGAAGCAAATGCTTGTTCATCACTTTCTGCTCTGAATCCGAAAGTTTTATGAATCTGTCAAAAAACAGTTGCTGGTCCAAATCCATTCGTTCTTTTTCAAGTCGTTTCAACCTATAAGAAGGATCGAAAATCCCATTACCAAAGCAAAACAACGTAAAAGATACCAAACAAAAAACAGCGACTACAGTAGCTACTTTCAAGTTTTTTTTCCCAAATTTTTTCACAAGCTTCTTCTTGTATCTTTGAAACTGACTTCTCTGTTTAGTCTCGTCATGTTCTGTATACAAGGGCCCTACCATCTCGTTATTCCTTGTTAATTTGGTTGCTTTTCAACAAGTTGTTTATTCAATTTTTAAAATTTTTCCGTTTTTTTTAAAACATTCTCCATTGTGAATAATACAGCGTATCCGCTGTAGAGAATTTTTAAAAAGGTCGAATTAGCCTACGAAGGATAATTTTGAGGGAGAAAACAGTCGAGAACGTTTTTTTTTAAAAAAAATTAAGTCATTTTGGAATGGGCTATAGAGTGGGTATAGAGTAGCTATAGAGTGGCTATACAGTAGCTATAGAGTAGCTATAGAGTGTCTATACAGTAGCCTTATCCCCGACGTGTACCACTACAAGGGCTGGGGAGAAGAAGCAAAGCGTTCGGTATTTTTACATATATATATATATATCAATCCATGTTGAAGCCGTCCCAAAAGGTAGAAAACAAGTTGTCAACGTCTTTGTTGGTCAGAAACTCTTCCATAGTCCCTACATCTATTCTTTCTACCATATTTCTTCCGTTACCCATGTTTTCTCCTTTATAAGACAGCCCATTGCTGCTGGTAGTGGCGTTAATTGTTGAAATTATGCTGTTTGAGGAGTCACTTATGACCGAGTTTGGCGGATTCCCCGACGTTTTGTTCACATTGTGCTGCAGTCTTTCGTTGCTCTGGGAAAACTTTTGTGGAGATTGCGACGAAGCTTTTTGTTGCTGGTCTATTTTACCAAATGCATGTAACATTTGACTAGGCGATGGATAGTTATTCGGACTGGTATTTCTGCTTAGCTCCATGTTCTTCATAAACACTTCTGAGCTAGGCGTGCCTATTTTAGGTATTGGCAACGGAGAGGCTATAGTGCTAAAATTCGTATTGAATCCAAACATCCCTGGATTATCTGATTTAATAGAGTTTGTCAGAGCACTCAACTTTGGCAATTTAATGTTATTTTTGCTTCTAGGTTTTGCATTTAGATCTTTTGATGAAGCTGCTCGTGTGATATCTGATCCCATCTTCTTGAACTTCTTCACTATATCATCATATCTCTTTTTATTTCTGGATAGCTCCATGTCTGCTATGCTATCATGTTCAAACAGAGAGGTATCAAAGATAAAATCTAATTCGTTTTTCAAATCTTCTCTATCTGTAACAAATTCAGGCAAAGCATACACAAATTCTTTAAGGGTCTCAAATTTCATACCTTGTTGTGCCATAAACAACTGAGCTACGATTCTACTACATAGTCTAATTCTATGACTAAATAGATTAACAAATGAATGTACTCTATGTATTCTGTTTTTGCCATTGTAAATATCTTTTTTGATCAAAATTTGACTACACAATCTTAATAATTGATGAACTCTGATAGTACACAGAAACAAATCTGTTGTAATATTTTTAGAATATGAGGCAGCAATAAAGATAATATTGGAATATGATCTTTTAATAACATCAATTGATTTTAAAGATAAAATTGACTTACCTGAAAGAATTGAGATGCTCAAAGTAGTGACTTCATTGTTTAGGGCCAATTTACTGAATAAGTCAATGGCTTCCTTTGATGATCGCAATAAACTAGCATCAGTGCATGTTTTTTCCAATCTTGAAATTATCGATAAAGTACTAGTCAACATGTAAGAACGCATGGAAGAAGCATTCATTAAATACCTTAACTGTACAAATTTTGCGTATTCGGTATTACCAGTATTATTTTCGCTGGCCATTAATAACTTATGAACATTTCCAATGATCATCTTGAACATTGTATTAAACTTGTTATAGTATTCAACTTTGTTTAGCAATCTTTTCAAACGGTCATTGTTGATACTCGGGTCCATTTTTAACAAAGAAGTTAAGCTTGCGTAATCGGAGCTGAATAATACCGAATTCATAAAGTCAGAAGTGATTATACTGCAACTCACGTTTAAGATTTCTAGCTTATCATCAATAGATAAACCCGGATCAGTTAATATGGTAAATCCTTTGTTTAGTAGAAACCATTTCAAGTCACTAATGCTTACCACACCTGAGTGAATAAAGAATTTTGGTAATAAACATGTTACATGGTCAATATTAATTAAGGGAGCACTACCAAAACCAGTTTGAATTTTAACATCCCAATAAACCGCTTTCCAAAAAAGCTTTCTTCTCTTTTCAGCTGAAGCTTCATCCAGGTCTAAGTAGTTTTCAAACTTGTCAAGACCGATTTCTAAAACACATCTCACAAACGAGGATAAAATTTCGTAAAATACATTTTTGGTTGAAAAAGTGAACTGTTGCTCAAACTTGACTAACATCGACTCGATAAAATCCAAACTCTCTACGGAACAAAACTTGGACTTTTCAGAAAAGTGAATGGAATTAATCAATAAAATATCTTCAACTTCAAAGTATTCCAAAGAATCGGCAAAAAGTGAGTCCTTTTGAGTATTTTCTGGCTCAGCCAAAGAATTCAAAATATGTGGTCTAAAGTTTTCTTGGTGAACAGATGTAAGTACTACAAAATATTGAAACAATGTAGAAGCATAAGAAGACTCGTTGACCATTTTGTTTAAGTTTCTATGTGTTTCCTTAAATTTGGGATATTTTTTCAGAGTTTCGTTGATTAACGAAATAGGAAGCTTTGAATATAAAAGCAAGACTTTGTCTGACGTCTTGGAAACTGTAGTCAGTTCATCAAACAAATCATTTCCGAAATACTCAAATGGATCTGTATACATATCGATTTCCATGTTTCCGCATGACAAGTGATACTGTATAAATTTCAAGACTAAAAATAACGTAGCTTTCAAATCTCTTTCAGATACAATCTCAAAGTTTGGATTTCTACCAATAATTTCTCTCATAATCGTTTCAAAACCAGGCTTAGATATGAAAGCATCTGTATTGTATTTTCCAAAGATTATTGGTAAGAATTTCAATGATGTATCATGATTATTCCAATATGATTCACGTGCATCGGGAATGACTTCACCCGTAGTAGGATTTAAATCAAAAGCCAATACAGGATCTAAACTAATTTCTTTGAATCCAGAAAATTTTATTAATTGATTTTCTACAGAATTGTTCATATCTTTGTTTTCGTCGTCATCCTCAATTCCATTAACCTCTTGTATCTTCCTTTTATGAGTTTTTTTAGTGGATTTTAGTATATCGAATTTATCTATTGGTACAT
>ERZ794936.458-NODE-458-length-19517-cov-6.527489_pt1 | contig 19517 bp, 15 predicted proteins | sample MGYA00511083_ERZ794936 | MGnify/ENA primary metagenome ERZ794936 (study PRJEB30137, sample SAMN04331409) | food metagenome | isolation source: Y2 must sample point D1 replicate A | place: Australia: South Australia | collected 2014 ... | reverse complement strand
ACAAATAAACATTCCCACAAAGATTCACAAGCGAATTACTCGAAGATTGAATGTTTCCATTGAAGTCAAATATTCATTATACCTCATAATGACGAGTCAAGTAAAGAGAGAAATTTAAAAGAAATCTTTGATGGCAGGCAACCATCGAATTGTCGGTTGGAAGGTCTTCACCGTGTCACCCGCGAAAGTCCCTTACCCCTCAAATTGTTTCGAGATCAAAGAGACATTTGATTTGAAGGCTACGCTGTTCAGGCAACTCATCTTTTGCGCATCATGACATTGATATACGATTTATTCCAAGGGGCCATTCAAGGCTTGTGGCATTCGCGGTTTCACATTATTCATTCATTTATCATCACCCCCATCGGCATTCTTTTGCTTCTTTGCATATTGTATGGTTTCAATGTGCTACTCAAGGACATAGCGCATGTTTATTTCCCAAGTTCAGTCTTTTGTATGCTTATCAACTTATTGATATTGATGTCTTTGAGTATGGTCTCAAACCTAGAGTCCAGAGAAAGCAAATCATTCAAAATAGTGCGTGTGCTCGGCAGCCTGGCATCTTGGGTTTTGCAGCACTATCTCATGTTGATAAGGCCGCCGATGAACTTTTCACTCAAGTGGATAAATGTTTTCTTCATTCCATCTTTCGTTATCCTTCCACTAAGTGACCGTATCACCTTCGTTGAGTGCATGAAAATTGCAGCTATATTTGTCTTCGGCGGTCTATCATTGATGATATTCAATATATATACGATTCGTGCGATTAGAAAATTCTTAAAACTACTCGGGCAAGAGTTCCTAGCTCCAAAGAAATGTGAGCTCATCTCGACGCAGAGAAACAACAAGAAAAGAAAAGACAAATGTGACAATTACACAAATCAATCTTACATTTTGCCTCAGGTTGATATTACAACAATAGACCTCCTGTGCCTTCGCAAAGTGAAAACGGAGCCGACTGTCAGCTCAGAGCTTCCTTTCTCTACGCTTGGATCATTCGTCGGGCAGAATACTGTATTGCACAGTTTTCCATCTTCCGCGACAACTCCGGCTTATATTCTTGGTTCAAGCAAAGGTCTTTCAAGCAACTCCCTCAACAGTTCCGACCGGCAAGAGGCTCTTTACTCTCAGATTCTGCTCCCCATGAGTCAACTCAATGAAAGAGCTAAGCTGATTGCAATCTTTATTACAAACTACATTGACTGGATATTTTATCTTCTTCTATTTTGTGTCGCGTTGCCACTATATTACGTTGGCGCAATTCATGTAATGTTACCTTTTCACTTAGGATTGACCGTTATCGCTTACTATGTCGCCATTCTTTCCTTAGACAGATTTCCATCCGCGAAAAAGTATGCGCATCCTATTTTGATCCTGACGGCCGAGATTTTGCTCGTATGCTTCATATCTTCACTCATCTATCATCGTGGGAACTTGAGTGGGTTTCTCGATGATTTGAAGTACTACAAGACAGGCAAAAATTATCTCAATTTGTTCAACGGAAAAGCTTTATATGACAATGGAAAGCCTGTGCCTGGCTTGAGTATGGGGTTCACGTCTCAGCCCATGTGGCCTGGTTGTGGTGACATATTGACGTCGTTGATGGACATTTCGATCGTGTCTCTATCATTACCTATGTTCACACACAGACATGATTTCATCAAGAACTTTTGGTTACTTATGCCCACTATTTTGACATCTACATGTCTAACATTTTTTTGCTATCCATTGATCTGCTTCCACATCGGCATCAGCTCAGAAAGATCACTTGGGTTCATTGGCCGCCTGGTGACTCTTGCGCTTGGTACACCCCTTATCACCTCATTGGGTGGTTCTGTGTCACTTATGGCGGTGTGCACCATCCTAAGTGGTATTTGCGGGGTTTTGATCGGAGATTGGTTTTTCAAGCTATTCAAGATTCCCTCGAACGACTTTGTTACTAGAGGAGTTACACTCGGTATTAATTGCGGAGCAATTGCAACTGCGCACTTGCTTGATCTGGACCCTAGGGCTGCTTCTATGAGTTCATTGAGCTTCAGCTTACTTGGGACCATCATGATCATTTTAGCTAGTGTTGGGGCTATTCGAGAAATTGTTAGAAGTTGGGTGGGCTTGTAGGTAACGCCTACTGGAATCTGCAGGGCTGCGACCTCTCAAACGCGTGACGCGTCAAGATTTCCATTCAATGTCCTGGGGACAAGACACTCTTCAGAATCATGCATACACCAAATGAAACGACAAAAGTCTTGGTGATTCCGAAATGCATAAATAGGCTAGAGGTAGTAAATATCAAATACGGGGAGCTTTCAAAGTCGTTGGCCGTCACTGAGGAACACATATATGAGCTTCGTGAGTTAGGGCCTGTGAGTGAGTTTGATAACAAGGGCTGGCCTCAGCTACCTGGCGGTGAAGCATTGAGATCCATTATTCTTGAACCAATACCGAACAAATCTATGGGCGCAGTCTTATCAGACCCCAACTTCATCGCGCTAGCAAAATTCGATATGGTTTTCCCGTTTATTACGTGGGTGACCTCTGACCCAAATTTTAACCTGTCCAGGGCGCACACGAGTGAGGACATAACGGAAGGGTTTCTCTCTTCAATCGAATACACGCAGCCTCTTCAGTTGTTAGAGCTGTATGTACTCGATTGTATCGATCGAACTTGTGAGAGCGTGGAAGAACACGGCGAACAATTTTTCAAGGCCAGTCAAACCAAAATGCACCACCTTATCGCTGAAAAAATTTTCAGAATGAGGGATGTGCTACTCGAAAACCCCAGCTACATTCTCATAAATAAAGTGAAAGGGAATTTTTTGGATACACATGTCGAGGTCCCAAAAATCGTGTTCGAGCAACAAGTCTTGAAATTTTGCACTGACTTTGTCTTTGGGACATATCTTGACGAGACCATTAGAGAAGAGCATGATAAGCATATGGGGCAAGAATATTCGGAGTTACAAAGTTTTTTGAAAAGTCAGGAGGAAAGGCAACAAAGCGCGACAATAGCAGAGTTAAACTTGTCATCTATCCACGTGAAAGCAAAACCGGAGTCTGCTGATAGGCAGAAAAACAATATGAATCCGGTGAAAGCTACGAAGAAAAGATCAAGCAAAATTGCAGTGGGAAAAGGAGCTTTGGACCATTTTTTTAAAAAAAAGTAGCACAGCGGCTAACTCTAGTGTGCTATCGAGGCGCTCCAACTTCAAGCAATCGCATGTTCATTTTCGTGTATCGCTCCTCTTCATCACATTTAAGAAGTAACTTGATTTTCTCACTCAAAGACTCTGCAATCGAAAAGGCCGAATTGGCCAATTGTAAGAGACTCGCCCCATCAATTGGTAGACCTCCGTTTTTCGACACCTGTATCAATTCTCTGTTCTTGTTGATTGTGATTACGAGAGATCCGTCTCTCACAGCTTCCTCCGTCAAGTCTGCGTCAATGACAGAAATCTCTTGATTTAGGTCTCCCTTTATATTTTCGACCTTGTCGAGTGGATTGAAAAAGGAAAAAGTAACACAAATTGGCACATGAAGAATGCTCAAGGGAACTGGCTGCCGCTCAAGGTAATCATAAACAATGATCTCGGTCCCTTTTATTGACACATCGGGCTTTTTGAAATGTTGAAGAGCTGTCATTACGCCCAAACAAGACGCATCTATGAAACCACCGTCATGATTCAAAAAGTTGATATCAGCCGTGATATGCCAAACTTTCTCTCCAGCTATTATGCACAAGCTCTCGAGGTCCAACGCATTTGATCTTCGAATCGCTTTTTCTATTAATCTCGAGATGAGCACCTCATCATCGGTGCTCTTCCCATTCTCAAAAGTAGGCGATGCCATTGAACTAATCTCCGTGTTTATTGTAAAAACTCCCTCGAATGGCCGGTCCTCGTAAGGTTTGATAATCGAGCAACTAACCCTCACTGCTAACCTCGTATTACCAAGTTCTACTTCCACGAATCCATACTCAGACTTGGAGATGGAAATAATGGGTTCTCTCATCTCATCGAGTTTTCTCCCATTGAGGCGTACTCCATTTTTCAAGGCTTCGAAAACATAGTTTTTCTCGTTGAGCGACACCGCGGAGGCTTTCACCATAATCAGTCAAATAGTCCGAAAGTCTCTGAAAATAAACCCTTCAGGCCCTCACATTATGGAAGGGGGCGACTAGATGTTCTTCACATAACAAATCACGTGATCAATCTATTTTGATAGAAATGTCTAATTCAACAGCATTTCTCATCGTAGTTCAACTTTGCTTTCTTTACAGATTCACCTTTAGGCTCGTAATATATAAAAATATCTTGCTAAGTATTGTCAAAACAGATACGTATAAGAATGTTCATTATCATGTGGTACGCGCACGACTATGCAATATTTGCACTTTACGTTGGCCGCTGCCCGCCAACACACCACCTACATCCCTCTGCACATGCAATCAGTTAGACTTTTGAGGACGGTCCCTCTCTGGAACGTGGCTCGCGGCTACCGTTTCATGAGCAATTCAAGACCAGGTATTTCCCCTTTAACCTTTTTTCAAAAGGAACGGTTGCCCTCCAATACGTTGTTCAAGTTCGTACCTCAACAAACCGCCTATATCGTGGAGCGCATGGGAAAGTTTCACAGGATTTTAGAACCGGGATTGGCACTTTTGATTCCAGTCATTGACAAAATCACTTATGTTCAGTCGTTGAAGGAGACCGCCTTGGAGATACCCTCTCAGAATGCCATTACATCTGATAACGTCTCTTTGGAATTGGACGGAATATTGTACATCAAAATTCATGATCCTTACAAAGCATCTTATGGTGTTGAAGACTTCAGATTCGCTATAAGCCAACTAGCCCAGACAACCATGAGATCCGAAATAGGCTCTATGACTCTAGATTCGGTCTTAAAAGAAAGGCAGCTTTTGAACAATAATATAAATGGTATAATCAACGATGCTGCTCGCGAACATTGGGGAGTTCAGTGCTTACGGTATGAAATCCGTGATATCCACCCGCCACAAAACGTATTAGAAGCCATGCATAGGCAAGTGAGCGCTGAGAGATCCAAAAGAGCCGAAATTTTGGAATCTGAAGGTGCAAGACAATCGAAAATCAATATAGCGGAGGGCGAAAAGCAGTCATTAATACTTCAAGCTGAAGCCACTGCTCAAAGTATTGAAAAGATAGCGAGCTCTATAAAAAATACCCCTGGTGGTACGGACGCCATCAACCTCCAGGTTGCGCAGCAATACATCAAGGAGTTTGGAAAACTTGCGAAGGAAACAAACACCATAGTGCTTCCATCGAATCTCGGTGACTTGAGTGGCCTAATGGCTACAGGTTTATCAATTATGAATTCCATGAAAGACAAGCAAGACAATAATGCGCCGAATTCACAAAATTAAGCTATTGTATATAAAATCTAAGTGTCTTGATATCATGTCTTCCTCCAGATCTCACCATCATTTTTGCCCTCGCCTTGGCTTTCGATAATTGGAACAAGGTGACTCAAGCGAGCTGATTAAACTGACTCCGCTTTTTCGAAGTCGATTGTTACCGGCAAGTTGGAATCTTTCCTCGTCCTCTTTTTGGCTAGCTTCTTCAGATTAAATTTGGAATTTAGTCTCTCCTGCCATTTTGAAAAATTCGTACGGACGCACCATTGATAAAACCACCACTCCAACAAAAAAATAAAACCAGCGATCAAAAATCCCCCAAGAACGGCTAGACCAATATGCTTAGCCATTAGTTTCATGAGTCTGGCATCATCAAGATGCCAAGAAGATCCAGGCGCGATCGAAAAGAAGGACTCGGAATTGGCCTTGTAATCATGAGGAAGAAGAACTCTCACTTTTCCTGCCTCCGGCACACCCTTCCTTTTGTACTGCATTAACATCACAGATAAGAACAATGGACCAGTGGAAAACATTATAGTGATATACGGTACAAGCCAATTGCGTTGATACCTTTCTAAGTTCTCCAAGACTTTCAAGAAAAATAGATGACCCTGCACTGCACCCATAACATCATTAGATATTCCTGTCGGCTGTGTTTCACGGACGAAAGCTGGCGCTGTTAAAAGTGGGTCCAATCGTCTCATACACCCGTCATCCAAATCAATATAAATACCTCCATAGTGCGCCAACGCAAAATAACGAATCGCATCGGCTCTCTGAATCGGGTATGGATAAGAATCCCAAGTCTTTAAAAACCATGGGTATTTCTCGGCGATGAAGTCCCTGGCCATCTCGTCCGTCCACAAGATGTATTGATAGTCCGGGTGTAGATCGACACATGCTTGTTGGCCCGGCTGCCAGGTCTCGGGAATCTGATCAGTTTTGTAAGTCTGATGTATAATTTTGGGAATAAGAAGGCTTTTGTCCAACTTTCCATCAACGGGATTAAGCTCCATATCAAGGAACGAATCGGGGAATGAGTCGTCGAAGAGTAGGCTGATCAAGTCATAGGTGCAATAGACCAAAAACAAAACGATAGCTGCATGTCCCCATAAAATGTATTTTAGTTCTTTTCTCATATCGAGAACGGCAGTATAGGCTGTCTGTAGTTGAGGTGGCAGCAAAAATGTCTGGTCGATTGAAAATGTGAAGTTGAAGGTTTGTTTACTTTAGCACCAGAGGCTACACCCCAATTTACGTATCAGATGAGAAACGAAATTCAATGCGACGGAAAGCGGTGTCAAGCAAAAGCTCTTAAGAAAGATTTGAATCGGTCAAAAAATAATGGATATATGGGGAGATTAGGGTATGAAGTCTGGCGTGAGCGGAGAGTGAGTGGGCGGTGAGCGGGCAGTGTTGGGAAACGAGAACTGCAGCGGGTCTTCACGTAAGACGCCAAAGCATGAAGGAAAGCAAAGAAGGGCGAAAAAAGAATTCGGTGTAATAGATGAGATAGTTACTTCTAATTTTGCCAGCAAGACATTCGAAGTGGCAGACTATCTAAGCGTTCCTGAATGTTACTTTGAATACAACTTAACTGTAATCAGCGAAATTAAATTTCGACTTGGCTTACATGAAGCGAAGTCGCCTTGCGCCTGTTGATAAAAAAAAATAGGGGTAAAATATATATTCCTGCACAAAAAAAGGAGATGACGCCGTGGTGCCTTCACGGGCCTTCTTCACTTGAGAGCGCGAAACGACCAACTTGCACTCTGGCATAGCAAGATGCGCGAACTAAATGACGCGGGTCGGAGCCTATCTGATATGTTCATTACATATCTCCACTTTGTAGAACACGCGGCAATGTCTTATTCACACACGAAGAGGTAACACGTACTAAGCATATTTGCTGTTTGTCTCATTAAAGCTTGGCCCGCGGAATACTTGTAGCAGATTGCAAACTTTCAGCCTCTTTGTCAACTATGGCTAACATCCAGCTGGTTAGAAATTCATCAGTCGAGTTATGCCTGAGTTCTTGCAAAAAATCTGAAACAAGCTGTAAGCTCTCCACATTTTTGACGATTATAAAAGCCTTTGTTTTCTTCTTGTTCTTGTGAATTTTGATCAACCCTATGTTGTCTAAGTATAACAAAGTCGATAGAAGATATTGCTTGTTGTACGTTTCAACGTGGTAGGCTTCAGTTTCGTCTTTAAAATTCTCCAGATTGTCTTTTTGGATTATCCTCAAAAGACCTTTTGTTGTTGGGTATCTCTTCAGCAATGTCTCATCATCAATTATTCGCTTACTCATCATTAGTTCGTCCGAGCTTGTTCGAAGCTGCAAGCTTGAGTCTAGGGTTCTTTCCACGCAGATGGCAAAAGAATCTATAAAGGGCTGAACGATAGTAGCAAGAAGTTCATGAAAACGTAAATCCTTAATCTCAAGATCGGCAGACACCACGTCCAAATTTTGATATTCTTTCAAGATGTTCGAGATATCGTGACTTTCATTGTAGTCGTAATCAAAGAGAAACTCGTTTCTCAAAACTCCAGTGAGAATGTGGTAAAGCTTCTTTACCAAATTCTGGTTCAGCGTGCGAAGTAAAATGAATGAAACCAAGCATTTGTTGATGATCAAGTGTATAGAAAGGTTTTTGTAATAAAGAAGCTCGAAGGTGTTCACTATCCTAACCCGTTTGTTCTCAGGATTGACCTGAATGAATCTGAAGAATTTCAAAATCTGGCTTTCTATCAATGCACACTTCTTCTCGTTTGAAAGATGCGCGATACTTTTGAGGAGTTTCTTGTTCGCAATGTTCGAAGTCTCCGGTTCAAGTACCTTAATAAGTCGGTCCATAATGGTGATCAAGTCTTGCACAAAAAATTCTTTGAGTCCACAATAGTAGTAAAATGTTTGAATTGTGATACCGACGATTACAATTTCGGGCATATGTGCAACTTCATTTATCGAATGTAAGATTTTGAATCCTAGCTTTTTGAGGTTGGCATTGTGCTCATGGTCAGTCCCCACAGCTGAGGACGTTTTATCGCGAGCGGCGTTCTCGGGATTATTGGCAAATGACGAATATGTGAAACTTTGCGCAAGCCTCACGAAAACTTTACCACTCAAAGTTTTCTTGCTGTTATCGACAAACCCGTCAGTCTGAACAGTATAACAGTCGCCTTTGCGTTTTGGGATGAGACTTGAGACGCCATTTTTCATTATATTGAAAAAGCTCTCTTGTTCTTTGTCCTTTCCAACTAGCTCCTGTAAATAGCCGTCTGCCTCATAGACTCTCTCATAGGTGATGGACACAGGCTGCATCAAAAGATCAAAATTTGGGTTTTGCACCTCGTTTCTCTGCCTCTGATATATTGATGCCAACATTTTCAATACGCCAAACTTAGGCAAAAGTACTTTTCCGTCCCTTGAGCGTGTTCCCTCGATAAAAACTTCAAAATGTATTTTGTTGAGAAGAATGAACTCAATGTAGTTTGCTATATTTCTCTCAGTATAAGCTTCGTTGTTGAAGGACCGTTTTATAAAGATGGCACCAAGTCCTTTCAAAATGGAGCCAAAAATTGCCACGTTTAAATTGTCGCCAGCAATGACAGTAGGAATAGACATCTGGAACCTAATCATTATCAAGTGAAGTATGACGTAATCGATATGCGACTGGTGGTTCGGCAAGAGTATGATTGACATTGGGTCGTCAAGATACTGTTGGTAAAGGTTGCTAAACTGCTTTCGGTTAGTCCAAATTCCATCTGGAAACATTTTTGCGAGTACGTTTATGACAGTAAGATAGCATAAACGTATAAACCTGGTCGATCCAAACTTCGGAAGATTTTTGGCATTTTCTTCCTTGTAGAACCTCACCATGAAGGATTTCACCTCGTTGTATCTCTCTGGAAAATCTTTGGGCTTGATCAAATTTAAGCTCAATTCCAGATCGACTAGGCCAAACACGATTTCATCGAGTTTTTTGTCGGATAGTGCCAACTTGTCGTTCATGTAGTTCTCGCTCAAAGTATTAAAGTTACTTGAAGCTTTATTCATCGAATAAGTATATTCCGAATATTTGTAGACCTCGGACAATTTTGTTCCAGCAAAAAAGTCAATAAAGTTCTCCAAAAGCTCAAAGCTCCTACTCACTTTCCGGTTGCTTTCTAAAGGAAGGTAAGTTTCTCTATCCGTCGGGAGAGGAAAAGTGAGCGTGACATTTGGGCAGGTCAAAGCGTTCTTCAAGATATTCACGTCAAAATCTGAGGCCGTTATCATAGTCGACTTAATTTATGCTGCTTGCCAGAAAGGCTGATCTTCGAGTATATAGAAGAGCGAGCTCGCCCAACAAATTGTTCTCCACAATTCATCCCGCTTCGATGCAGTGCCACACTATGAGATGCAGCTCAATTTTTCGGAACGAGCGTGTGAGTAAGACAACAGTTTCACTGAATATAAATCCCATAGCGAACCGATATTAGATCAGCCTTAAGCGTTATGAGCTATTAAACGTATCGTTCACGTTTGTGGGCTGTCATTGTTATGTATCACTCGGATAAGTATTTATTTTGTACTCTATTTCACATGTTAAAGTGCTCAGGTGCAATGAAGAATTTTGGTGCCCGTTTCAGGCGCCAACATCACACCAGTCTCGCCCACGTCTCACCTGGTCAGTGCATAGTGACTTTTCTAGCCATATACTCAAAACCCCGGCGATCATGATCCCGAATGAGTCACTTATACCGACACACGCCATGGAGAATTCCCTGTCCTCGGGCCGCACATTTTGACTAACAGACATGAAAGTGTTGACATACAGTAATCCTCCAAGAAGGCCCTCGTAGAGTATTAAAATCATGAGCGGGTATATGTTTGTAAATGGCAGGTCGTACAATGATTGATGAAGCACGATGATCACATTGAAAAATTGCAAGAGGCTCAAAAGGTATAGCTTCGGAAAATGAAATCCAAAAGTTACAGAAGATCGGGACAAAAATACGCCGAACTGGTACACGAAGCCATAAGCAACGTATATATCTCTGTAACTTCTAAAAAGCCATCGAGGAAGATCATTCAAGGAGAATAATAGGGTTGGCGAGATACCTTGGTTGATGACATACTCGGCAATGTACACTGAACAAAGAGGGATCATATATGGCTTGATAAGTGGACGAAGAAGCCGAAAGCTCTCTTCAACATGAAGTATGAGCATGTCCCATTTCCGACGTATGTCATGAGAAACCCAGGAGTCTGGATAAAAGTCAGCATCCATGTCCATGGCCAGGTTTGTCTCCTCTGGAAAAGGATGATACCTAGCAACAGTGGTATTATCAGGCAATACAAGGAAAAACATGATCGGAAGCCCAAGAGGTACGGCGGCGAACATCAAAAGGGCAGATTGACTACTCATTCTCAAAATATTTGTCATGGCTAAAAAGCAAAAGCTGCCCATAATTCCTGCTCCGCCTGTTCCCATTGAAAATCCTCCAATAGCTTGTTTCTCGCCGTAAAAGTGAGTGAGTTGTAAGAAGGAAACTTCCCCCAAACCAGAAGAAAGCGACGCCATCATTATTCCTCCGAGTTTCATATGCAATGAGGTCTTTGGGGACAAGCCGACGCAGAGCATTCCAAAAAGGGACAATATTACCAAGATGAAGATTCTCGTTTTGTAAGGTACAGCATGTATAAAGAACGGCGCTAATAGTTTGATGGCCAAAGATGGCATTATATCGGCTAGTAGGACTGTTGCCTTGGGTACGGAATACCCAACAATGTCTATCGCTGCAGTCAATATTACCACATAAAGTATATTATTCAAGAGACCAAATGTTAGAAATGAAATGAACACTCGATTATCGGTTGAAACCATAGCAAAGCCAAAAATCAGGATATGGAGAGCTCGTTGCTCGTGTGCTCTGCGCCGCGAAATGGTAAGGGGAGACGCACTCGCGATAATGGTAGTCGGTGTACAAGATAAGGATTTTTTTTCGGCATCAGGCATCCCATGAGAAGATCGGTTGAAACATGCAATCATATGAAATTGCGCAAGTACATGATTGTATCAGAAGCGGAGGATATTAGCACGAGGATTGAATAGACTATGGAAGGCAGCTTTTGATGACTGCCGGGGTTTAGTGTGTGCTCAGCACATCTGATGAGAAGAAACGAATCGAATCAAGCTTGATTTCCGCCAAATGCTTTTTTACTCATCGTTTTCTTACCTGGTCCTTCGCTAATGCAGTTCTACTAAGAGCTTGCAAATGGTGTTCTGCACATTTATGGATTATTGCGCACGATTCAACTCGAGGAAATCCTTGCATTCGACAGCAACACTGATACTTGAGGATCGACTCAGTGAAGTTAAATTGATAAAGCACCTTTGAGGGGTGAAAGGAAACGAAAGCACATCTGAAATAAGAATGTGTGGTCAAAATGTGGTATTGTTGCTCACACAAGTGGCTCTGCCGTAGCCAAGCATACTCGCAGGTCTATATGCAATTTGAGCCTAGCACGCATAAAAAAAAAATTTTGCTCACCTATTTCACATCACTTCAGCAACGTAACCAATCTTGTTCTCTCACTCCAAAAAGAAAAAACACTTTCACTGATGAGCAAAACACCAATTCCCGAAGAGTTTGATGACACCAGAATTTTAGGCTATGACCCATTAATTCCCCCTGCCTTACTTCAAAATGAAGTCAGTGCCAAGAAGAATTCGTTGGAAGTTGTGATCAGAGCCAGAATTGATTCCGCGCAGATCATAGCCGGCGCCGATGACAGATGTTTGGTTGTCGTGGGTCCATGCTCGATTCATGACCCCGAAGCTGCGATGGAGTACGCTAGACGTCTTAAGGAGCTCTCTCAGGAATTGGAGAACGATTTGGTGATAATCATGAGAGCTTACTTGGAGAAGCCCAGAACCACAGTCGGATGGAAGGGTCTTATCAATGACCCAAATGTCGACAACACTTTTGATATCAATAAGGGTTTAAGGGTTTCAAGACAATTATATGCTGACTTGACGGGAGAGGTCGGAGTCCCAATTGGGTCTGAGATGTTGGATACCATCTCTCCTCAATACTTCTCTGACTTTTTAAGTTTCGGAGCCATCGGAGCCAGAACTACTGAATCTCAATTGCACAGAGAATTAGCATCTGGTTTATCCTTCCCCATCGGATTCAAAAACGGTACTGATGGCAACATCGGTGTTGCATTGGATGCAGTTCAAGCTTCCTCCAAGGGACATCACTTTATGGGAGTGACCAAAAATGGATTGGCAGCCATCACAACAACGAAAGGAAATGATAATTGTTTCATCATATTGAGAGGCGGCAAGAAATTGACGAATTACGATGCCCAGTCAGTCAAAAACGCGAAGGAGAGCATTGCGAAGAGTTCTGACCCAAGCATCAAGCTAATGGTCGATTGCTCTCATGATAACTCCGAGAAAGACTACAAGAATCAGCCGAAGGTTTTGGATGCAGTTATTGAACAGGTTTCTCGGGGAGAAAACACAATCATAGGTGTTATGATAGAATCACATATCAACGAGGGAAAGCAGAGCATGCCCAAACAGGGTTCCGGTAAGGAAAGCTTGAAGTACGGCGTTTCAATCACTGATGGATGTGTCTCGTGGGAAACGACGGTGGAAATGTTGAGAAAACTCGCTGGAGCTGTTCAGGAAAGAAGAGTTAGGAATCAGTCCTAAGGTATGTCACTCTATGAATTGTTTTAGCATAATGTTCACACCTGAGATAAATCAATCGCTTTCACTTGCGAGATCGATCTTTAAGTTGGGCTGAAGCCAGTGGTTGCTTGTGTTTTGTCAATCCGAGCCCGCGCTTGTAGACTGTCACTGTAATTGTAAGCCGCTAATTAATACATAACGTACGCCGTGACGAATGGAAGCGCGAGCTTGGGTCTTTTCCTAAGCTGCCAGATATCTGCCACCACCTACTCTGTTTTCATGATGACGATTTTGCTTTCGACTTTTAGCGGGCTTAGTTCTAATTGCGCGTAACAAACGAAAGTCTTAAGACATGAGCTGTTAGCCCAAACCGAGCTCCAATTCCAAGGAGTTACTTTTTCATGCGCAATCCACCAGCTTCAACCTTCTGTAGGCGTAGATTTAATGATTGGAACAACGAAAGTATTTTATCCAGCGTTCCACTTTTGTAATGGGCCGGTGATTTGATAAATGTAGTGAAATTATCTCCGAGTATGTGAAAGTGGAAATATAAGCGTCTCATTGCACTTCCGCTCCTTTTGAAACGCGTTTAGAGCTCCGGCTGACCCACCCATGCCATCATTTGAAACTGTAATCATCGATCGATACGATTGCAGCTGCTCTCTAGTTTGAAGTTGCCGCGGTCATACTCTTGTCTTCAATAAAATACAACAGACAAATCTGGACTCATATTGTCACTGGGAATAAGCCATCGCGAATGAGATAATAAACTCCTAGCTCAACACTTCACAAAATCATAGATCTATGAAAAACCTAAAGAGCACCTTAGTGGTCTTCCTGTCGTGAAGAGGGCGTTTTTTTATATTTTTTTTTTTTGCTTGATACCTGATCAAGGACTGGGAGCCAGATTCTCTACTTAGCTCTCCGCTTATATGATATATATAAAACCCTAGCCAGCTTCGCTACCATGCCTTGCCTTGAAATCCTGGCTTGGCAGCGAATGAGATTTAATTAGGTTGTCATCGCCCTAAGTGCTGTACTTCCTCACCTGCCGCTGCAACTCTCGCAACAGAAGGTTCGGGTAACACGAACCCATCCGATGATTCGCGCCGTCTTCGAGTATACCTTTTCGACGGTCTTCAAAGACCAATTTGATTTTTTTTTTCTTTTTAATTTGCTTAAGTTCTTCAATGTTTTGTCTTTTTGTTGATCTAGTTTTCACGCTTGATAAATCTGCTTGTGTATCAAGGTGAAAGGCTCAATTTAGACAACATGTGAATCATGGGATTGAAGCAAAGTTTGAGTCATCGCATTAAGATTGCAGCGAGTTGCAAAATTTGAACTATTGATCACATCTTTAAATTTTAAATGTTTTCATGACGATAACCAAGCATAGAGTCTTCGATGAGGTACGCCCTCTTCTACAAGACGTACAAAAGAAAAGAAAAGAAAACAAAACAAAACAAAAAGATATTTGGGGCTATTATTCTCCTCAAATTCGTTGAGGTCGGGGGTTCCGATATATGCGGTGCGGTGTGTGAAAAATTCGATACAAAATTCTGTGCGTCGAGACTTAAGAGGCATCCAAAATACTCGAATGGTGCGTCCTTCGTTACATTCTTACACCGAGCCATCTCAACAAGATCGAATCAGAACTTCATCATGAAAAAGAATTCTAGACTGGTGAACGATGACATAATTGTAGGCCGAAGAAAGGACATTTTGAATGAGCTTCACATGTTTGGGGGCGCCCTAATTAGTCAGGTAATGATCTAAATTACATTCCTCGACGCAAAAAACTGGGATCTTCTCAAAAACTTATGAACCCCTACAAATTCAGGTGGTTTGTAGTTACTCGCAATTATTTATCATCGTCGAAAGTTTAGACTTGTAGCTAGCGACTGGTAATAGGGACTTTATAGTATGATGATTAAAGCCAGAGAGTGCTGTCATCTGTCGGATGAAAATACATTACGATTTGGACAAAAGAAAAACTCGCTTAGATTGACTGAAGATGCCGTTTTTTTTGTACATGGTAAATCAGGCAGCCACTGTTCTGAATGTCCGATCAACCCGAGGCTTCAGAATCAGCGGGGAAGGGTCCGAACAAATGTGTCTTATTGGTAATTCATGATGCGATACATAAACCTCACGTATGTCCTTCAGGATTAGCCGCTTACGTGATGATGGGAGCCTTCGCAACTCATACACGGCAAAGCCCCGTTCCAGCAGCCAAAGTGTCGAGACCCAAGAGAAAGTGCCGTGTATATGAGCGAACGGTTTTGAAAAAAGAAAAAGTTGCTCACAGCCCTTTCAGGTGTACCATATCCACACACATCCGCCAACAAAGATGAATTTTAGTATGTGAGTCAGAAAAGGGCTACGTCATTCCTCAAGCGCCAGCTTTTGTAGCACCCCATCAAAGCCGTAAAGTGACAGATGGCTGCTATCAAAACCATGAAGTGAAATATCTGATGCAGATGACCGAACAAGTCGAATTTTCCGGGAGAGAACCTCTTGTGATCCCCCGCTTCATAACACATCCTTTCTGGAAACCTAGCGGCGTACAAAACTGCTCCAGTTATGTAGAAAAAACCCTCCATAATCAACCAGCCCGCGCTTGAGCGATTGAAGGCCAGATCGAGTCCGAATATGTAGCATCCAACGAGCACAGGAATGACACCAGAAAGTCCGAAGAAAATAAACATCATCGATCTATAAGGACGATAAAGGGGTGTTGAGAATCTCAGATCGAAGGTCAATATGGTGCAAACGAACCCAAGAAGCATAAAACCTATAATGAAGCTATTCCTCCACTTTGGAGTGTCGTCAAATGCGAATACTATAATTGAGATCAAAGACGATGTGATCATCACGACAATGCCAAAATAATCACATTGGTTTCCGAACCCACAAACTTCTGGCGAGTGAGACTTGAATAAATGAAAAGCTGCAGACAGAGAAAGGCATATGTGAGCCCCCAACCCGAATTGGAGAAAGTTTAATCCGACCCATGTAGGGGTTTCGTGATCGACTGCCGGATTTTTGATCTGCAAGACGACAACAAGGGCTATAAGGAACGCGGGAACTAGGTGCGAGTAGATATTAACAGATTCATTATGTAGGTAAGATAGGGACCTGATACATTTTGCATAGTTTGACGTTTGCTTGACATATGCTGAGCGAATGAAGTGATTGTCTTGCTGCCAAACGTCCAACTCGTGGTAGAATTTAAGATTATTGGGGAGCTGAATTCTTTCGATAGCGTCTCGCGCCCCTGATATCTTCTTTGTCCGCATGTATGCTTCTCAATCGTGCAACAAAGAAGCTGCTCTTGGGGCGGACAACCATGTGATGTCGACGACAAGGAGGTGGGGTGATCTGTCACGTGCGACCATTGCCCAACATCTGCCGTACCTTGCCAACAATTTCGAGCCTTTTATCACGGCAGCTTCGGTACGCTGGATTTTCAGGCACGTTGAGAATTTGTTTCGAGATCTGTACATCTTCAGGGACGACTAAATCGTTCACCAGTGAGGCCAGCATTCGAACAGGCACAATTGATTCACACACTCTCGCTTTAGAGATATTGAAGAATTTTTTCGATTAAACCGATGACTCAATGGGGACTCTCTACGGGATTCTGCTGCGAAGCAATATTTATCTATCCCTCCTCACATCTTTATTTCTTTTTTACTTTGTAAAATACTCCGGCCATGGAGTTCAATAGAAAGAAGCTTCCAAGTTCTCTACCAAGTCAGAGTATAACTGCAATTTCTCTGTAATATCAATCTTGCTTTGCTCACTTCCATCAAGCTTTGTTCCCATGCGGCGATTGTATATTTCGCCAGTGTAAAAAAACATCCAAGGGGATCGCGGGGTTCTGGAACAGCCTCTGCATCTCTCGAAGTACCACTTGTTCACCGGATTGTTCGCTCTCGACCTCCAGAGTAGCTCCCCTTGATGAGACTGAGTGATGAGTTTGAAAATCACGTCAGCCAATCCAGGAATACCCTGGTTTCGCTTTGCAATGGCAAATTTGTCCAAGTACGCGACCTTATCACCATTATTTAATTCTTCCCAAGTGACGATGGCCGCGCCCTCATAGTCCCCCACGATTATCAAGGTCGCGATTGAGTATTCTATCCGATCTAGATAGGCATCAGTTCGAAGATTTTTCCCGAATGAATCAATCAAAAGATTGACTAATTTGTCTTTATCGAGTAGTTTGCTTTTTACTAGATTTTCGAGCTTGAACTCTTCTTCGTAACAATCTCTGTCGAGGACAGTCACCTCAAATCCTTTCTTGACGATAGATGTGGAAATTTGAGGAGTGCGTTGAAGTGCTGAGGGTAGGGATGACGAGATAACTGGTCTATCAGTCAATACATTATAGACCACGGGATTGAGTTGGTCATCATTTAAAGACAATACCGAGGGCGTTGTAATGATTCCCGTTGTTTCGTCGGTGTGAGTTCTCTCGGAGACGAGATTCAAGATGTCGCTCAATGACTCGAGATTGGCTAGATGTATATCTCGGGATATGGGGTCTAGATGGCCGATATAAAGCTCCGAAATAATGTCCGTGATCTCCTGGGATAGATTAATGAACACATGACTAGTTTGATTTCTCTCTATCGATGGGATTCCACCGAGCGGCTCAATAAAGACTACCTTCTCAACACTCAACATTGTGTTACACTCCGTCAATGCCAGGCATATGTGATACATGGCATCTTTGGGCTCGATGAATCTCTGAAGCCCATCATGCGCATTATACACAATCGGGAACACCATGGGGATTGTTCCTTGATGCATTGGTATTAAAACTTGTTCGATCATTTCCGCCGAAACGCATCCATTTACTTCTTTGAGCAAAGATCTCGTCAAGCTTGTTTGAATGGGCTTGAATCCGTTGACATCCGCGTTCAGCAAAAATTGCAGGAGTAGTTCAACTTGCTCACTAAGATACGATGATGCCAGTTTAAAGCTACGCCCAGACACATCCTCCAACCCACACACCACAATCGGTGAGACGCCCAATTGGACGAGCCGATTCAATGTGTCGGCGATACCTTTATAGTCCTCTTGAATGTTGCTCGACATTGTAATTTTGAACAACGCGACTCGCAAAACAACCTTGGAATGATTTGAATTGTCATTTCTTTGAGCCTTGGCGGCTGAATTGATACTGCGCATGTACTTTTCGATGACATTCGATTGATTTTCTTTGCTAGCGAAACATCTTACATCACGAGATAGATTGCGGTGTGAGGAGTGTTGGAATTGAAATTGATCCTGATACTTGTTCAAAAATATCTTTGCTTCTCTTTTGGTGGTAGTGGAACGAAGAATTGACAAAATCAAATCTCGTTTTGCTTTGGTTGTAAGATCAGAGATCTTAAAGTTGGAAATGAATTGTCTGTTCGCTTTTGTCAACTGGCTCATGCTATGGTGACTCTTTCAGGCTCCAGTTCAAGTCTTTTTGTATGAGAAAAGGTCACGTGCCGGTTTTACTCTACGTCAGACCCATCACCCCCATTTTCGTTCTCGCGTGTTATGCTCTCGTGCAATTGACCTAGTTTTCCCATAACACTCAAAACAAAAGGCCTCATCTCGTTTATCTCCATTAACGAAACACCGTTTAGCTGAATGTTTGACTCATTTAACTCTCGTAAACCTCGCTTTGACTTCAGTTGTCTTAATTCTTTTAAATCCTGGATGATTGATCTCAACTGGGTACTTGAATCTTGTAAATCATCAGATGCCTTGGTCAACATGATCTTCGAAAGCTCTAACCAGTTCCAAGGCAATTTGGAAAACACATGAGGGAATTTCTTCTCGCGTTCATACGTTTCAAGTAAGCGATCGCAACTGAGCCAGTCGGGCATAATAATATTACATTTTCCCTGGCTCTTCAAAATGAGTGCGATCCAAAGTGGGACGTCCGTCCTTCTCATCGCTCTTAGCGGCGGAATCGACCTCTGGAGGTTAGTGTTGAATTTAAGATCAAAATTTGAGTCGAGGGAGAGCTTGAGATACATACCGAGATGAGATCCACTTTGGGCATCGCATACCGCGGAAGAATAGAGACCATCTCATACTCACAAAGATACTGAATCTCCGCCGGGGTGAGGTTACGTCTCAAGTTTTCTGGCAATACCATTGAAAATTCGAGAACGAGTTTATATATATCGGGTGGGTATTTGACCCGCGCGTGGCTCGGGCGCGAGTACAGAACGACATCAAGCTGTTCAGAAAATCTTCGAGCCATAAGCAGGCTGCAGGTTTTCTGCGTAGGATGACTACAACAGATCATTACTATCATACTCCAAACCACCGTAGTTCTTAAGGGTGAGTTTTTCTTTCCTGACTGCACACGATCTTTGAGCAGCCAAAGCCTCAGAGCTTATTCCGAACTTAAGAAATAAATT
>ERZ794936.456-NODE-456-length-19635-cov-6.970327_pt1 | contig 19635 bp, 8 predicted proteins | sample MGYA00511083_ERZ794936 | MGnify/ENA primary metagenome ERZ794936 (study PRJEB30137, sample SAMN04331409) | food metagenome | isolation source: Y2 must sample point D1 replicate A | place: Australia: South Australia | collected 2014 ... | reverse complement strand
TATGTGAAGGATGATGGTAATGTGTGTTAACTTTTTCCTTTTTCTTTTTTTTTTTCTCTCATTTGTCAATAATTACGAGCTAAAGCATAATGTGCTTCTAACAATATTTTTAAGTTGTTGTTTAAGTCCGGTAGTATAATCACGTGCACAAAACTTAATGATTTTTACAGAACCAAATTAACATGGTATAAGAATCGGATGATACCAATCAGGTATGCTTTTATTTAGATAAACATAGCTATGACTTATTAAGAAGCTTAAAGTAGGCAGTGAAAAAATATTTTTTTAAGAAAAAAGATGAACAACAAACTTTTAAAAAATTTGATCAATTCAAAGTTAATTTCAAAGTGATGATTTTGCGATCATGAAAAAGAATTGAAAATAAAAATTAAAAGATAAATGACCAACTTATTAGATATTTTGATTTGATTTGATTTGAAAACTCAGTAATTGTACACTATTTGTTCTTCAAAAGCGACATATTTCCTTCAAGATCAATCGAATTCTAAAATCGTAGCTTATACTAAGACGCGTAAATTCATGAACATCACAGATTGAACACGAAAAGAAGGAAAGCTACCAATTTTTTTTTTTTTTAAATAATTTTTTTTTTTTTTTTAATTCATACTGTAGAACTTCATGTATAACTTTAAAAGAAATAACTATATAACAAACCATAAATAACACAACCAAAAGAAAAATGGGACCTAAAAAACAAAGAACTTTGATGTCTTTTTTCAGCAAGAAAAAAGATCCAAGTGTTGCCACGGTTGCTGTTGCTAATTCAGAACAAAGTAATGCACCAAGTGAACTTCCTGAAATAGAAAAGAACATGGTTTCCAGCACTAATACTACTGTTGTTTCGTCTGAAAAAGAAGAAAGCAAGACTCCGGCTATTGACAATGAAGACGAGGATAAGGTGAATACAAAAACTAGAAAGGTGAAAAGAGCATTAATTGTTGATGACGAAGATGAAGAACATGAAATTGTTCCAGCCAAAAAACCTAAAAAAGAATTAATTGTGAACGAGACAGTAAAATCTGACAAAAGTCTTGATAAAACAAAACATGTCAAGTCTTTAGCTCCTCCAGGAATAAAGAAAATGGTAATTCCTGAAAAGTATGATTTTTTAAAGAATTACACAGCTGGAGACAAAAAAGTACACATTCCAGCAGGATCTTTTTCCAAGTTTACTGATTTTGAAAAACAATATTGGGAGATCAAAAAAGATTTGATGGATGTGATATTATTTTTTAAAAAAGGGAAGTTTTATGAAGTTTATGAAAATGATGCAATTTTGGCTAATAAGTTATTTGATTGGAAAATCGCAGGTCAATCTAACTCCAATTCATTAATCAATTCAACAGCCAACTCTAAAGGGAGAGCTGGAATGTTGATGGGTGGTGTCCCCGAAATGTCCTTAGATTACTGGATTAATCAATTTGTCAGTAATGGTTACAAAGTAGGTAAAGTTGAACAATTAGAATCTTTATTATTAAAAAATATAACAAAAGCCAATAGCAAAAAAGTTGTGCAAAGAGAGTTAGAATGTATCTTTACAAAGGCATCCATGGACAGTATTGATGACTCTTTAGACAATTATATTCTAGCATTAACTCAAACTACTGAAGGTACCTTTTCTTGTCACATGGTTGATTTGTCCGTTAACAAGTATTTTTACCAAGAAGTAAATGATTGTAAAGACTTAGAAACCTTTTTATTAAGATCAAATCCAAAAGAATTAATTTTGTATGAAACAGAAGAGTTTGACGAAAAGATTGATCGTATTTTGAAGTTCTATGCTAAGCAAGCACAATGGAGTAAAATGGAAGAAACTTCTCAAAGAGATAGTAAAACTTTATTATTGAAATACTTAGAGTATCTAAAAATTGAAGTTCCGCAAGATGTTAATTTTTTGCAATTTTTTACTAATGATAAAGATGCTCACATCACTCATATGAAACTTGAAAGTGATACTTTGAGAAACTTAGAATTATTGAAATCTAGCATACAAACAAAGACCAAAGGTGCTACATTATTTTCCTTGATTAACTACACACAAACAGGAATGGGTGAAAGATTGCTAAAGAAGTGGTTATTAAAACCATTATACCAACCAAAAGATATTAAAATGAGACAAGATTCTATAGAGTTTTTGTTGGACGAAAGCTCAAATGACTGTTTGAGTTTGATTCATGACTGCTTGAAAAAAATTCCTGATTTGGAAAGATTGTTTGGAAGGTTGTTGGTGAAAAAGAACTTACCGTTTAATGTATTCCACGAAAATGTCGTTTTAAAATTTGAAAGCATTAAACAATTGGTGATGTTATTAAAAGCTTCTATTGAGGATCACAAAGGAGATAATTTGTTTTTCCAAGTTGTCAATCAAATTGATATAGACGAACTAGATACAGTTTTGAAAGAGTGGGAATCTCAATATAGATACACAAAGGTTGCTACAGATAATCAAGTTTTTAAACTTGAGTTGGATGAAGGAATTGATGAAGAATATGATGATTTAAATCAACAAGTTCTTGACTTGGAACGCACCTTAGATGATCTTTTGAAAGAATACCAAACAAGATTTAGCAGTCGAAAAATTTGCTATAAAGACCAAGGTAAGGAGATCTTGACTTTAGAGTGTCCCATGGAAATAGTCAAAAAAATACCTAAAAACTGGACTCAAACTTCAGCAACTAAGTATGTTAAGAGATACTATTCTCCTGAATTGCAAAAGCTTGCTAATAGAATGTTGGAATTGAAAGAACTACAAAAGGAATCTCAAAAGAAGATTATCAAAACTTTATACTTAAAGTTTTTAAAACACGAATCACTTTGGAAATCTACCATTGATAGCGTATCTGTTATTGATTGTTTGTATTCATTGTCTGTATCTTCTAAAAACTTAGGGTACCCTAGCTGCAAACCAACAATTGAGTTTTCTTCTGAAAATTTCATTGAGTTTGAAGAATTGAGACATCCATACACAACAGCAACGCGAAAGTCTTTTATTCCAAATGACATATCTCTTAACATCAATAATGAAAAAAAGATGACTATTTTGACAGGATCTAATAGTTCTGGAAAATCTACAGTTTTAAGAATGGCCAGTATAGCGGTAATTATGGGACAATTAGGGATGTATGTTCCCTGCAAAACCGCAGTGTTTACCCCATTTAGCCAAATCTTGACAAGATTGGGGTCTAATGATAATCTTCTTCAAGCGAAATCAACTTACTTGATGGAAATTGAAGATGTTCACGAACTTCTTAAGAATGTTGATAAGACCACTTTTGTGATAATTGATGAATTAGGAAGAGGAGGGTCTTCAAAAGATGGATTTGCATTGTGTGAGGGTGTTATTTATGAATTATTAACCAAATCAAAATGTTTGGGTTACTTAGCAACACACTACAATGGGTTATACAAGTCTTTTGATTTGAATAATACAAATTTCAAAAAAATGGATTATATTATTGATGACAACGGAAATATGGTTTTCTTGTACAAGTGTGTAGATGGAATCAGTGAGAGTAGTATGGGGTTGAAGGTTGCCAAAATGTGTGGTATAAGCGCTGACATTTTGCAAGAAGGTGAGAAAATGGCCAAGGATTTGGAACACACTTCAAGATTAATGAAGATAAAACAATATGACGACAATAATAATGATGGAATGATTAGTTTTCCAGGTTTGGAAAGTGATTTCTTGTACATGCTGGATAACAGAGATTTAGTAACCTTTGGAAGAGACAGAGGAGAAAGAGAAGAACTAGAAGCTTTAACAAAACTTTTATCAAATATACATTAATTATATAAACATATGTTTATATGAAAATTGAAAAAAAAATTAAAAGAGCTTAATATCAAGACTTTATTCATATTTATATCAATATTTTCACATAGTAGAAAAACTACTATTATAAACCAATCATTTAAATAAAAGGATTAATATAATACAGGGAATGGAGGAAAAAATAACAATATAATGCCAATACAAGAACAAAAACAACTTTTGTCATATTTTTTTTCTTTATTGTTACATGATAATATATATATCGTCTTTTTTTTTTCTTTCTTTATATTCAATCTGATTCAACATCCCCTTCTTCACATATCACACCCCTTAAGAGCAAGTCTTCCTCAGCATTTTCCAAAAACGGACATGATAATTTTTTGCAAACATGTTGCCATGCATGATCTTTTCTCTTGAATTGTTTACCGCATCTCAAACATTCAAATAGTTTAATCATAGAATGAACTGAGGTTTTATGTCTTGTTAAATGATGTCCAGATTGGAAAAATTTCATACAATGCATACATCTATACTTCTTGTTTCCTTTCATATCTTGAATGATTTCCTCTGGTTGTATGGTATGATCTTCCTCTAAAATTTCTTCTTCACTAGGTTGCAACTCTTTAATCAAATCACGCAATCTTACTTTGTACAAAATACCTGTTGAAGGCTGCGTCATGTACGAAAAATCATCAATGTTTTTCTTTTTCTTTCTCTTCTTGATACCTTTTTTGCTTTTGGTGTTGCTATCAACTTTTGCCTTCTTCTTTCCAACTTCTGGAGAATCTTCATGTTTACGTTTCATATTATTCATTATGTCATTTTCAAGTTCTGGTGACAACCCCATTGTTGGCGTTAGCGACTCAAACTTTATAGGACCACTATTATTGACGTTCAATTTCAAATTAACTTGACGTGGTGATCTTGGTCTTCCCATATTTGAGTTCATAAACAGCTGTGGGTTTTGATGGAGAAGACTGTTAATGCCGGTGTATGAAGCATTAGTGGCCAGCGTATTTGATCCACCAGTGCTATGGTTTGTATGAATGTTAGGCAACGGAGAATCTGAAGTCAAAAACAAGTTGTTGTCAACATTGTTGTTCGAGCCTATTAGGGAATTGAATGTCAAATTGGAGTTGCTTTGTGGACCTGAAAGACTGTACAGGTTGTTCGTTAGAACAGAAGGATTGTTGTAAAAAGAGTTATTGGGTTGTGGCCCTGGAGAATACGATATACCCGAACCAGGCAACTGTGCTATGTTATTGTTGAAATTAGAATAGTAATTGTTTTTTTTACTTTTGTTAGTACTCATTATAGGTTCATCAATGAAGTCATTTGAGTTAATTTGTTGATTTCTGTTTGAATCCTTGGCTGCCTTGCTAACTCTATCGCCCTTTTTCAATACATTTGAATACTTGATGTTGTGTAGAGTACCCAAGGGAGGAGTATCCGCAGACAAATTTTTATTGAAAAAAAGATTGGAGTTAATGGGTGTGCTTATCGTTGAACTAATTGGGTTATTCAAAGATAACATTTGAGTGCTGTTCGACACAGGGATTTTTTTGATGTCATCTTTTTTTTGTGTATTGAAACTTGTGGGAAATACATTTCCCAGTGGTCCGGGTATACTGCCATTATTTTGCGCAAAATTATCTTTGTTTGTTGGATTGAAGAATAGTAGGTTAGGAGAAGGAGGAGGGAACAACATTGAGTTATTAGAAGTCACTGATGAAGTTGTTGACATGATACTATTGTTTCTATTATTTTGAGTTAGTGAAGTGTTATTGGCATTGCTGATAATAGCAGCTGCAGACAATGTGCTTATGGAAGGCAAAGGAGAATTGAATTTATCGTTGTTAGTAGGTTTATTATTTAATAACCCAGCCAATGGACTATGAGAAGATCTTTGATTGTGTGAAACAGGAGACGATCCTCTGGACAATGAAGTGAGTGTATTGGCTAACAACAATTGTTCATCGAAGTTGTTATCATTTTGTAACTTATCCATTGAAGGAATGATATTATCCAATGAATCTTTTCTAGGCTTACTATTTTTATTATTGTCAGACATCCTTAGTCGGTATAAATCATATACTGTTTGTTATGAAAATATAGTTATTTTTTTGTTTTTTTTGTATATTTTTTAGTGTAGATTATGTTTTTTGGTTCTAATAAAAAATTCCTGAATAATAAATTTTTATGTTATATGTTTATATTTTGAGGTTTTTGTTCCGTTTCTATATGTCCTTTATTTGTAAATTTTTTTTAAAAAAAAATGTGATTGTGAATGTTTTTAATAATATTAGAAATGACTTATATCCATAGTTTTAAAAATTTATGAAAAAAAATATATGTAGACATAATTATGGACAAATCACATAAGGGGAATAAATCCCCCCCTTAATAATTACAGTGCTGAATGTAAAGTTTGTAGGGGTAACGAGAATAAAAAAAAAAGCAATTGTATATTAATACTTTATTTTTGGCCGTTCTAAATAAATAAAAAATTTTTCATCATTTAAGCGTTATTTTTTTTTTTTTAAAGGGGAAGATAAAATCTCAGTGAATAAATTATTCAAAAATACGTAAATGTGCGGGTTTTTTTCCTAATACGGAAGTATGAGTAGTTGTCCGAAACAGAAATATTTTTTTTGGTGGGGTAAGTAATATATCTTTAAAAATGTAGTAGATATCTTTGGATTTCGGATATAAGCTTATGGATTTCGGAGATATCAGAAACGTAGCAAAAAGAAATAAGAAAAAAATGTTAGTACAAATAATCATGTGACTGCAGGAAAGCAACTTTTTTTTTGTAATATTTTGACAAATATGAGCATTTTTTAGTTGAAATATAAAAGGCACGTGACAATTTACAGAAAAAAAAAAAATACAGCAGATCGGCATCAAGAATTCTATTTTGTTTCTTTTTTTTCTCTTCTGCAAGTGTAAGTAAGTTTTTTTTTTTAAAATTCATTATCATCATCGGCAACTGAATTTCTCATCATTACATATGCATACCTGCTACCAAGCACTAAGTCTATGATGATGGAGAAGATAATAAACACTTCAAAGATTAGAATTATTGAAAACATCAAGATGAATACCCCAAGTACCAAAAAGACCTTGATTTTTACAAACTTTGAGTATAACTTTATCAATCTTATAAATTTTTACCTAACTCATCATAATACTGAAAATCCTAACGATATTATAGTTTGCAGGATTGCAGGTGGTTGGGTCAGAGATAAGATCTTGAACATTCCTTCTAATGACATCGACATTGCCATAGAAAACAAGAATGTTAGCGGTAAATTATTTTTAAATAATTTAGTTAACTTCTATAAGGATAATGACAACATTCATATAAAAAGCTTCAATGAGATACACAATACCAAATTCAAGTTTAAAAATATTTTTAATACTAATATTCATGCAACAAAAGTTAACCCTGAGAAGAGTAAACACTTGGAAACTGCCATGGCTACTATATTCAATCATGATATAGATTTTGTTTCTTTAAGAAAGGAAGTTTATACTAATGAAAATAATAGAATTCCTACGATAGAAGTTGGCACACCTTTGGAAGATTGTTTAAGAAGAGATTGTACGATTAATTCTATTTTCTACAACATCAATACTGGTTATTTAGAAGATTTGTCCAATAAAGGTTTGGTGGACCTACAAAATGGTATCATAAGAACTCCTTTAGAACCAATGAAGACATTTACAGACGATCCTCTAAGAATTTTTAGATTGTTAAGATTTAAGAATAAGTTGAATTTTCAATACAGTGAAGACCTGATGAGTTGTTTTAAAAACAATCATGATGTTCTTGTTGACTTTGTTTACAAAAAGGTATCTAGAGAAAGAGTTGCCATTGAAGCTAATAAGATTTTAAATACAAATAGCATTTCAATATGCAAAAACTTTTTAAAAGACCTTGAATATTTTGGTTTTGAAAGATTCTTATATTCAAACAACAAGAATTCCTACGAAGATGAGTTAGAAAAGCTATCAAATGAAAAAAATAGCAAAAAAGTCAATCAAAAAAAAGTCATGTTATTTGATAAGATTACTCTTCATGAAAGAACATTAAATTTTTTTGAAATTGATTTGAAAACACATATCAAATTTTTTATAGAAGCCATTGAAAGCCATAAAGACTTGGCAAGTTACAAACTGGATATGACTACAGTTGTTCATGCAATTTTATTGTTTTCCTTGTTAGACCCTAGATTGCAGTATTCTAACAAAAATAAACAGACTGATTTAAGTATAATCAAAAAAGATATAGAGCTAGCATTATTGTCAAACGGAATTGCCAAAACTAAAGTTAGACAAATTATAGCATTGCAAGAATTGTTGGATTTGGTAAACAAGAAAGATTTTGAATTTATCGTCGGCGATGTTGATAATAATATTGAAATTAAAAATAGAGCTGAGTTGTGTTTTTTTGTAAAGGAACAGATAACAGATTTTCAAATCTACAATTCTTTTAAAAATATTTTACACATTTTTTACCCTCAACACTACACTAAGTTTATTAAAGGCTTGAAAGAAAATAAAATTATTAACGATGACAATGACGACTTGGATGCAATCTGGAACAAAGATAACTTAAAGTTAAAGTGGAATGGTAGCATGATTATGAAGCATTTAAACAAAAAGCCTGGTGTTTGGATGAGTGAAGTCATTAGATTACAATGGCTATACTACTTTGAAAAAGAGCTAGATTTAGTTAATGACGAGGATACTAATATAGAAGACTTTATAAATTGGGTTAACACTCAGTCTAATGTTTTGAAAGACAATTAAGGGAACTAATAGGGACATTCACTACCTTGTATATATATATGAATAAAGAGTGGTTTTTTTTTTCAAAAGACAAAAAAAAAAAGCCTAACCCTTTATATCAACGTTTATTTTCATTTTCAAACCATCTAAACAATTTTTTATTTTTTAAATGACTGCTTTCTTGCTAATTTGAACGCTGAAGTTGCATCGTTTTCTGAAATATCCAAATCACTTAAGTTATTGACAGCCTCTTCACTATTGGTTCCGTTACTATCTTTTTTAATCAATTTTATGTGAGACATCTCTAACATCGAGTCCAAATGATCAGATTCCTTGTTTTCATCTAGTGTAAAATCAAATTCATCTTCATTGGCTGCTAACTCACTTAGTTTTTCATCCCTGATTGTTGGCTTAAAATGACTGTTGTTTCTAGATCTTGAATTACAAGTTGTTGTATCGCTCAAAAAAGAACTACTTCTCAGTCTATCGTTGAAAACATTGCTTGAATAATGTGGATACATTAATATTTCATCTTCTAATTCAGTAGTCAATGATAAAGAAGAAGATAAATTTAATTCTGCATTTCCCATATGTTTATGATCAAAAGTCATGCTTTGTTTCTTCCGTAAGCTTGAAGTAGATCTCTTTTCTTTAAGACTCTTGTTATCGTTGTTAAGATTGGAAAATGAACTTTTCTTGCTTATTTTTTTTGAGGACATTACGTTTATTAACTTCTTATCTTCTTTATATTCATTGTTTACTTGCTGATGCTTGTCCTTGGTCACATGCTTGGCTATACTTGATTTGATTTTTGACTTTATTTTAGATTTGATATCAAAGTCTTCTTTTTTTGGACTCATTCTTTTGATGTTTTCATAATCAATGATCTTTTTATAGTTAAAACATGGATATGAATTTTTCTGTGAATTGTCTTTATCTGCCATGTTAATGGTTACCAAAGGTGAAATTGATCTCTCATTTGAGAAAATGTTGTATGAAAATGCTGACATAGGTGTTTTTGAAGAAGCATTATCGTTTTCTTTGGCATTCAAGTATTGTGCTTGGATGTCTATGCTATTATCTATAACAGAATATCCGGCATTCTGTTTTATTGTGTCAATGTTTAAGGCTGCTAACTTTTTTCCTTTACTGGACGATACTGATCTCAATATAGGTCTCTGGTACAATACCTTTGATTTATATAGCTCTTCTTCTAAATTGGATATGTCTCTTGAATCAAATGTAGACGCTACTTCCTTAGTTTCAAGAGTATTTATATCATTTGTTTCTTGATACTGCTTGGGATTTGTAATAAAAACATCAACGGTTTTTGGCATGGTCCTTTCATTGACATTTGTTACCTTTGGTGTTTCTCTATGTATAGAGTTATCATCGACTTTCTGCTCTAAAGAATCAAAAAAATCGTTGCGAGGAGGTGTATCGTAGTTGATGTTATCCAAAGCTGAATTTAACTGTAAGTCTAAGTCATGGTTTAGAAGATTATATAGGTCATCAAAATCATTTATACTTGTATCACTGATGTTGAGTTCAAAGTTCATCCTATGTTGTTGTAAAAAAAAAAAAAATTTCGTATATATGTTTATAGTCGAATGATACAAAAGAAAAATCCACTCTGACAATAAACTAACCCAAATATGATCAACTATGGTACTTATTGTATATTATTTTTTTCAAATTATAGTTAAACGTTATTCCTCCGTTTTAAAAAGGGATTTAAAAATTTTTAAAACAACATGTGAACAAAAAATAATACATAAAAAAAAAAAAAAAGGAAGTTCAAAAAGATACTAACAAGAAAAACATCAATATGGTAGTAAAAACGTTATTCCAGGGTTGAATATCAATATCAGCATATATCGACTTTTTTTTCTCTCATTTTTTTTTTCACCATTTAAATGTTGTAAGAACGTCGAAATTTAATTACCCAAAAAAAAAAATCCACGTTTTTTAGACCTTCGAAGGATTTGCATCAAAAAAAAAGCGGCTATCTGTATGATAGGAAAAGATTAAATACATAGTGGAATTATAAGTGAGAAATATGATATTTTCGGATATTGTGATATTGGAGATTATTTGATTTTTTTTGTTTACATTGCAAATACCGATTTGCTATATACTTGATAATTCTACTTCGAAGTTTGTTTAAGCAGCGTTAATATGAGATATTTTTAAAAAACGAAAAAAAAAAAAAAAAAAGACACATCAATTTCCCATATTTAACCTTTATAACCTTGTTTCGACGTTATTTTTTTTTTTTTTTGCTTAAGCAAAAAAAAAAATATGTGCCAAGTATATACATGAATCTATTGAACACATAGAGGCGTTTATAAACTTTAAATTACATTACAATTATTACTATATAAAGCGAAAATTAAAACTCATCTAATTGAATACCGTTTTTATTCAAACTTTCAAAGTTATTCCCCTTTTCCAAAACAGGAGAGGAAATAACTGAAGACTGTCTTCCATTGATTATTGGAACAGTTTCACTTAGGTGTCTGAAATGGTTTTTGATGGTATTTGTCGAAAGTTTTCTTTTATCATCAGGAACTCTCGTTGTTTTTTCAAACAAGTCAACGTTTCTTTCCAAACTTTCATTGTCTTCCAAGTCGGGCATAAACTTGACGATTTTTTTTCTGTTAGGATCAGTTGGATCATATCCTTCAGGGTACATCTTATATTCACCTTTCTTCCAGCATTCTCTGATAATATCAATGTCTTTAGGGAAAAACATCTTTCTCATGACATCAAATAAGAATCTTGGCAACAAGCAGAATAGAATACCAACAAATAATATACCCCAGAAAGCACCAGAGCCAAATACTCTGGAACCTGACTTGTAGAATTCACCGGCTTTGAGGAAACTAGACCATATACCTGTCCATCCAAAGAAGACAATATTACTTATCAATACCCAGGATGTCGTAAACCAATCCCATCTGTATTGTTGCAATAGAATATATGTGTTACAAGCACAAACGGATATAGCAGTTACAGGAACACCGACAAAGTATCTACTGGCCAAACCTAAACCATTTTTAGTCACTAATCCATTTTCCTTGTAAAGCATGTATGGGAAAAAGAAACATATAGCTGATTGATAAAGACCATCTACCATGTAGAACCAGAACTTTCTCATGTTCCATTCAACTCTTAATATACCTGATCTATAAAGTTGTGGTACCAGTAATGATACTACATCATTAACATCTTGATCTAATATACCTAGGAAAATGACAGGCAAAGATGTGAATGCCAAGTTATAGAAAGTCAAATAAGTGTATTCAAATAAGTATGAACCATCAAAATTATTGAAAATACCGTACCAGAACAAAGCAACAGAGAAAATAACATTCTTATAGAAGAAACATGGAATCATTTCAGCAAGTCTTTTGTAAGACCATCTTCCATGAACCAAAATCAATCTCGTCAAAAATCTAAACTGACCAATAGCGTAGTCAGAGCACATAACAGCTTGTCTACCTTCTTCACCAGCAATACCAACACCAACATCAGCAGATTGAATCATTGCTACATCATTGGATCCATCACCAATAGCTAAAGTAATAACATCCAAGGTTTCCTTGACCAGCTTAACAACAGCAGCCTTTTGGGCCGGAGATACTCTACAACACAAAACAGCTTTACAGTTTTTACACAAAAGCAAAAACTTTCTAGCAGTGTCTGGATCAGACAAAACCAGCTTCAAAGCAGCACCATCAATAACAACACCAAATTCTCCTTTAGGAACATCGTGGTCTTTAATAGCATAGGCCAATTCTTCTCTATCACCTAACATATCAAAGTTATCCTTCAAGTACTTGGATATAACTTTATCGACATATTCGCCAGGATCTTCAGCATCAGTTTCTTCGATTGATATAACCAACAATTCCATATCATTACCCAGCAAGTTACAACTAAAACCAATATTGATAGCTGTTTCAACTTTATCACCAGTTAAAACCCAAAGTTTAATACCAGCTTCAGCTAAAATAGCAATTGAGTCAGGTACACCATCTTGTAATCTATCTTCAATAGCTGTACCACCCAACAAAACTAATTCAGTTTCAATTTCTTCAGCAACACTTTCCATAGCACCTTCTCTGTCATTCAAAGAGTTCATGGCTTCTTCATTTTTCTTATTCCATACCAAGTAATCTTCCCAACTGATTTCTCTTTGAGCAATACATAAAGTTCTTAACCCTTCAGTGGCAAAGTCCTCTAAATCTTTGGCAGTGTTTTCCAACAAAGCTGGATCATTGTTTTTCTTGGACAATCTGGAATATATGATAGAATCAGCACCTTTACAAATCAATAAGGCCTTAGGTTGTGTGTTTTCGTCACCTGGAATTTTGATGATACAAGACATTCTCTTTCTGGTAGAATTGAATTCCAAAATGTTCAAAATTTCAAATTCCTTTTCAATACCTTGGACTTCAATGATCACACCAGTTTTAGTTCTTTGCAAGAAAGTGAATCCCATGTCTCTAGCGGTGACTACTAATGCAGCTTCATCCGGAGATTGGGCTTTGTAATCCAATTTGCCTTCAACAGTCTTACTTGGTTCACTTAATACTGTATGACATAAAGCCAAAGCCAGCATGAAGTGTTCATTACAGTCTTTTTGGTAGTCACCAGAAGCATTTAAAAGATCATTTACAAAATCTTTGGCAATAAATGTGATTTCATCCTTAAAAAATTGAGAGTTATCACCCAACTTAGGCAACAACTTGAACATTTCTTGACTATCTTTGTTAATTAAATCTAACTCAATAATGGCTTCCTTCTCGACATCAACTCCTTGTCTCTTTCTCAAACCTTGTAAAGCTTCGGTATAAGCCCTACCATACTTTTTACCATTGATAGTACACTTTTTGAACTCCATGACATTTTGAGTCAAAGTACCAGTTTTATCTGAAAAGATATATTCAATTTGACCCAAGTCATCAGAAATATTCCATGATTTTGGTGTACATCTGTAATCTAGTTTGGGGTAATACAAAAGCATGTCATTGTGGATAAAGGCGGCTTGTGCTGTTTTGATAATTTCAACAGAGACATACAAGGAAATAGGAACCAATGATTGGAAAAGAATAACAGCAACAAAAAAGGAAATAATACCATTTTTCCATGGATTTCCTCCAATAGATCCAAATTCAAAGTAATTTCTAGATGTTCCTGTTTCACCGTAATATGTACCATTACAAATAGCAGAAATTAAACACAAAACAAACAAGAAAATGAAGTTGATTATAACTGCCCAATTCAATTCTCTGGATATTCTTGACTTTTTGGTTGGAGTTATACCGGAATTCAACATGATCTTAGTATCTTCACCAGTGTATACAACAACACCCATGGCCCATTTAGTATTTCTTAAAGTACATCCTCTTAATAAAACATTGTTAACATTACAAGATTCTTGTTTCAAGTAGTAGCCATTAACTGGAGGTAACCCTGGACCACTGGAGTTGATTTCATTATTGGTAATATAATCGTCATCTTCATCTGAATAGTTATTATTGGATAAGTTTTTTCTTTGATACCATTTCAAAGTACCTTGGTAAGAATACAAGTTAGGATGAGGTCCTTCGGATTCAACCCAAAATTTACTTTTGGCAATATCCTTGGAGGTTCTAATTGTATGGGAACATTTCAAAGATTGCTTGACTTTCAAGTTGGTTTCACCATCCAAATTCTTTGTTTCTACATAACATGCACCATCTGGGTCAGAAGTGGACAGCAAGATAACATCAGCTGGGATTTCATCATCAGCATGGATTCTTATGATATCACCAACCTTAATGTCTTTCCAACAAGACTTTTTAAATCTTATAGATGGATCATCAATAGTAGGGATTGAAGGGTCAACTAAGGTACCAAATTTTTCTAGTTCAGAAGCATTCAAGTGAATAGAACGTCTGTTGTCTTCATCCATTGAAGCTCTAAATTCCATGGTATTTCTCCCATTAGTAGAGTATCTGAACCCTTCGTTCATTTGTCTCAATTGCTCTTTATGTTTTTCCCTTGACAAATCAGCTTTACCTTTTTTGGTTAATCTTTGATATAAAAATTTGTAACTTCTGGATGTTAATCTGGTACACAACTTTTTGAATCTTCTCCACGCAGATATGTTTTCATCAGAAACATTATAATTCTCAATACCCATCAGAATATAAGTTGGAGTATTGTTGACTTTAGCATCTAATAGAGTTCTTTTGGAATCTTCAAACCCATCTTTGATCATAGTAATAATAATAATGACAATCAAAGGTACAGCAGCTAATCCGGGATCAGTCACACCGAATATAGAAAATGCACCTAAAATTACCATGGTTAAGAAATATACATTAGCAATATTATTGAATTGGAACCCTAAATTTTTTGGTATAAAAGATAACGGCGTATACTTAGTGGTTCTGATTTTGTTTCTTGGGTAGATTACCATAGGTTTACCTTCCTCATTCAACAACTCTGGAGGCAATTCAGCATGGAAAAATATACTTCTTTTTTCAAAGGCTCTGTTTTTAGATTCTCCTGATAACTCATCTGTTGTATTGAAAGCTTCATCATCATGAGAAGCCACACCACTGCTTTCAAATGGGTTGTTAAAGTGGGATTTGGCCCATTTCAAAGTCTTGGCTCTGCCAACTTTCGGTTTCCCGTCTTTATGTCTTCTGGTACCAAATCTCAATCTCTTGACTCCTTGGCTTGATTCATCAGCCTTATCATTATGTTTTAAAAATTGTCTATCATCTTCAAACTCATCGACGAATCTTGCATGTTGGTGTTCTTTAGGTGTTTTCACCTGTCTGGTAAAACTGTCATCATCGTCTTCATCGTCAATATCAGAATAAAAGTCTGTTTGTATATTAGTCTTAGTGTCGGCAAACAAACCTGCTGGTCTGTTTTGTTCTGTGTTTCCACTTAAATTGTAGATATTGTTGTTATTTCTTTTAGTCGAACTATTAAAATCACTATCGTTGTCATCATCTAAAGAAATATCAAATAGTTTCTTACCTATGTCATCATCAAAAGGGGATGATGTATTGTTGTGAGTAACCATTAATCGATAGCGTTAAGGTTATTGTATTTTAAAGGAAAAAAATGCGTGGTTTTAATGAATTAAATGATAATAAAACCAAGAAAAAAAAAAAGGCTGGCCGATAGGATTGATAAAAGAATAAGTTGTATTGGTGAAGTGATGTTGTCTCTATATATTCGAAACCAAACGAAATCCTTAAACTTAAATAATGAATCCAGCACTGTGAAAACATATATAAAGAAAATTTTTACTGTTTTTTTTTTTTTTTTTAAATTCCTTAGTTACAATTTGTTGCTTGTTTTTTCGTGCCTACCAAAATTTTTTTCAGCACTCTTTTTTTCTAAATTTATTCCCTCCCATGAGCTGTATTTGCTAATAATTCATGGCTGCCGGAACACGGAAATAAGAGAGGATTTATTTAATGAGCTCCGAACAAATAATATGCGTTGAAAATCCATGAGTATGCACTTGGCGAAATTGAAATCACAGGGCCGTTTGATCAATAAAGCGGTATTTTTACAAGCCACGATTTTTACTGATATGTCACGGTATATGAATATAGGGTGAGTAAGAATCGATAACGTGACTTTTTTTTTTGGAATCACATTATCTTGGGAAATTGTGGCTTTAAATGGTGCTTTTTTTTTCACCTTTGAATGTTTTAAAGTTATATGATGATTCTTACCGTCTTTTAATGAGAAAAAAGCCGCGGTGTTTTTTTATATGATAATATGCTCTGAATGACAACAGCTATATGCATAACCAATCAATGTGAACGATTTGATTTGTTCATAACTTCATTTTTGTTTATATATTTTTCATTCAATTTATATAGATTGTAGGTTGTTTAAGGTTTTACCAGCAACCATTTTGTTCATTATTCTGGAGTTATTTTTTTTTTTTCCGTCTTTTTAATCAACTCTTCCGAAATGGGATATCTTCAGTTAAATTCGTCTTTAATATAAGGCAAAATGAACTTTTTCTTCATATATTCACTTGTTAGAATATTGTGGGAGTATCGTATAGCACCATACTTCATAGTATCCAGGTTTTTGCTGTTCTCTTCCAAAAAAGCAACCATTTCTTTAATATTTTCATTTGTTTTATTGTTCACTTTGTACTCTATCTTTCGTTTTTTTTCTTCCATGCGCTTCAGCATTTTTGCAGATATTCTCCTTTTAGTGTTCCAGTTGAAACCTGCCGGTTCTATCGTATTATCAACAATTTTGTTCTCTGAAGTAGCATCAAATTGTAAATACGACAAATAGTTTTTCTGTATACTTGGGTTATTATGCAAATGAATTTCGTTGTGCAACATCATAAACAAAAAATTGTAGTCATTTTTTTTTGACATTGTTTGTAGCAGTTGCTTTGTTCTTTTTGGAAAGTTTCTCAATGCTAAAAGGGTAGACATTAATGATCTTTGTTGGTTTTTTTCATTCATTGCATCTGTGGAGTTAAATTTATGTGTCAAAAATGCATTTCTTTCATCCATTATTGTTTCTTTAGTCTTAGCTTGATAATCCGATGTTATATGAACATGGTCGTTGAGATCTTTTCTATATGGAATGATTGTAGGATTGTAATAATTTTTCATTCCCGCAACGAATGAATATGATGTTTTAAACAAATTTCTCCATGCAAGTGCATCACCCACTTGTTTAGTATAAAACATTGAATCAAATTTGAATATAGATCCGTAAAGTAAGTTGTTTCTTACTGTAGTGAGATCGCTGGAATTTTCTATCACTGAGACATTCTTTGTGAGAATCCAATTTAAGAATTTTCCTTCGTTTTTGTTTATGTCATTTAATAGCATATTATAAAAACTTACAAAGTCTTCAATGCTGTAGTGTAAGTAATTGTTAAGAATCAATGTATTCAAATTTTTATCAAGAAACTTTTGCTTATCTTGCTCTTTTGGAATAGATTCATACTTTTGTTTTATATTCCTCAGCTTCATGAACATATCTGTGTCTCCAACTAACTCAATATTCGTTACAAATGGATAAGTGTATACTACTTGAAATTTAGTTCTAATTATTGATGCATATAACCCTACAAATCTGCTGCTGGATATCGTAGTAGTTGACACGTTTATAAAAGAATGAAGCCTGAGAAATCTTTTATAAAGATGGGGAAGCCCTCTCTTAAATTCTTTGCTTTTTAGTTGTTTAGAAGTAAGGTTTAACATTTTTGTTTTATAATATTTACTATTCGATGTCGGCAGCAGCTTCGGCACTTCAAAGTAACTGCTTGAAAAACGCATGACTTATGTTTTTGATTACTATATTTACAAGATTTGGTCAGTTTCCCAACAGATGAATCAACGATTTTTCAGGTCATTTTCTTATATCCTTTTGAAGAATATTTCGTAATTGATTGAACAATTATTACTGAGCTTTAAATATTTTTTTTTTTTGTTCACATTTTTCAAAATAAACGAAGGTATCAAAAAAAGAAACAAAAAGTGGTTCTACAAGAACGCCAGCATAAAGAAGGATATTAAAGAAAAGCTTCTAGAAAAAAAAAAAAAATTGAAAATACATTTTAAGTCAAACTAAAGCAGCTGATTTAAAAATACTGTTTAAATGGAATGTTTCTTTGAGATTATAATGATGTGTAAGTCTCATTTACCAAGGAAGTACCTTATAACAAGCTTTAAACTTCACAAAAAAAACATGGCCTATATCCGATAACGCGGCTGATTTATAACACACAGTAAAACAACCAAGTCTACACAAAGAACTATAATTTGAATATCGATTAGCAGGTATGGGAAACTAATATATAAGCTTTACAAATATTTAAAAAAAAATATCTAATCTTTTGGACTTGGTATAGCATATTTCTTTGTCCATTCCTTAGCAACTTCGCAATATTTAGCATTATCATTTTTGCACAAGTCGGCAACATCGCTCAATAAAGGATCATCAGGGTTAGGAGTACCTAGCAATTGTTGTATAGATAGCAAAACAGTTCTTATTTGGAAAGCAGGAGACCAATGGTCCTTTAAAACATCCAAACAAATTCTACCTAGTTTATCTATATTAGGGTGGTATAATGGTGTTAGGAATCTAATCTTTGGTGGCTCCATAGGATATTCTTCAGGCAAGTACAACTCCAAGTTGAAAACACCGCCTGCAAAAGGAGAGTTGTCTGGACCCTCCATCTCTACAGTCAAGTATCTCAAATTGTCGTCATCTGGTATGCTGGTTTTTATTCCAGGTACAGGGTCTTTTATTAGATTTTTTGTTTCTTTTACTATTCTTCTTGGAATTGCGCTCATTTCTTGGATAAATTTTTAAGTACAGACAAATTCAGGTTTTACTTTTTTCTTTTTTAATTTAGTGTTTTTGTCGTTGCTGTAATCTTGTCACTCTGACTTTCTTGCTAAAGATACCTTGTGTTTTCTTTTGGTGTGGTTATCTTTAACATATTCATGTAATACAAATTCTAACTATAGGAACGTTAACACGGGGAAGGGAAAAAAAATTCAGTGAGCTTTTTAAGCTACGTTTTTTTGCACGAGATACGTTTCACATATCCGTTAATACTTTTAATTAAACTCTGTTTTGCGTACATTAGCTGTTTACATTTAAAAAAGTTCATTAAAATACCTTTAATTACAATTTTGTTAAAATTATATCATAAAAATTGTAAACTTGCATTTTTTTGAACACTATACTATTTGATTAAAACATGATATTATTAGTTTTTAATTTTTATTTTTTTTTTATTAAGTGAAGAAATAGTAAAAGTTCGAATACTGAAATAATTAAATATCCATATTCGTTCCCCTTATCTTCTAATGCATATATAACTCATATCTAAATCTTGATACACACCAAGTACTAGTTCATAGTTCTATTTCTCTTCTTTTTTTCTTTTTTTTTTTTCCTTTTTTTTGATTGTTTTATTTATTTATTTTTTTTTTTTTTAAACCTAAGAAAAAAATTGTTCAACTTTCATATTTTTT
>ERZ794936.453-NODE-453-length-19728-cov-34.388248_pt1 | contig 19728 bp, 14 predicted proteins | sample MGYA00511083_ERZ794936 | MGnify/ENA primary metagenome ERZ794936 (study PRJEB30137, sample SAMN04331409) | food metagenome | isolation source: Y2 must sample point D1 replicate A | place: Australia: South Australia | collected 2014 ... | reverse complement strand
AACAAAACCAGCCAGCAGCAAGACCTCAGCCTCAAGCCAGACCTCAACCACAAGCTCAGCCACGGGCAGAGCCAACTCCACAAACTGCTGCTCAGTCGAGCGTTGTTAACAATGGAGCTGTAAATAAGCCTGGGCCTCCACCACCACCACCACCACCGCCTGCTCAAAAACAAGATCCTAAATACAAAGCAGCATATGCTTTTGTCGGCACGGGCTCTCCAAGTGAAATGCCTTTGGCTCTTGGTCAAGTTGTTTTCATCTCGAGACATGAACCAAGTGGGTGGTCTTTGGCCAAAAGTTTGGATGGGTCAAAAGAAGGTTGGGTTCCTAGTGCTTATATTGTTGAGATTACCGAGTCAGCTTCAGTTCCAAGTTCTCAGCCCCTACAACAAAGTGCGCCTCAAGTAGAACAGGTACAACAGGTACAACAAGTGCAACAAGTACAAGTCCAGCAAGATGCGGCACCGGCAGGAGCAGATTTTTCAGCTGGTTTAGCAAACGCACTTGCAGCCCGTGCAAACAAAGTGAGACAAGATGAATCAGAAGATGAAGCCAACTCTGACGATGACGATTGGTAATGCCTATTTGTCATTTGCGACAGAAAGTGTATATGATTTAGCTTTTGCCATTTTTCTTTTTTAGTGCTCTGTAATAATGTATGACTTTTTAAAACAAAAAAAAGTGAGATAAAGGTTTTTTCGATTCTTGCTCCATACCTTTGGCTTTAGCAGACAAGCATTATATAAAGAGCAACACTCAAGAAAATAGTTGTGCAGCCATTTTTTCAAGGAGTTCTTTCAAGCTTTGGATTTCGTCTGTGAGCCCATCAACTTTATTTTCCATTCTCTGTAGTCTCTGCATAACAGAGGTATTTCCATTTGCAGGTAAAATTTTTGTCGGATGACCTTGATTGTGAGTTTGTAGCGAAGATAGCAATGCTGGTGTGGAATGGTCATGACTGTGGTCAGTATGTTCGTGAAAGTAATTACCATCAGACGAGCTGGCCACAGATTCGTTAGCTCCAACTTTGGTTTTTTTCAAAAGTTTTTCTGAGGACAATGCATCTGCAGGTTGCAACTCTTCCACATGCGCTAAACCTCTTTTCATTCCAGAAAAGGGAGTTGTCATCATAGACTGAAAATGAGGGTCGTTTATCGAAGGGTGATTTTGGGTAGAGTTACTCGAGTTATTCAATACATATGCAGCAATATGGCCCATATCACGGTTGTTTTTGGCCACCTTGCGTTTTTTCTTGTTATCACATTCTTGTTTTTTGTCAAGTAAGATTTTGATTTTATTATCGAGTTCGTTCATCGGTGTTGAAGTATTCGATGCTTCTTTTTTCTGCAAGTACTTTTTAACCAACTCATCGTATCGATGTTTCAACGTTTTTGTATCTGTAAATGGATACTGGTAGTTGTCTCTCAATACTTTCAAAGCATATGTAAAGTTCAAATAGTTTGTCCATGTTAATTGATCAATCAAAAGCATCACAAAGTCAATTTCACGAGATGGATCCTCTTTAAACCATCCCCTGCTAGTTAATCTAGGCTGCGGCTTGGTATTTGAAGCCTTCGGTGTAGTTTCCGATATTGGCGCATTTTCCGCATTGAATCCATTACTGTTTGATGAACTCCCGTTCATGATATGGTCATCGATGTTTGGTGGAATCAACGAGGAATCCACTGTGTTAGGTTGTGCCATGCTGGTTTCGCTAGCTCCATTGCCGTCACTAGTGGAATTGTTCTTGTTCAGGAGCATCGTTGTTTGTTTCTCGTTTGTATGATTAGTTGCAGAAGAACCCAATATCGACATTTCGTCCACGTACCTTTTGGTGTGCTCATCCACAGCATTCTCTTCTAGCCCAGTTTTTTGATTCTCGTACGACACCAATGCGTGAGACTGGTCGTCGTTTGTTTCCAATGCAGGATCATGGCCAGGTGTATGGTGAGAATGACTGTTGCCCATCACATGGACGTCACCATACTCCCTATCATGCAAAGTTGGCTCATTCGTATCGAACAAAGTGTTGTTTTTCATTTGCGTTTGTAAAATCACGGTTTACTATATGATATTTCTTTTTTCGGATCCCTTTAGAGCAAGAAGTAGGCGTTTTAAACTCACCTTGCAACTCATTTGCAATTAATAAAAATATCAATATGGCACTGGACGATGGAATATGGGTGCCAAAAATACGTGCTGTACGTCAAGACCCCAAAAATATTACTCTAAATTCCATCAACAATTGTTCAATTGAGCCGGAAAACAACTTTGATTTGGGGCCAGAATTTTCAGACTCCAAAAAATTGAATTATAATGGTGTGTGGTGTGTGGTGTGTGGGTGTACAAAGAACAAATGTATGAAGTCGTTGTTAATTTGTGATTGCGCAAAGTTCATGAGCAAAAAATGCATCCAAAAAGCAAGAAGCGGACATGCCAATAAATGCCATATTGAACCGGCTTGATTTAAATTGAGTTGGGTTGATATATTCCTAGATTTTGTGCATCTTTAATTCGCTCTTCGTGGAAGAGTTAAAGAAATTGAAAAGAAAAACTAAAAAAGTCTCTTCATTTATGATGCCAATATAAATGGTATCAGCAAATACACGATATCCCACCGTCGTTTGTTGATCTGTAACTTAAAGTCTCAGTTTTAATGCCATCTACTTTGGTGAACCTCTTTGATACCAACTTCCGACTTGGTGACAATGATGATCTACGCTTAAACCTTTTCCGCTTTGCACTGCGAAATATTCTGGGCTCTCGGGTTGAGCGTTTTAATTATTTTTTTTCCCGCTCTCGGTCTATCTCGATGTCGCTTCATGTTTGATTTGCCATTGTTACTACGTTTGGCGATATTGGTGTTCGAGTTCCATCGAAAACAAGTTATTCAATTGGGTTTAATCATTTAGGTCCTTTCTGGCTAATACTTGTAAAACAGTTTTTTATCACAAATTGAAGAAGCTTTATCTGCAACAAACAGACTAACCCATAATAGCACAATCAAAATCATTTGAAAACTACACGCTTAAAAAAAAAAAAAAAAAAAAAAAAAAAAAAAAAAAGAAGCAATGAGCTCTATCAATTTTGTGTTGGATGAATCGTTGGTGGAGAGTCTGCAAGAGATGATCACCGCACACTCTTGTTATCTGAGTGAATACATCAATCTGCTGAACAGGTACATCAATTTTCTGAAAAAAGTGAGTTCTCTAAAGAATGAAAGGGCCGGTTTGATCAAGTTTGTGAAAAAACTGAGATACCTAAACAACTACTATACTTTTAACGAAAAAATCGTGATTTTGGCTGAGGATGAGCAATTGGAAGATATACCATTGATACCTATTATCAGAAGGGTTTGCTCCTACAATATAAAAGTGCTGGAAATCTTGGACATCCTAAATTTCCAAGTAACTCAATCGATCAAAAACGAAATCTTGTCTAAAACACTAAATTACAACATTGTTTTTGACGATCAATTTGTGAAGATCATGGAAGACACGTTTAGGGTTTTCATCAAATTCAACCAGTGGATGTTTGAGTCTCTGGAGATCACCGGGTGCGACATGAACGCGCTGGATTCCAGTCTTTCGATTGAGCTCATCGATGTTGCCACCAAGTGTGCTATTGACGATGGAATAGACCTTGAGCAGTCCAACGACATCATTCTGCAACAAGTGGAAACATGTTCAACAGAAGAAGAGTATCTGACCACCATGAATGAGTGGATCGACATCATCAAACAGAACCTTCAAAAATTTAACACAAATGCAGACACAATGGTTGCTGCTTTCCACAACAAACAAGGCTCGCAAAACCATGGAACTAACAATAATAACAATACCAATGGCACGGTGTTGAGCAACAAAGGATCTGCTAGTCCCTTTTCACCAACAAGATCCAACTTTCTTACTACACCAAAAAAAAACATGAGAAGACAGTGATTGTTTTTTTTTTATTTTATTTTTTTTTTCTTGGAATTTTGAAAGAAAGAACTTTTAACAACTGACGCATATTATTTCACATTCGGATAGGTTTATTTTTGCCGCTTTTATAAAACAGTTAACACGAATCGTACAATATTACCCCCCGGATTTACATCAAAATCGTATTGCTAGAAAATCATATTAGTAAGAATAGTCTCCAGAAGAATCAAAGTCAGATGCGTTTTCATTCGAGGCTTCCTGGTTGAGCATTGGATGATAAGGTCTGGACCGCCTGACATATGGCAAAGTGACGTGCCCTGTCCGCACGTTCATTTGTGCCGCGCTTGAAATTCTCTGTCTACTATCCGAGGTGTCGCTACCAGGCGCATACGTGTTGTGCCCTATTTGGCCATACCTTTTTCTCAACGCAATCTCTTGTCTTGTTTTCCCCTCCTCTCTCAGTATCAACGAGTAATCTGAAACTATGTCTTGCTTTTTTTGAAAGTAAGTGTACAACCCAGTCAAAGACAATTTGATGCATCCGTCAGGGTTATCCTTGGACAAAGTGTTGTTTCCCAATCTTATGTTCTCAATGACACGGGTAGCCATACTTAAGGTCATATCTGCCGGCAAATCGTAAGACCCAGGGTTTTCTTTTACGTGTTTTATTTTATTTATTATGGTCATTCTTTTGGAGTAAAAAGAGCGGTCTGTTTTTCTCCATGAGGTTCCATATCGAGCGTCCAAAGACTGTACAGAGGGCTGGTGCTGCAATCCATGGAAATACTCTTGAGCAACATCCGCAACAGATTCCAATTTCCTATTCAACCGGTAAACATTGATGGGCTTGTCTTTTTTTTCCTTTTCTCTGACATATATGTGGCCATCTCCAATACGCCGCAACAAGTCTTTGTCCGTTAACGGTTCTCTTTTAAGTCTGCTTTGAGAGACTATGTGTTCGTCCCGATCCAAAGACTCTGTAACTGTACTGTTGAAAGCATTGCGTACGTTGGCTGTTAAATCATGTGGTTGCTTCTCAACGGTGTTTGTGGCCTGGGCAAAAGTCTTATTTTGATTTCCAACAATAGGGCCTGAGGTTTCATGGCTGATTGCAGTATTTGTTGTTGGATGGGAAGAAGTCCAAGCTCGCGCTCCATTCATCACGCCAACAACCTCATGGAAAAACCCCAGCAAACTCTTCATTTCATTTGTCAAAGTGTCAAATTTAGTTTCCATCAAGGCAATCTTGGCGTTAGTTGATTGGTGAAAGAGATCCTGCTCTTTACTAATCTGATGCACGTTTTCCTGGATTTTTTCAACTTGGTCAACCAAAAAGGATGATAAGCAAAATATTTCTTCTGATGCGTTTATGGAGGAGGAGTGAGGTGAAGCAGTGGTGTTGTTCAGTGGCCCATTGGTATTGGAAAGTCTGGCTGCAAAAGTGTTCCTACTGTTTGTCGTTATTGGTTGTGTGCCAGTATGAATGGTTCGATCTCTATCATTTTGCTCTTGTTGCGCGCTAAATAAACTGTTGTTCGAGCCTGTACTCCGTGCACCTTCCCTGTCACCATTTGATTGACCGTTCATTATACGAGTTGGTCTGGTCTGCTTTGTTGTTTCCGCTTATTTACTCATAATTAAAAAAAGCAGCATGCTTAGTTGGAACACGGCAGATGAGTGACTCCTTTTAAGATGATTCCCTTTTAATCGGAAAACACAGATAGCACTCCGCATTACAATCATGTGACCTAGACTTTCAAATACTCACTATACAGCTACTATACAAATCACTATTCTGGCTAGTTTCAACGTAACTTTGAAACAAAAATCCTCAGAAGATCGCTGATGGCTTCTTGTTGCTCCACAAGGACAGTCCAATCTTCTGTTGTTCTAGTTTTCCACCACGTCTTTCAAAGCTTTCCATGCTGCGTTCAGTTTTTCGTCATCTTGCCCAACGTTTTTTTTAACGCTTATGTTAACGGGCACTTTGTAAAGCTTGATCTCGTCAATCAATTGAGTAACCGATGTATGCAAGTTTTGATGAAACTCCAGCACGCTCTTTTGGAACACTTGTTTTTTGGTATCAGTTTCGTCAGGCGACAAAACAATGGCTGGATCCTTAAGCTCGAGTAATGACTCCATCATCTTGGAAGCGTTGTCGAGGGCAGTCACCAACTTTAGGTCTATGCCATTCAAATTGTTAATTCTGTCCTGTACAAATGGTGATAACGGCATACTTTCTTGGGTGCTTTTGCGGAAATGGTTTTTGACTGGCATAGCATTGTCTCAAAGGGAATCAGTGGAATGATGCATTAAAATAATCTGAAATTGCTTTCCACAAACGCGGAGGTTTAAAAAAAAAAAAAAAAAAAAAAAAAAACAAAAACTGAAATCAAAACTGAAATTGGCGATCTCGGATGATTAGATGCAAGCAGAAACTGTACGTTTGAAAAAACTTGAAGGACTCCAGAAGAAAAGTTTAATAGCAGCTCAAAAAAAAAAAAAAAAAAAGGCAACTAAACCACTGTGAACTTCTGCTTTTAGCGATAATAATGTCAATCAAATTGGGGCTTCAAAGAATCCATCAGCTTATTGAACACTCACCAAACCCAAAATTGCTGAGCAGTTTGAACGTTCTTCATGTTGGCGGCACCAACGGTAAAGGCTCCATTTGCTCCTATTTGCAGTCAATCCTGATGAACGCATCCAAAAACAACGACAGTGGGCTTGTGGAACAATCGGTTCACTATAAAGTGGGGAAATACTGCTCCCCTCATTTAATACACCCATCAGACTCAATCACTATCAACAGCAATCCTATCACCATGCAAAACTACGAGAAATACATGAGTGTGCTGAATGATATCAATTCAAGACATGGTATACAAGCTTCGAACTTTGAATTGCTTACATGTGTGGCCTTCCAATGGTTTTATGATAACAAAGTTGACTTTGCTATAATTGAAGTCGGTGTTGGGGGAGAGAACGACGCCACAAACATCATTCCTGGTGAAAGCAAACTTGTGGTCAATTTGAACAAAATCAGTTTGGATCATACCAATTTACTGGGGAGTACTTTGGAAGAAATTGCTACTGAAAAGTCAGGAATTATCAAACGCAACGTTGGTAAAGTGTTTATTAACGGCAATAACACCAACATTGTTAAAACTATTCTTACAAACAAATGCAAATCCGAAAACGTTCCATATCAGATAGTCAATGTCGAAGATGTTGACCCCAAGTTGCTTCAAAACGCACCCGGATACCAAAAGGAGAATCTAGCAATGGCACTATCAAATATACAGTACTTACATAAAGAAACTACTCACCTTCCAAGATTAACGGAAACGGATATTCTAAAAGGTATGACGACCATGGAATGGCCCGGTAGGCTTCAAAGACTGGACTACCAGTACACAAAGGATAAAAACACACCAGTCCTACTCGATGGTGCTCATAATGAAGACGGTGCCAAGCAATTGGGTGATTACTTGGACAACCATTGCAGAAAGGGACCTTCTACCTCATTGACGTTTGTCTTGGCTATGACCGAGGGAAAAGACGTTTCGGGTATCCTAAAAAATGTTTTAAGGCCAAAAGACGTTGTAGTAATCACTCAGTTTGACAGCGTTACGGACATGCCGTGGATCAAAACAATGTCGGCAGAAAAGCTATATTCAAATGTGGCTCAATGTGTTTTAGACAAGAATATTTTGATTGAAAACAATTTAAAGTCCACCATACCGATTGCCTTGTTTAACAAGATCAATGCCGATCAACCGCTAGTTGTTTTTGGAAGTTTGTATTTGGTAGGTCAGATGCTCAACTTGCACCAGAAAAACGTGATGAAGGTAACCAGCCACTAGTTGAATTACCTAACTTCGCTCACCCATTGACTGCATCTTATATATGCTGACTCTAAATGAACGCTCTTATTGGTCGATATTTTAAAAATGAAAAGCGGGTAAGAAAAAAAATTCATCTTGGTAGCTGAAATTCACGTTTTTTTGTCAAGTTTTGCCGTTGGGCTAACTATAGAATGTTACCCTTTTTATAACAACAGTAATTCAGCGGATATTGCAAAGATTCAGTCTATCTGGTACCAAGTACCAAAACAACACTGATCTGAGAAAACACAAAAGCTGCATATCCAACATTTGTCAGTACCTGTTTAGGAAAAAATGTTTATCACGAATACCCTTCTAAGGTCCAGGGCACTTGCCAGTGCTTCGAGCAACCTCAAAAGACCGGTGTTTACCTTTCAAAGAACACTATGGCTCTTCAACAAAAAGAAGGCAGCCGAGTCTCCACAAGTCATTAATCCGACTCTCCTACAGCAACACCAGCACCAGCAAAGGGATGATGCAAAGACACAGCGCAAAACTCTGATTTTCCGCTCAGTCTTGGCTATAACGATCGGTCTTTCTGCGTTTGTTCTATACGCTTGGCCAAGACACACTTTCCCTTCGTCAGTGGCCAAGGAGTTAAGAAAAGGTCTTTGGGAAGAAAGAGAAAAAAACAAAGATAACCACAACAGACCCAACCATCAGAAAGCTTTAGAGTATTATATCAGCGCTTTAAACAGGGCCAAAGAAGAAGAACTTGATACTTTGTCCGATGAGTACACCGGAATTGAACTTAAGATTGCAGAAATGTATGAAAAACTAAATATGATTGAAGCAGCTTCTAAACTGTATTTAGAGTTGAGTTACAGATACTATACTGCATTAAATGATCCAGAGAACCCTCACGGAATCAAAACAATGGAAAGAGGGCACTACATTCAAAAGGATTTAAGAGTGTTGATTAAATTTGTCCAAAACCAAATGAACTCAAAAAACGTGGATTTGGCAGTACTAAATTTCAACAAAAGACTATTGACCTCACACATCATTATGGCTGAAAAGGAAGTTTTTATGAAGTCCACTGAGTTGCCTGAAAAATACATGACACAATTTAGGAACGATATGTTGAAGAAAAAAAGTAGATCAAACGAATTTGCAGCGAAACTCAACATCAAAGGTTACAACTTTCAGCCATTTGAAAATGTCGTTGACGAGAATAACATACATTTCAATAAAGACGGATACATGGAATTGGATTTGAATCAAAAGTCTTCATACGCTTGGGACCCTTTCAAAAGCGAGTTTTTTGTGGCCAGAGATTTATACTCTGCAATTTGTTTGTCGACCAAAGACGTGCCCTCTGCTATTTACAACAAGATGAATACTTTGAACTTGATGGTGTTGGCAGGGATGGAGCCTGGTCAGATATTGATGACGCAAGCCAATTTGGGGTCCTTGCTATATCTTAGAGTCGAGCAAATGGAAGACGAAATGGACTTTATGGAGAGAAACCCAGAGAAATTCAAAGAATTGTTGGCGAACAAAACGGAAAACACGGACGACCAATTAATCCAAGTTCAAAGATTGATGAATAGAGCCAGAGATGTTTGTTTCAAGTCTGCTACTGAATGCTACGAATCGATTATCAAGTTCAGCAGCAAGCACAAAAGGTTAAAATTCAACTACAAAGATCTTGCAGACACCAACGTTGGACAAGCTATAGCGTTGTCCAAGTACGGTTTGGGTGTTTTGCGGTTTCACGAGGGAAACCTGCAAGAGGCCAAAATCTTGTTGAATGACGGTAAGCAAATGGCCAGTGAAATTGCCTTTACGGACTTGGTGAATGAAGCTGACAACGAATTAGCAAAGTTAAATAAAGCTATGACTGCGGAACAACAAAAACAATCTCTGTGATTTCCAACTACCATCTATGCACATATTTAAATCAAAAACTATCTCATGAATTTCTCTTTTTCCTTAGTAACAAAAAAAACGCGCTTACAGTAAAAAACTTAATTCTAGCACGTGATATGTAGGATTAGATGCAAAAGCGCTTTTACACTCGGAAAAAGCGCAATCTACAAGCTGAACAATTTATAGCCACATACATGCCATCTAAAATTACAGCAACAAAACAAAAAAAGTCACTACCGGTTCAAAACCTCAAAGCTAGACACAAGTGATATTAGTGAAACATGAAACCAGGTGTTGCTTATGTTTTGAGACAAGCGCCAGTGATAAGGGCCAGCGCGCGTATATGCGTTCCTTTCAGAAGACAGCTATTTTTGTCCAAGGCCACGTACGCCACAGCAACGCGTGCTATTAACAAAACCGAGATCCAGCAGGTCTTTGACAATGACAAATACTGGAAGCAAATTAAGGACCAACAGAAGAATGGATCGACTGGGCTATTCGAGAACCAATATGTCACCTCTCCGGAAGGACTTCTTACTTTTTCACAATACTGTTTGAAACTAGCTCAAGATTTGGTCGACAAAATGCACAATGATCACAGTCATGAAGGTTTAAGAGACTATATTAGAAGAATGGATGAACTGAGCAACATACTATGCAGAGTCATTGACTTAAGTGAGCTGATACGGTCTTCTCATCCAGACATTAAGTTTGTGGAAGCAGCTCAAAAAGTGCATGAAAAAATGTTTGAGTTTATGAACATTTTGAACACAGACTTGCGTCTATGTAACACACTTAAAGCCGTTTTGCAGAAACAGCACCCAGTGTACGCAGAATTGTCCGATGAGGAAATAAAAGTAGGCACTATTTTACTGCAAGATTTTGAAAAATCAGGCAATTTTATGGGCAACGAGAAAATCAAAGACAGTTTTATACAGTTATCCCAGCAAATTTCTGTTGTCGGACAAGATTTCATCAACAACACCGATTATGCTGCCTGCAACTATGTTAAAATCAATTGTGCTAAGCTAGACCAAAGTGGGACACCGACAGCTGTTTTAAAAGTGCTCCCAAAAGACTTGACTCATAAAAATTACAAAATACCCGTTGATAGTCATTTTGCCTACTCTTTGCTACGAGCATGTCCTGATGAGTCCATTCGGAAACAGATATGGTGTTCTTTGCACAGCTGTGATAAAAAACAAATTCAAAGACTGAGACTGTTGTTGCAACTAAGGTCCTTGCTAGCTACCACTATGAACAGTCCTAATTTTGCGGCTTACCAGTTGGCCGGAAAGCTAGCCAAAAATCCGCAAAACGTTTTAGATTTTTTAAATTCCCTTTGCAAAAACTTGAAGGGGAAGGCTGAAAATGAGTTGCGCAACTTACAACTGACAACTGGAAAGTCTTTGAATGACAAAAGCGGAGCTGGAGAAGCTGATAACGATCTTATGAAACCTTGGGATAAAGACTACTATGTCACTTTGGAAAGTATCAAAAACAAAAAACTTTATTCAGATGGAATTGAAAAATATTTTTCGTTGGGGAATGTCATGCAAGGGTTATCAGACTTGTTCAGTGCAATCTATAGAGTAAAATTTGTACCAGTTGCTCCACAAAACGGGGAAACTTGGAACGAGGAAGTGAGAAGACTAAATGTCGTTGACGAATCCAATAATGACAATTTAATTGGAGTGATCTACTGTGATTTATTTGAAAGATGGGGCAAAACTAGTAATCCGGCACATTTTACCGTGAGTTGCTCAAGACGAATTTTTGAAAATGAGACATTTAATTCATCCCTAACTCAAATGGGGAAGGAGACTTCATCTACCACGGGGAAAACATACGACTACCAGCTTCCAGTCATTGCACTTATATGCAACTTTCAAAGTGTGGTCAAGAGAGCTACTGGGAAACAGATTTCATTACTCCAATTGAGCGATGTCGAAACCATTTTCCACGAAATGGGACACGCAATTCACTCCATGCTGGGAAGAACCGAACTGCAAAACGTTAGTGGAACAAGATGCACGACCGATTTTGTTGAGCTTCCGAGTATTTTGATGGAACATTTTGCCAAAGATCCAAAAGTTTTGTCTCGAATCGGAAAACACTATCACACCGGTGAAGAAATCGACGCAAATTTGTTGCACAAGATCTTTGAGCATAACAACAGTTTTGAGTATACAGAGGCATTTCAACAGCTCAAAATGGCATATTTGGACCAACATTTGCATAATTTGAACATGGTGGATCCCAAAAATGAAAACGTTGATATAGTTGCAGAATATCATAAGATTGAAAACCAGTTTGGTATTTTGGTCGATGACTCCTCCAATTGGATTGGTAAATTTGGACACTTGTTTGGTTACGGTGCTTTGTACTATAGTTATTTGCTAGACAGAGCAATTGCCTCAAAAGTGTACCACCATTTGTTTAAAAAAGATCCTTTTTCACCTGATGCGGGGGAAAAATTCAAAAAAAGTGTTTTGAAATGGGGTGGTGCCAAGGACCCTTGGGAATGTTTAGCTTTATGTTTTGACAAACCTGAATTGTCAAAGGGTGATGAGAAAGCCATGAAGTTTATAGGAGAGATCAAGCAAGATATATAGCTTTGCTTATGTTGAAGCGCATGTAAATAAGAATTGATCAATGTGAAATTTGCAAGAGCGAGTATGTTATTAGCCACGTTAACCGTGAAATTTTCAATTAATTCGTAAACCCAGTAATAATTGTTTTGTTTTTGTTTTGCCTTAAAAAATATATATATATAATATCAATGTTCAAAACATGTTGTATTTTTGTCTTGTAATGCATAGTGACCAAAGTAAATTTAATGTAATAAAATAAAAGAAATCAAATCAGCATATAAAAACACTGATTCAAAAAACCTTTTGTCTATAAAATTAAACTTAGTTAGAGGTCATAACTTGCCAGACTCTGATAACGTTATCAGTGTAACCAGCGAACAAGTTTTGACCATCAGCAGACCAAGCCAAAGAAATAGCATGTGGTTCAGCAGCTTTGGTGTAACCAGCGAATTCTGGTTTCAATTCTTCGACAACAGTGTTGTTGTGCAAGTCCAAGATTTGAATACCAGAAGCAGTGGCAGCAACCAACCAGTATCTGTTTGGAGAGAAGGCGAAAGCAAAGATTTCGTCTTTGATGTCAATGTTGACAACTGGGGTTTTTTCAGCCAAAGACCAAACCATGACGTGACCGTCTTTACCACCAGTGGCGACCAAGGTGACATCTGGAGAGATGGCAACAGCGTTGATGTAGTTGTTGTGACCGATCAAGTCAGAGTCAATTTGGAATTCTTGCAAGTCCCAGAACTATTGAAAACCTAGTAGCACAAAAAGACTATCCCATAACAGTGTCAACTTTTCGAAAAAAAGTAAACCTGATATTTGGAAGTATTGTATTTTGTAAAATAAAAATTTGTTAGTAAAAATTGATATTCTTTTTGATAATCTTTGTGATTATTAGTGTTTGATTGCGAGATTGCTTATCGCAAAGTTGTTTTTTGCTTGAAATGAAAAAAAGTGCAAAAAAGTATGAGTGCAGAAGAACCCCATAAAAGGGTAAATGATACATCAGAGATCTTGGTGATATTGAAAAGTCTCATTGGGGTAGATAGCCCCTCTGAAGTAGCAAATATAGAATATTGATAACATCATATGAATCGTTATCTGCACTCACTGTTTTTTAAACTCCTCATTTCCAATTTATGACAAAAAAAAACAAAATAGTGATCCTAAGTATCCCCAAATTATTCAAACACATATTCATTTTCTCCTGAGAAAAAAAGGTAATCCACACATGTTGCTTATTAGCAACAGAAATATTCAATTAACATACTTTGACCAATTTGTCAGCGGAAGCGGAAACAGCCAATGGTTGACCGGTAGAACCCAAAGTAACAGCTTTGACGGAGGTGACCCAGTCGGAGTGACCCATCAAGGTAACCAAACATTCACCTTGAATGTTCCAGACTTTGACGGTTTTATCTCTGGAAGCAGTAACAACTTGGTTCAAAGCTTCGTTGAAAGAAACAGACAAAACATCGGATTTGTGACCAACAAAGGTGGTGGTACATTCACCGGTAGCCAAAGACCACAATTTGACGGTTTTATCCCAAGAAGCAGAGAAAGCGTAGTTGCTGTCAGCAGTCAAAAAGACATCTTCGACAATGTGGTTGTGACCTTTGAAAGATTTAACTGGGACACCGTATTGTTGGTCGTCACCAGTCAATTGCCAGGTGATCAAAGTTTTATCTCTGGAAGCAGAAACCAATAAGTTTGGTTGAGCTTGGGAAGTGGCCAAACTGGTGACCCATCCGTTGTGACCTTCCAAGGTACCTCTCAAAACTAAAAATTCTCTAGATTCAGACATTTTGTGCTAGTTGGGGTTTCTTTATTTTTTTCTCGTGTCAAGATTGATATTCCGTTGGAAGAAGTACAGCCCAAAAACATAGAGAAGCATCTAAATTAAAAGATTCATAGAAAGAGCACACTAATGCCAAAAGGGTAAACTATATTTAATTTCATGTCAAGCAATTGTTTAAAGATCTTTAATGTCAAGAGGTGAAAAGTTTATGCTAAAGATGCAGCGGTGACACGATTGTGGAAAAAAAAAAAAATACTAAGAAAAACGAACAAAGTGGTTATGAAAAAGAAATGTTTGTGTTAGCGGGCATCTTTCAGACCTGTTCTGAAGAATGCGCCAAATGAGCCACAACTCTACCAGCTTAGTAGTGAACGAGATATACTGGTCACAAAATTGTCTCTGCACCCAAACATTTCATACATTTATAAGTTTTTTTTTACAACTTTTGCCCAAATTACTTGATGTGGGAATTTTTTCTTCTGACATCTAAGCAAAACTACCATAAAAATACACACAGTAGTTGTAAATTACCTAAACCGGAAGCTCACTGTTGACGAGACACATAATTTTTTGTGTTTGTTGCCGGGTTGTTTGTTTATCTCTAAAGGTCACATGCACAATGTCCGAAAAAGCATGTAGTCCGTGTTGTGATATGGTCCAAGATATGCAATGCGCCAAACACCGAGATGTAGTCCGTTGTTTATGTTTTGCACACGGTCGTTTTGGTTTTCCAGGGTGCGGAGGCAACTCATGAAGAAACAACGTGTTACAAAGTTTAAGTGCAACTCTTGAAAAGAACAGATGAACAAAACCAAGAGTACTCAAAATCATCAAAAAACCTAAGAAGAAGGCAATCTAAGAAGTTCATCTTTGTTTTTGCAAATCAATCAAAAAGAGCGAAAAGTTTACAGTACATTACACAAGCTGCATTAAATATGGGTCCGTTTGATAAAAAATTGAAAAAACTCATTTCCAATGCTGTAAGGGTTGCACCTAAGGTCTCTGCCAAAGGAGACACTACAGAGCTAAGAGATTGTTTGGCCTCTTCCTATCCGCAAACAAGAAAGGATGCCATCAAAAAAACAATTCAGCATATGACCATGGGCAAAGATATGTCCTCGTTATTTCCAGATGTTTTGAGAAACATGGCCACCAGTGATGTTGAACAAAAAAAGCTAGTGTATCTATATGTGATGAACTATGCAACCTCGCATCCGGAACTATGTATTCTTGCTGTGAATACATTTGTTAGCGATGCTTCGGATCCTAATCCATTGATCAGGTGCATGGCTATAAGAACCATGTGCATGATCAGGGTTGACATGATTATAGAGTATGTTGAATCTCCTTTGAGAGCGTGTTTGGCAGATGAAAATCCGTACGTCAGAAAAACAGCTGTTATATGTGTAGCAAAATTGTATCAATTGAACAAAGAGCTGTGTTTGAACTTGATGGAAAACGATTTGATTCCAATGATTCGGAACGAAGATAATGCCATTGTTTTGGGGAATGCACTAGCCTCGTGTATGGAATTGCAAAGTTTAATCAACTACAAACAGGTTGTCTATGATAATATCATGAAGTTTTTGAATATTTTGAATGAATCTAGTGAATGGACAAGAATCACCATTTTGACGGCAATTGCGGATTATGAAGCTCATGATGAAAGTGAAAGCTTGAAGATAATTGATCGGGTGGTTCCACATCTCCAGCATGTAAATCCATCCGTAGTGTTGAGTTCTGTGAAAGTTGTGATGAAAAATTTGAACTTTGTGAATAATAACTCCAAGAAAAATGGTTTTTTGGAAAAGCTGGCTACTGCACTAGTTTCAATAATGAGTACACCTTTTGAAATTCAATATGTTGCATTGAAAAACATAAGGATCATATTGGAAAAGTATCCAACAATTTTATCCAAAGAATACAGGATTTTTTATTTGAAATATAACGATCCCTTGTACATAAAAATGGAAAAATTGGAAATTTTGGTCAGAGTGGTTTTGCCAAACAATTTGAAACAGTGTCAAACTGTATTGCAAGAACTAAAGGATTATAGTACCACTGAGTTCAACAAAGAATTGGTATCAAAGGTCATCAGATGTTTGTCGCAATTGGCTATCAAGGTTCCAGAAGTGATTCCGTCGGTTATCGATTTTATGACCACAGAGTTGAGCATGCGTCAAGACGACGACGATGTGTTGATAGCCTTGTGCTCCATGTTAAGAAACTCAACTGCAGCCACCACAACCACTACTGCATACAAAACATCAATAAAACAAATTATCTCGTACGCCATAACAATATATGAAGATAGGTTGATCAAAGACGAAGGAAAATGCAATTTTATTTGGTTGATAGGTGAATATCCAAATGAATTTGGCGGGAACTCACAACTGGCCACTGTTTTAGAATACTATTTGGATTCTTTCAATGAAGAAGAATCAATGACACAAATGGCCTTGTTGTTGACTATTTTCAAAAATAAAAAATACCTTTCTGAGTCTTTGCTGCAAACTGTTCTACAAAAAGCCACCCAAGAAAGCAATCAGTTAGATATCAGAGACATGGCAATGATGTATTGGAGATGCCTATCTCTAGATACCGGCACCAATGTTGCAGAAAATATAATAAACGACTTTACGCAAATACATGTACCTACCACAGATAATACGATTGACAAATTTCCGCCTCATCTATTGGAACTTTTGTTGCAACAACTATCAACTTTATCAACAATATATTTCAGACCTAATAACGATTTGGTTCTACAAGAACATTCAAACATAGTGAGAGGCAAAGGTATGAACGAGTTAGCTGATATTGCCAGACTAGAGATTTCCAAAAACAATGATTTATTGCTAGATTTTGATACTGATCCGTCAACTCCAACAACTCCCTCCACTAGCACTCCCTTGGATGACTTGAATGACTTGTTTGGATCTTCGAAATCTAAACCTGTCTCCAAGTCAAACACTGGCATGACTAATAATGGTACAAAAGATTTGATGGATTTATTTTGACAATACCATCAACACTCTGTTTTGTTTCGTTTCATATATCTAAAAAGAATTTTTCCCTATTTACAAACTATATAGCCCAGGCGACTATTTTTTTTTCTACACATAGAGCAGGTATTTACTGGTGATGATCCTTCTTGTTTCGTTGTTCTGGATAAACATGTATTCTGCAAACCAAATTTTAGTTGAAACATTGGTGGTTCACTTGAGATGGCTCCTACTGTTTTTGCTGATTTTTCAATTGCATTTCCAAATTTGATATTCTTTCTTCAACCAACAGATCTTTTTGTTGATCCAAGTATTTGTCTGTTTGATAGAACAAAAGGCACTCTGCCATCTTATCTCTTGGACCGTTGCACGCAGGAAAAACTTTCAAGCCGTGCTGTTTTGAACACTCTACCATCCCCTTGACATATTCGTCGCATTTTTCATAAGCCATTTTCTTCAAGTTCTGTCTGGCTTTGTGCTCTTCGTTTTGACTCAAGACCCATAATGGCAATCTTTTACCCTGTGTGTTTTCGGCGTCTGACATTGGCTATGAGTGTTTTGTTTGTGTGTTTGTGCGTGTGTGCGTGAGAGAGAGAAACAGAGAGAAACAGAGAAACGCTGGTTGTTGTCTTTCTTAGTTTTGCATATTACATGAAGGCCTCTAGTACACGACAAATCTTTGTTAATCAAGGAGTTGTCATAGAAGCTTATTCGAACAGATTATCTTTTTCAGTTTCAGTTAAACGAGCATCTTATGGCACGTGATATTAAAAAACTTTAGTTTTCAGTTTTTAACTTATGTGTCGGGTAGTTCAATTTTTAATGTTTATTTTTATAGTTGATATTGGCATTGGAGTATAGATGACTTTGGCTTGAGAAATATTAATGAGTAGTGTATAAAAGTAAACAATATTACATCTCTGTAATAATCCATAATAAACGGCATTTAACAAACACAAGCTTCGTTTTTTTTTATTTCAAGCTTAGCATTAGCCCACTGTAGAGGCCAGGTTTAGTTTGTGCTTGTATTTTTTACAACCTCTATTTTAGTATCAAAACCGTGTTTCTCACATTTTCAACATAAGCAATGAGTCCAAAATAAAATGAAAAAAAGACCCGCACCACCAGTAAAACATTGAAAAACATAAGGCTATCATCCAGGTACCTTCTTGTTCCCATTTTCTGAGTGCAGTAACTACTTGTAATATATCAATCTTTAAACAATCAACCAACCCACTGCTACCCGACTCTCAGATTTTTTTTTTGTGGTAATATTGTTACTCGGGTTTTTGGCATCTCGGATTATTTCATAACAGCAAAAAATATCAATGGTAATGAATAAAAATTTTTAGCACCTACAATGATAGTGACTTGAGTTATCTTAAAAAAAAAAAAAAGCATGGAAGAAAGACCTTATCCAGCACGAAAACCAAATTGTTAAAGGCCAACATTGCACATAGACAAACCACAGTATGTTTGGAGCTTTTAAATCAACACAATCCCTTCTTGGGGGTCTACTATGGAAATTTAGACCAGTTATGTCGAAACCACAGAAAGCAAAACATAGAGCCAGACTACAACTAGTCGACAAGACCGTGAAAAATATCACCATGGGACTGCATATCTCCAGATGTGAAGCCAAAGGTGTTGCATACGAAGAGGCCATTTCCATGAGCAAACTCCTTGTTCCGAAAGTTGAATCTGTGAAAAAATTACAAAGTAGAGAACACTACTTGACAGAGGACCAAATGAGTGCAAAGAACAAGTATTCTCTTTATAGTAAATACTCCAAAGGATACAGAAAGTCCGTGCATAGAGTTCCAAAATTCACAAAAGTGACAAATAGAATCCAGCCTAGATACATGTGAATGGACATCATAACAAGTTGTTGTATTTTTTTTTTTTAAAAAAAATAAATTTAGTGGATATCCTGTACATAAAAGCAATTGTTTATATGCTAGAACGCTTTTAAATAAAAACCATGCGTTTGCCATACGGATTCTGTAGCTGCAGTCATATTTCCTGCGTTCCACTTATCAAATTCCATATTTCTTCCCGCTTCTCAGACCTGCTGTTTTCGGGAAGGTTTAAAATTTCCTGTATGTTTATAACCTCGTCCTCTTTAATGTAGAGATCCATGTTCTCCGAGTCGAGCAAAAGACCTAGCATTTTGTAGATTTGTAGCTTAGAGTAATTATCATTATTGCGCTGTTTTGTCAGCACTATATCTTCCTTGACAGTTTTCAATCTGGCAATCTCCTCCAACCCTTTGTCCATATCACTGTTCATGTCATCAATACTTGCTCTCAGGGCTTCAATTTTTTCAGTGTACTCTTCAATCTCCAGGTCAAGGCGTTTATCTTCAGCGTTATCCGCGCTGTCGTTATTACCACGCTGCCTCTGCCCGTTGTCGCTCAATTGCAAAGTTTGCAAAGCCACCAACACATCGTCATGTTCCTGTTTCAAAGTGGAGTTTTGAGCTGAAAGTTTCGTAATATCTTCTTCTTGGGTTTTTTTCAATGCCTCGGCACGGTGTTTCACCTGAGCTACTCGCTCGATGTCTGTGAAATTGATGTTCTGTCTCACTTCAATTAATGCTTGTACGGCGTCTTCCATAGACTTTATGTTTTGGGAGGTCCCAACAGTAAT
>ERZ794936.452-NODE-452-length-19745-cov-34.025038_pt1 | contig 19745 bp, 6 predicted proteins | sample MGYA00511083_ERZ794936 | MGnify/ENA primary metagenome ERZ794936 (study PRJEB30137, sample SAMN04331409) | food metagenome | isolation source: Y2 must sample point D1 replicate A | place: Australia: South Australia | collected 2014 ... | reverse complement strand
TTTGATCGAAACTGAAATCCTTGCAAGAGAAAAAAAAAAAAAAAAAAAAAGAAAAACGGATTTTACTTGCACACACATAATTTTCAAATTTTTCTCTTTTCATTTTGCATTTTATCTTTACCTCATCAAGCAAAAACGTTAATACTTATTGAAAAAATTAAAATTAAAAATTATTTAGTTCTTGCAAAGTAATAAAATATAAAAACAAAAATTTTATTTAAAAATGTTTTACAATGGTGCACCCATACATTTGTATTTTAGGTTTTCAAAAATGTCACATATATATTTAAAGTTCTACAAAAAAAAGTTTGTTATATTTCTGTCATGTGACAAATATTACACGTCATTATATTGGATCTCGATCTTCCTAATTGAAACCCAACAAAAGATTAATCTATTTTAGCAGTGCAAAGCGATATGTAATGATAAGCGAAGGTATATCAAGGAAATACATTTATCTTTTTAAGAGTGTTAGACTTACTACTATTTTGATTTAAGGACAGTTTTCGATAAAAACAACAATTTAAACATTCACAACTTAAAAGGCATTGCTTCTAGAAACTAAAGAACATACAAAACAAAATTTGTTTATACAGCTACAAAAACAACACGAAACATTTAGTGGTTGCACCAAAGTTTGGATAAAACACAAAACAAAAACACTTGGAGTATTGCAAGTTTAAACACCACACCTCAATATAGCATCAAATTTTTTTTTTTTTCAAGTTGAGCACTTTCACCTTTTCTCAGCACTTATTCTTTACATATTATGGGGGCAAACTCTCATGCCAAGAATACAGGCGGCTTGAAAGAGCTTAAAATTACCAAGAGATCAGTAGGCCAAAGCTCTTTGAAACCCAAAGCTTCTTCAAACTCCCCTGCTAAAGACAAAAAAAACGCAGATGCATCAACTACTTCAACAGGAACATCATCATCATTGTCATCATCAGCAACTCCAAACAAAAATGGCAAAAGGTTATCTAGCGGGCTATTGTTGGCTAAAGCTCTATCTTCTGACAAAAATACCACTGGCGATCAATGGGAGTCACATATAGACACCAGTACCGCTCAAATCCCTGTTCCTATTACCCCAACCTCTTCTATCAAACAACATTCTAGGGCTAGCTCGGCAAATGAAAATCAGCTGGCTTTGAAAACCCAAAAATCTAATGAAGGGGACCTAGATGTAGGGTCTATGATGAGACGTGTTTCAAATTCTTTAAATCAGCATCACAACCAGCATCCGATTTTGAAACAGCAGAGCGCTGGATCAGGTGGAGATGTACCAAGTGTTGATATATCTTTACAATTAACCACACCTAAAAATAGAAGCAAATACCGGACTAAGCGGCAAAGTCAAAACTCTGTTTTCAGTAGTTCGTCTTTAGAAACAGCAGATATTTTGAGCAATCAGATACGTATTGAAAACACTCAACCAGAGCAAAATGCCACACTGAATATACCTCAATTAACTGAACATGACAGTCATTCGAGCAATGAAACCAAATGTTTTGATGCAGAAAACGAGACAAAGAAGGATTCTTTTCAAGATAAAAAGAAAGTATCAAAGTTGGTATTCAAAAGTGAACATGAAGACGTTGTAGCTGAACCGGTTGAGTCAGGAGAATCAAATAAAAGCGCAGACAATTGCGATGACGGGGATAGTGACAGCGATGACAGTTTGGGGTGGCAGGATATGGAACCAGTGGCATCGCATACCATATATGACGACAACGGGAAACTGCAAATTCACAATCAAGCCATCATTGACAAACAAGAAAAACACAGAAATTACAGCAATCACAACCACATAAGCTCAAATATTGCCAAAAATTCGAAAAGTGCACCAACTCGATCTCGTAGTGATAGTACTAGCAGCAATAATTTGCACAATAAAAAACTTCCAGATGATGATTTTGGAGTAGAAGAAGCTCAGATCAGCTCAAACAAACACTCAAGTCCAAAAAAAGATACCTTTGGGTACACAAAGCTGGACGACGAAGAACAGGCTTTAAGATCAAGAAAAACCAATAAGAAGATTGATTTTCTTTTCACGTCAGCAGGAAGAACGCATTCAAGATCGCAATTAAATGTTGCGTCCACAGAGGCATTGAAATCCTCTTCTCAAGAGTCTTTACCCAATCAAAATATTGAGCAGGTATCTCGTGACAACGAACGTGACAGTACTGAATTGGATAATTCAGATGCAGCTGAGAAGGAAGCTTATGATAGTGGCGATGAAGACGTTTTGGGCGGCCTTACGCATGAAGAATTAACTGCCGAACACCAATTAAGCAGTATGAAAAATTTGTTGACTGACAGGGAAAAGTTTGCTTATGTTGGGGCCGTTTATGTTTTGATAACACAGTATTGTGCAGATTTGGCGCAGTTATGTTTAACATCAAACATGTTGAAAAAAAACAAATTGGCAAAGCAGTTGCAAGAAGTTCAAAAAAAAGCTGCATATTGGCAAGTGGATATCATGTCAAGGTTATATCATCATTTGGACATCAGCGAAGAAGAAATAGATATGATCAAAAAACTTGGTTTGCACGGATTGGAGATTAACGATTTGTGTAAATCAATCAAAGTTGCAAAATCTCTTGATAACCCTTACCACGAGCAAGATTTGCACAAACTTGACGAGACCAATAAAGACAAGTTGAATAAAGGAGAAGAACTGGATGAGGACAAAAATCTAGAAACACAAGAAAAGACAAAAAACAATGACGAAATAACGGAAAGAACAACTTTTGATGAGAGCAAAAAGCATAAACCTCAAGATGAAGCAACCGATGCCTCTTTATCTGACGAGCACCTACCAAGTAGCAAAGGCCACCAAATGAAAAGCTTGGAAACTGCACCAGCAAATGTTATAACAGTGGATATGATTAGAAATGATAAAAAGCTTGATATAGATGTGTCTTGGACTATAATTTGTGACTTTTTTTTATTGTTATTGGCCAAATCTAGTTACGATGCAAGGTCAAGAACATTGTTGCTCAATTTTGCAAAACATCTAAATATCAGTGCCGAGGAGATCAACCACTTTGAGAAAAGAGTGATAGAAGCTTTAGAATTAGAGCAAAGCACAGACGAGCAAGTTTGGAACGAGCGCGACTTGATGGACAAGAGAAGAAAGAAAATCAAAAAAAAGAAGCTTGTTTACGTTGGTCTGGCAACACTGGGAGGATCTCTAGTTTTAGGTGTGAGTGGTGGGTTGCTTGCTCCGGTTATTGGAGCAGGTGTTGCTGCGGGGTTATCTACAGTCGGGATTGGCAGTATTTCTGGGTTTTTGACTGGGGCCGGTGGGACGGCTGCCGTGGCTGCGACTTTTACGGCTATTGGAGCAAACATTGGTAAAAGTTCAATGACGAAAAGAATGGGGAGCGTTAAAACGTTTGAGTTTAAACCGTTGCACAACAACAGAAGAGTTAATTTGATCATCAGTGTTTCTGGTTGGATGGTGGGTAATGAAGATGATGTGAGATTGCCCTTTTCTACTTTGGACCCAATTGAAGGTGATTTATACTCTTTGTATTGGGAGCCTGAAATGCTTAAATCCACGGGGCAAACTATCAATATTTTAGCAAGTGAAATCATTACACAGACTATTCAACAGATTTTAGGTGCAACCATTCTTACTGCGCTAATGGCCGCAATACAGCTACCAATGGCATTATCAAAGCTAGGATACATCATTGACAACCCATGGAATGTTTCCTTGGACAGGGCATGGAACGCCGGTCTTATTTTGGCTGACACTTTGGCTTGCAAAAACCTAGGGGAAAGACCGATAACGTTGATTGGGTTTTCTTTAGGCTCTAGGGTTATCTATTCGTGTTTGAAAGAATTGTGCCGTAAAGGTATGGTAGGAATAGTTGAAAACGTCATAATATTTGGCTCACCGGTGGTTTGCCACAGAGATGAATTGGTGATGTGCAGGTCAGTAGTTAGCGGCAGATTTGTCAATGGTTATTCTTTGAAGGATTGGATTTTGGGGTACTTATTCAGAGCAACTGGAGGTGGTTTGAAAACTGTTGCGGGTTTATCTCCTGTTGAAACCGTTGACAATATAGAAAATTTTGACTGTTCTGAATGGGTGCAAGGCCATATGGAGTACCGTAAAAACATTCCAAAACTACTTAAAAAACTAGGACTTTCTGTTTTGAGCGAAGAGTTTGTTGAAATTGACGATTCCCCAGACCCTGAGCAGTTGAAAAAACAAAGAGAGTTGATTCATTCTTTGGATGAAGCACAAAAAGCTTTGGATTCTAAAAAAGCTCAGAAAAGCAGTTGGTTACCAAAGTGGTTAAAACCAAAGAAGCAAAACTGGCAAGAGATGATGGAAGATGAAACCCCCGATATCAACAAAAACAATGGTGTTTCTCTCAAATCTGTTACTGATAGTACATCTGTAGTAGACACGGACGCTTTACAAAGAGAGCTAGAACATGTGAAAAACTCTGTTGCCAACAATCCACAAGTTGTGCCAAGCTTGAAGTCTGAAGATAACTCAGAAAAACAGGGTGAAGAGGGCAACACCAACGATGAAAAGCCACACTTATCGAAACCTATCAGACAAAATGCGAGCTTTCAATTACTTAACGCTGGTCAAGCTGTGAAGCCCCACAGTAAGGAAGACGATATTGAGTTTACTGAAATGGAAACAAAACGATTCCAATTCGGGGATGACTTTTAAATGAAACCGCAATTTTGGCGTGCATCTTGTTTTTTTTGCAACTGCTCCAAACACTTCAAATATCTCAGGAAAAAGTTTGAAAAAGCTATTATTAAGTCGCATACGTGTATCGAGTTTTTTTCCATTCTTCAATTTTTTTTTTATTTTTTATAACGCTATACAAAGTACAAAAATTGCTCACACATTTTTTTTTTTTTTTTATAACTCAACTTCTAGACTTACAAAAATGTTTCAGCATTCAACTCAACGTAAGAACCGGCATATGGAATTTCAAAGTTCATCATGACTTCTGGGTGCAAGGCCCCCAAGCTACCAACATTGATTGGTGATGCACCTTCTTTGGCTCTAAACATCACTCTAGCACCTCTACCTGGGAAGTACGTGTTGTTGGCATCTTCTTCAATCCAGTAACCTCTTCCTGAGGAAGCAGCACCAAAGTCGGCAATCCAAGGAGTTCTGAAAGTTTGCATAATTTTTGCTAGCAAACCTTGAATAATTTCAAAACCAGAGCTTTTCCCAACGTAGATAGCGGCCCAGTGTCTTTCATTGTAAGCTTTTCTTTCAAGCTTGTCGTTTTTGAAAACAACGTCACCAGACTCAAAAACTTTAATTGGCAATGAATGCTTTTTATTTTCCTTGACTGTTTTCAAAATACCAGGTAGTAAAGTTGTTCTAACAACTTGGTATTCAGAGGTTTTTGGATTTGCCAATTTGACAACTTTAGTCAAGTCATCTTCTTGTCTTAAGAACTTGAAGTTCTCGTCGTGGGAGCATAAAGTTAAAGGCATAACTTCAGCCCATCCTGCTTGAGAGCACGCAATTCTGTAAAAGTCTGAAACTTTGTTAATTGGCAAAGGCGTACCAACAAAACTGGAGTTGCTCAATTCCCCATCTTTTGGAACATTGTTAAAGCCGTAACCAATACCGGCATCTTCCATGATATCACATGGATGCAAGACATCTGGTCTAGTGATAGGAATAGTGACATCTAGCAAGTCTTCATCAGAGCTTGAAGGTTTGGCTTTCAAAGACATTTTTTCCAAGTATTTGGCAATCTCTTCTGACGACAAGCTCAAACCCAAAGCACTGTTGATGTATCTTTTGGAGACAGGCATATATCTCAATGCAAAGTTTGGGGTGATTCTAGATTCACCGTTATGTTCGCTGACCACTTCAACAGGTTCAACGGTAAATTTGTCGTCACAGTATCTCGAGAACATAGCAACTAATTGATTCAAAACAATTTCAGCTTTAGTTCTGTCAGTTGCAGTGATTTCAATGAAAACGTTTTTTGTATCAACACTGATTTTACTGTGTTCGGAGTTGATCAAAGGTGGCAAAGAACAAACCGTGTCTTTTGAATCCAAAATGACTGGATAAACAGGAGAGTCTTGAATGATGTGAGTGAATCTACCCAAATTGTTTTTTTGTTCTGGAGTGTTATAAAAATCCACGATTTGCTGACCTGTCATTTTTTTACTTTGGTTCAATGGAATGAATTCAAATTCATTTTTAGGTAGAGCTTTGTAGTGGAAAGGACCGGAAATACTGTCTAGATCGTGGGTACCCATAGCAACCAAAGATCTATTTCTACAAATGTTAGAATGCAATTTGTCTTGCAAAGCAATGAATGATTCATAAGATTTGGCATCAAAGTTGATATTTCTCAAAATAGCAGCAGCTGCATATGGTCTGATTTGTTCAGTAGATTTGTCAATGACCAGTTTGGTGGTTGGTTTGGTCAACTTGTATTCAGGAGTTGTTGAGTTACCCAAGTATTCATTCAAAGACTGAGCAATCCCTTCAATACACAACAAATCGTACCTATTAGCACCAATTTCAATTTTCAATTCTGGCTCGGTACCGGCTTTTAAAGCTTCTTCAGTAGTGTCTTCATCAACTTCAAGACCAAAATCAAAGCACAAGTCATCGAATTCTTGATCCTCGTACTGTTTTCCTAGTAGGTCAAACAAATCTTTTTTGTAAACGGAAACGGTAGGCATTGTGGTATTCACGGGGGGTTGTAAAAAACTTGTTGGTGCTTTTTTCTCAAGTTCTCAATTACTAGAGCGTTGAAACTACGTATATTGCAAGCTTGCTCTATTAGATGTGTGCTGAAAACAGTCATCGGTTATTTGAGAAGAAAAGTTGTGAAATTTTTTGTGAAATTTTTTTGTAAAGTTTTTTGTAAATTTTTTTTTGTAAATTTTTTTTTTTTTTTTTTTATTTTTTTGCTTTTCTTCTTCTTCTTCCTCTCGTCATTATTCTGGTTCCTGTGATTCAAGATCCATCATTACTGTCATGACTTTTTGCTTACTGAGCTTAACTTTCACGCGGAAAATGGCAATAAGCAGTTTCACGTGATGGGTTTTTTTGCCCTACACATTTTAACCTTCAGCAAGATCCTAAGGCTTCATTTGATCGTTGGACAGCGATCGCTGTCATAGCTCGTTTTAAAATATACAGAATCACATAGATAAATACCCTTTTCAAGCGGTTTCATAAAAAATTTCGCTTTCAACATCACTGATCAAGGTTTCTTCACATTGTTGAACTTTCTTCATGGTGTATTTTTTTAGCAACTTTCTCATGGTACCCTTTGTAGCAGGTTTTTCCACCACTTCATCAAACAGTTTCAGTTTGGCAGCTTCGTTATAATACGCGGTGATGACAACGAAAGGCGTGTTGCAGTTTACCCCGTTTGTATTTCTAATAAGTTTGAAAAGGTCAATGCAGTTCAAATTTGGCATGATGTAAGTACTAAAAATAATGTCAAATTTGACATTACTCGTAGCTCTTCTGATTAACTCGTCACCAGAATCAACAGCAATAACACGACAGCCAAGCTGCTCCAAGTTTCTGGTAATGAAAAACGAATGAATTGGAATTGACTCACACACCAAAACATCCAAATTGAATTCAAGCTGGGTCACAGACGACTGTGCATCCTCATTGGAGAATTTTCTGTTTGCCTTCTTCCTTTCTTGTTTTCGTAAAATTTTCAATTGAGCCAAAGCGTCAAACCGTTCTTCATCGTTAGACAAGGCGTCTAGACTAATTGAACTATTACTGTGATTGCGGCCCGTACTATATGCCCGAGACATCGAAGATCTATTCCCAGAATCAGTTTCTCTCGCAAGTTTAGATACTGAGATTTCAGAGGGAGCACCACTAGAGCTGTGATAATCATCTCCATGGGTCTCACTCAAAAAAGAGTTGTTTGACGCCCTCCCGCTTTCAGCACTATCGCGTCTCACTGGGGAATGACTGAATGAACTTTTCAATAAACCTGAAAAAGTGGAGTTTTTCAAATGTTGATTTTGGTTTGATAAATGCGAGTTCACAGAAGAGGCAGAAGCAGAAGATAAATGCTGTCCCTTCTCATTCAAATGCTCGTTTTTCAAACGGTTTATAACATCTTTGTTTGCTTTGCTCAAAGCGCCAATATTTTTGAAACTAAACGATCCAAATTCTGTTTGATTTTCGTTTAATTTAGTACTATTGGCGCGACGACGTGTAATTGAAGTATTTGTGCTGCTTGAAATTGAACCATTATCTGAAGACCCAAATTGAGCAGGTGACAAAATAGACGCAACACTGGTAGGCTCCAATTTGGACCCAGCGCATTCACTATTGATTACTGTTGAAGAATGATGTATTGAACTTGGAAGTTCACTCATATTATATCCATCCCCATTAAAATCATTCAAAGTATCAATGTTATCAAGGTTGAGAGCATTGGTTGCCTCTTCAGAAGCATATCCCTCACTGTCTGACAGATGAAGATCGATATTCATGGTGGCACCTCTAGGATCAAAATAATCGGTGTCTTCAGGATGCGCAACGTTTGGAACAAACTCGGCCTTTTCTTCATAGACTTTAGACCAATCAAATCCATCAAAGTAGGGATGAGATTTTATCTCATCAACTCCATTCGCGCCTAATCTTTTGGAGGGCTCTAAAACAAGCAATTTCTCAACTAGATCTCTTGCTTCAGCAGAAATAAAAAATCTTTCTTCTTCTTCATTCTCAAAGTCTGGCCATTGTATTTTACACTGTAAAATGTTTTGGAATATTTCTGTTGGAGTGCTAGCATGGAAAGGTGGATACGCAAAGATAAACTCAAAAAAAATACACCCAATTGACCACCAATCACAAAGGTTAGATTCCCCTGCACCACTGATCGTTTCTGGAGCCAAATAATCTGGAGTCCCTAAAAATCTTTGCTGTTTGTTACTATCTTTTGGATCATAAATGACAAAATCACCGTCAGCACTTCCACGACTGGCTTTACTCAGTGAGATCGCGGTTGAGGTAGTTGCATCACTGCCATTGAACTTTCCCGAGTTTTTGCGACCACCCACTGAAGGAGTTGCAGATCTCGAACCGTAATCTACAGAAAAGGTATAATGCGAACCACTCTCCTGCATTTTGGCAGCTTCCAAGACCTCGTTATTGTCAAAAGCCTTTTGCATGTCAGACGTAAGCCCTTGATTTGGAGACTCAACAATCTTAACTCTTGGAGCAGCATTACTGGCAGAGGGCAATGAAAAGTATGACGCGTTATCAGTAGTCGTCTTTTTGCGCAAAGAATCACCCAAGGAAATGCCTGTCGAATTATGCAAACTGTTGGCAGTGTGCTGGCTACCGGGAGAGCCGCTTGCTATCATACCTTGACTGCCAAACGAATCGTGTCTCTGCCTGTTCACCAAACCCCTTCTGGATAGACCAAAGTCTATAAATTTCACATGACCTCTTATGTCTAATAGCAAATTATCAGGTTTCAAATCATGATGGATAATTCCGTTTTGGTGCATGTCATTAACACCGTAAATGACTTCACTAATATACTGCTTTGTCCATTTTTCCGGCAAAATACCAACATTTTTAATCAGCGCAGCCAAGTCACCTCCGGGTAGATACTCCATAACCAAAAACAAATTCTCTTTATTTTGAAACGTAGCATATAGTTTGGCTGTGTAGGTTTTATTGATTTGGGACATCATAATTGCACGCTCCTCCTTAATGTTTGTTACTTGATTTTTCAAAATCATATCTGATTTCTTTAAAACTTTCACCGCGAAATACTCCCCAGTTAATTTCCTTTTAGCCAAAAAAACACTTCCAAATGCCCCTTTGGATATAGGTTTAATGATGTCATAATCAAAGATCTGAGGGTTGCTTGAGTGACGATGGTGTAATCCCGAGCTTTCATTTGCCAATAAAAGCGGACTCATAGGTTGCATACTTGTAGTTATACTGTCCGATGTGGAAGCATGGGTGTGATGAATCGAAATGTCTGAAGATTCCAAAGGAGGCATAAATGGCGAAGCAAGTGGAGATTTCTCCATAATAGTTTTTGCTGTCGGATTTTTCTTAATAACCGATATAGGTGTATTAATATTTCCAACTGTGGATAAAGGCGACCCTTTTCTTGGTGTAGCTGAAATAGATGCCAGCGCGTTATATCTAGTAGCGGCACTTAGACGCTTGATGCTTTTGGTATTTTGAGATGATCCCCTTGACCAGCTTTCTGTTGCATTTTTATTGGTTTCAGCAAAAGCGCCCAAGTCAGTTGAACTATCTTCTGAGGAAGAGGTCGGAATAGACTGCAAATGATTGCTTATCAATAAAGAAGCAGGCCTGCTTCCAGGAGGCACCCCAACGTGGGAAACATCTTCTGGTTCTTGAATAGTTACAATTGGCTCGGTATGCTGTTCTTCCTGTAGCGATCCAAAAGAAATATTTTTCGCTAGATCATTTGAATTTGCATTGTCGTTAAAGGTGTTTTGAAGATCCAACTGCTTGGTTGCAGCTTCGTCGGAGTGTTTTGGAGAGTAAACCCGTTCAGCTTGCCGAGAAGAATGTGCTGAATGAAGCACCACAGCTGATGGAATAGATTCATCTGAGCCTTGCAAATACGCTTGGTTGAATAAAGTGGGTTTTTGCAGTTTTTGTGGAGCCGGAATGGCCATATTTTCTTCCATCTTTTGTCCCGAAGAAACAGGATAATCACTATATTGAAGTTTGTGCTCGTCAAAATTTATATCACCGACAGGAGTAAAAGAAGAATCTGATAATTGAATGTTTGGGGGAATGTTCAAACGATTGCTTTGTATTTTTTGTTTGACTAGTTCTTGCGTATAAAGAGTGACTTCAGATGTTTCTTTCAAATGATATTTTTGAGTGTTTTGTAAACGTTCCAATTGCATAATTTTCAACTCACTTGACGTTTGAATGTCGTAAAATACCATTTTCAAATCTTGTAGCCTGATACTATCTATGCCATTGTACAGGTGTGCCAAACGAGCTTTCCAATTTTTTACATGCTCAATGTTTTGTTTTGAGGTTGGAGAAAAATCAAATTCAATGTTGTCAAATCTGAAGCTTTGAAAACTTTTTAGCTCACTGTTATTGATGTTTATGGCGTCATCACAACAGCTTATAAACAAATTCAATGTTGGTATCAAAGAAAAATCTAAACTTAGAACATCAATGTAAATGTCCTTGTACTGAATAGGCTCAATATCAAGCTGATATTGGTTTAACTTGTTTTCAGACGAGTTTGCAAAATCTTTCAAAGCAAGCAAACCTCTTTTGATTTTTAGCAAAATTTGCTTGTTATCAACCAAGTTATCGTGAAGCGATGAGATATTGTTATATAGATTATGCTCAAGCAAACACATGGAACAATGAGACTCTAGCCACCAAGTAATGATTGCTGTTTCACAAATCCGACATATTTCTCTTCTGTAAGGTGGTAGGTCTTTTTCATGCAAAATCTTCAATTTCTCAATTTCATTCAAGTAGTTTTGAAAAATAATTGCTCCAAAACCCAGCTTTTCTGCAAGAGAAAATGGCAAATTGTCATACTCATCAACAGCGTAGAAAGGTTTGATAATCCACATGGAATGTAATGGTGTGCGCTTAGCAAGATCAGTTATGACTATTCCTTGGGCCTCCAGCTCAATAAAGTTTCTGTTTTTGAAGCTCGAAGTTGTTGTAACGTCTATTTCCACTGGGTTTTCTTCCTCTTCAAATTGCACACATTGAGCTGAAAGGATGTTTTCAACTTTTTCACTAACCAGGTTTTTATCGACTGTAAACTGTTCCAAAGTGAACTTGATTCTATAGCTGCTATCGTCCTCAAGCATGAGTTTCGTGGTTCTTTCAAAAACAGATTTATCAAAATCAGAACCAATAACAAATTCTGAAATCGGTCTGCCTACCATTTCCACAGAATTCGTTCCTATTATTTTTTCCCATACTTCACTTATATATTTGATGTTTCCTTCCAAATCCAACTCTATCAAAATAGTTGTGTCTGAGTTGCTTGCTTTTTGCAACAGCTCCACGTATCTTTCAGTACTAGAACTAGACGTTTGAGAACCACTTAAACTCTGTGATTGTTGCTTGGTTAAATTAAATTTGTTTGAAGAGGCTGAAATAGGCACGTTGGCTGAAGGAATCGGCAATTGAACTTCAAATTTTTCTTTGTTGCTATTGGTTATACTCAGCGCTTCATTAAGCTTTGTTTGATTCATAACTTCAGAATCTGAATGATGGCCTTCTTTGTGCTCACGATCATCTAAAACGGAGTCTATTGAAGTGTGTTTTGTTGATTTATCATCATTTTTGGATGACTTGTCCTTGGTTTTTATTCCAAATGTTGTTGCCAACTTGTTGCCGTGTTCATTGGTAGAACCAGTTTTCCGACCAAATTTGTTTAATTCCAGTAAAGTTTTTTTAAACTTTGGAAGCTTAATTTTGGATTTCTTCATGGTTCAAATAGCTCCTTAACGAAAGGGCGTTGGGTTATGGAAGAAGTAATTGTTTTTGTGGTAAGGAACGAAATACAAACGTAAAAAAGTGTTGTACTAGTTTTTTTTCTTATATTTTTTTTTTTTTTTTTTTAATGTCTCTTTTGAACTTTGAGAGAGATGTAGCGGTTCAATATTGTAAATGATTAATGGGATTTGCACTATTTGACTAACTTTCTTTGAGTTTTAACAAATTGTTATTATGTTTGATTTTAAATCTAATAAGCGATTTTGGTTTTTTTTTGTGTTGTACTTGTGGGACTGGCTTGTATTGGGAGCTCAATTTTAAGTCTGAGCTTTTTTTGGCTAGCAATTCCACACAGGTGTTTTAAACTTTTTTTTTCCAAAGAAGCTTTCAATGAGCAACTTTTAGATCTTTAGTAAAATGTGGCTTTAATATCACCTTCAACTAATGATTATTTTAATACGTGTTTATCGTGGCAAGAAGGTTTTTTTTGTTCTTTTCGTGCCTATCGTTGCTAGTGATTGATTTAATTTTGTAGTGGTTTTTCTTTTTTTTTTGCGACTTTTTGCACATTTAATTATTTTTGGGCAATTCAAAATTACAAAAGCTTGACTCACGTGCACAGCAGCAAATTTTGGGAGCTTTGATGAAAATTGATGATTTTCTTTGTTCGACCAGGTTTATGAAGTCCACTGATTATGAAACGTTTGCAATATTAAGTTACAGTTTGCAAAACGCTATTCTTTTAGTGAAAACATCAATGAAATATCCAGAATATCTCTTTAGTAGAGTTTTTTTTTCTTTTTGGTTTGCTTTTAGTTCGGATTTGGTTTGCGTTTGCACTTGACAGATAATATCCCCGTACATGTTCATTTCAAAAGGAAAACAAGCACTACACCCACTAAGATTTAGTTTCACAAATTTGCTTTTCCTTGGTCAAAGAAAATCATACAGCGCATTCAAGCTAAATTTACCCAAAAAGCCTTTTGCTAAAAAGTCAAAGCCTTCTCCGTACTTAACATACCCTCAGCGTTTGAAAGATTACAAAATGACCACAACAGCTTCTTCCGATTTGGTAGCACAAAAAACTAATATATCCAGCGTTCATTCGAATGAGACCGCTTCCCCAGTCAAAAAAGTATACAAACCAATTGTTTGGATTGACTGTGAGATGACAGGTCTAGATCACCATAATGACTATATCATTGAAATATGCTGTATCATCACCGATGGAAATTTAAAAATTGTAGATGAAGAAGGATACGAAAGTGTGATCCACTGCCCTAAATCTGTCATGGACAACATGGGCCAATGGTGCATAGACCACCACGGGTCGAGTGGGCTTACAGAAAAGGTCATTAAATCAGATGTTACCAAAGAGCAGGTCGACTTAGAGTTGCTGGCATACATAAAGAAATACATCCCTGACTCCAGGGTTGGTATTCTTGCTGGGAACTCGGTGCATGTTGACAGACTATTCATGCTGAAAGATTTACCTCAGGTTGTTGAACATTTGACATATAGAATAATTGACGTTTCTTCAATTATGGAAGTTTGCAGAAGACATAACTCTGAATTGAGCAGCGTGATGCCAAGAAAGGAAGCAGCTCACACAGCCAAGAGCGATATTTTGGAAAGCATAGAACAGCTTAAATTTTACAGAACGCATTATTTGAAAAGTCCTGCTGAAACGAAGGACTATGTGGTAAAAAGAAGAATAGAGATTGAAGCTGCGGCAACTGAGGTTTCTGACGCAAAAAGAACTGTGAGTGAAGCTGCTGACCAAGAAAATGTGTCTTTAGGAAATGAAGCAAATAAAAAAATGAAAAATTAATCAAACATGTATATAATTGTGTATAAATATTTCTACTCAAAAAGCTGATCTTCTATTAATGTACTGCAAGCACTTGCTTACATCAAAATTTCCCTGCTTTCAGCCCTAAATGTAAAATTCTTGTGATAGTATATGATATTGCTCCAAGCAGAAGGATGCAGCTGCAAAATATAACATAATGATTGAAAGATGATTGCGATTTGCTATCTCCAATAATAACCCCTCCAATTTCCAAGATTGGAATGCAAAACACAGAAACAACAAAGTACATTGTACTGAATCTTTTGCCAAACTCTTCAATCTTCGAAATTGCACCAACGGCAGCTGGAGCCAAGGACAAGAAACCTGATACCATGCATCCGTATAGGGCGCAATAAGCGTACATAACCTTCATGTGATTACCAAAAGGTAGCCATAAAACAAAACAAAAGATTGAAGCCAACAGCATGGTGGCAAATAAAATATGGTATCTTCCAGTGTACCGGTCCGCCAACCAACCAGAAGACCTCCCCAGAATACCAAATGCGTTGATAACCGTAATAAAGGTGTACGATTGGGCAGCAGTGTAGCCCTTGTGGATGCAATAGGAAGCGAAATAGGTGGCTGCAACTGTAGTACCGCTTTCAGCGCAAGCACAACCTAGTGTGCAGAAAAAGAACTTTGGTTCTAGCAAGTATTTCAAATTGATTAGATCTGTAACGTACACTTTCAAAATTTCTTTTTTCGTTTCTTTTGCGGCTTCGATCCTTTACATAGTCCACAACTTTTGAGTTTTCTTTTGTTAAAATGCAACTTAAAATCAAAAACAGAGAAAGAATTGAGGCCAATACTCTAATAGCGTTTGCATATCCTATTTCAGAATAGAGTTTACGAAGCATAACTGGAAAAACGATTCCGCCAAAGCTCCCTCCAAGTGAGATCAAACCTTGTGCCGTGTTGGATTTTTTCCTAAACCAAGTGGATGCCGCACTTATTAAACTCGTAAGTAGTATACCGCTACCAAGGCCATAACATATACTGAAACTCAAGATAAAATGCCAGACTTTTGTAGAGACGGCCAAAGTGTACAACCCCACTATAGAAAATGCAGAGCCAATATGATTAATATATGAACAACCATTTCTGTCAAAAAAACATCCACAAAATATTCCGCTAAAAAAGAGCATAAAAGTGTAGATAGAAAAAATCCATGAAACGGTGGAAGTAGGCACCTCTCGAAGTTGATTATCCCGTATATGAGCTTCAATTGCTCCAACACTATTCAACACACCAAAAACTGAAGTCAATCCTAAAAATGCCCCGCCAACAGTTGTCCATGCCTGCCGCCCACCATCGGGAAAATTGTTGTCGTGGTTAAATTCTTGTTTTTCATCCAAGGCTTCTTCGGAAAAAGACGAGGTACGACTGAGTACATTATCACCAGGGGTCTCGCCCAACACCATGGTATCTTTTGACGGAGAAAAATTCAAGCCACTCTGTCTTGACATTGCACTAGGATATGTTGCTTGACGTTTTATGCTTTCTGGGAAGAAATTGTTGTACTTTGTTTGGTTTGCAACTAGTCTCTGCTAATATTCTATCTCTCCTAAATTTCCCTAAGCTAACTTGCTGACTAGCTCCTTAGGCATGTGTTGCTGACCAGAGTACTTTTTTAGCTTTCTACCTGCTTATATGTTTCTTTGTGATTTTATGCCAACTTTGTGGAAAAAGTGATGCGCAGAATCGGCTTTTGACTGATTGAAAGGTCTTTCTAGCTCAGAATCTCTGATAAGCTTTCCTGCTTTGTGCGCGCAAATCGTTCATGGTGTTTAGCCGCGGGTAAAACAAAAAAAAAAAACAAAAAAAAAAAAACCACTTCGAAGCATTTGATATCAAACAATCTTTCCTGACCCGTGAAAAAAAAAAAAACGACACCGATGATAAGCAAAACGCATTTGTACAAATACCAAGAGTCGGGAAAATCAGGAGTGTCGGTAAAATTTATGCGGATAATCATCTTTCTCTCTCATAATCCATTCATTGCATAGGATCAAAGCGGCCGTTTCAGCTACAACATAACTTTTCCCATGCAGCTTTTGCGCTACTGGTTTTTTTTACGCTGTATTTACATATTAATTAAAAAAAAAAAAAAAAAAAAAAAAAAAAAAAAAGTCATTAACTTTAACATTGGACAGAGTTAAACAAAGGAATATATTTAGTGAGTTTTTTTGCCTTCCGGGGTTAATTGTGGAGCTGACAAGTCAGGATTTTTAGAAGTGGTTGTTGTAGTTGGAGGAGACAAAAATGGCGTTTTCTTGGAAGTCGATTTTTTAGGTGTATTTTTGTTTAGGTTCAATGTCTCTGGAACTTCTTTCTGCTTCTTCATTGGACTGGTTTTTTTGTAGTGAAACGAAGCTTTGGAAATTGTTGATCCAGGGTATTGATTCAAAGAATTAGGAGAAAACAAAGCAGTTCTGCCCCAATGCTGACTCGTGTTGGGCTCTGCAAAAGGAATCTTTGAAAGGGTTGGAACGTTTGTCCGTTGTTCCATTTTACCATGGGTAGCGTTTGTGTTGTTTTTCATGTCGTCCAAGACGCTGTAACCCGAACTAGCTGTTGCATTTTGATAAATGTAAGGTGCAAATTCATGTGCTGAATGTCTGGAGTTTGGCTTTGATATCAGTTGCGGATGATCTCTTGATTTCAAAATAGATTCCAAGCTGTAGGGGTAAAATACCGTGCTCATTTTCTGTTCCATTTGTCTTGCGTAGTATATCTGCAAATCCTCTGACCGTCCGTCCAACAAGTCTCTGAACTTTTTTTGGAACTCATCAAATATAGCATTGTACTTGTTGCTAAATTCAGGATCAGACACTGGGTCATTGAATGGCTGGAAAGCACTTTCGGGCAAAGTGTCTAACTTGTTTAGACGACTGGAAGCCGGCATGTAACCTTGCTGAGTTGGCGACCCAAAATCTTTTTTGTAAGGGGGCGATCCCATTTCAGACCTCACCACCTGCTGGCTAATCGCTGCTTGATATTGCTGCAAAGAAGCAGAAACAGGTGGAGCGGCTGGCGGAGATTTGAGATCAAAGTGATTGGGAAAATAAACGTGGCTATTGTATGGGTGGTGTGGAGAGTTCTGTTGAGGATAATGTAGCAAAGGAGGTCCTGCTTCTGCTTCTTGGAACGGAGGTCTAAGCTCAACATTTGCATTTGAAAACAAAAGGTTGTTTTGATTGGTGTTGCCTGGGTACGAAGTGTTATAGGCATCTCGACCATTAATCACTCCAGGAAGCACGGGATTGGGATAGTCAAAATTAGAGAATCCAAAGGGAAACGGGTTTTGAGAGGTTGGCTGTCCATATTGATCTACAAAACCTGGCCCGGTAAAATATGTTGGGTCACGGTTCGTGAAAACCTGTTTTTGTTGCGAGTTTTGAAATTGTGGTTGCGAATTTAGGATTCTGGCTTGTACGTTTGACGGAGTTTGTTGCTGTGCATGCGTTGTGTAGGGGTGAACAAAAGATTCTGTAGGAGAATTGCAAAGCGGAACATGATTGTTGTTTTGATGATTTCGTGTTTGCACCTTTTCATCAACTGCTGATACTGATGATGATGCTGGCAATTCAGATATTGATGAATTAAAGTTTTTATCCATCGTGGAAGCTTGAAGTGGTCCAGCAGCTTTATTTCTTGAGGCTGGTTGTGATTTTCTACTCTTTCCCCCCTCCGTTTTCTTTAAGTGTGATTTTGATGACTGTGATGCACTTTCGTCGCTGATGAATGGTTTGAATTTAATGGGTTTAGTACTTGTTGTTTTGCTCAAATTTTGTGAAGAGCGCAGTTTGGGAAGACTAGCCGAGGAGTTCAACATGGTGGTGGGTTTTTCAAAAATCGTTTTGATTGACGTGTCATTTTTTTGGTCGTTCTTTGTGGGATCAAAAGTTGCTGCGTAGTGAATGACTTGAGGAACTATAGGGCGAACATTTGAAGAAGAGTTGACGGTCATATCGTTGATGATCTTTTTAATCGAAGAAACTTTTTCCTCTGTATTCATTGTTTGTTTTCTGAAAGTTTCCACAGTGTATTTGTGTTGATTGTCAACTTCATCATCATCGCTCAGTTCGTATTTTTCGTTGTTTGGAAAGATAGGCGTATCGTAGTGTTCAATTTGTTCTCGAAGCTGACGGCCGCGGCTTGAGTGGTTTGTTGGGCGGCTCTTTAATTGTGCTGATGTCAGCGCATTCGGTTCCTCATGAAAAGTTGAAGTTGAATGATGCATAGGAGTTTCCATTAAAACATGTTGGTCAAATTCCAGATCACTCTCATTCTCAAGCTCATTAGCATTACTTTTTTCATTTCTTAAAGTACCGGTATCGTTTTCAGTAAATTTTTTTTGCAGCTTGAAAATAGGGTCTTGTTCGTCGTAATCTTCATGTGCTTTTAAATATTCTACCAAATCTATATTATTTTTGAATTTCTCCAACATTGCTATTCTTTTTTTAGTTTTCAGTAATAATTGTTCATTTGATTGTGAATGTTCGTTGTACTGATTTTTGTCGTTTCTTTTCGCTTTCAATGCTGCATTCCCAGAGTATTTGCCTGTTTTAATAAACTGTTTAACCCTTTCCGAATCCATGTATGTGATTAAAGTGGGCACAGATATTTTGTGTTTGATGGCAACTTGTTTCAACGAAGTAGAAGATAAATTATTTAAATATTCTTTGGCTGCCCGATATTTTCTCATATCCATAAAATATGTAGCATCATCTTTGGAAGGTTTTGGTGGTAAAGTGTAGTTTTTCCTTAATTTTCTTCCCTTTTTGGGAGCAATATCTGGTGAATCCGTTTTATGCAATACTGGTGACGACTGTGAAAAATTTGAAGTTTTGTGTTTTTTGTCTGCAAAATAATCTGCACTATTGGTGTTGTACAATCTTTTTTTGCTTTTGTTACCAGAGTGTGTGCCAGAGGTGTCATTATCATTATATTCATTACAATCATTATCGCCAAGATCAGCCTGCTGACTCCTTGATTGATTTTTGGAGGAGGTTGAATTTGAATTGTTTTCTGATATATAGTTGTTTTGTCGATCATTATTTTTCTTAATGCTCTTATTATTAGGTTGCCGTTTTATGTTAGTATTTTTTTGTTCACTCAACGTGGCCACACCGCTATTCAAAAAAGGTTGGTTACCAAAACTCATATCTCTAAATGATTGAGGCACCACATCAGCAAGTTGTGAGCTACTTTTGTAAGTGTTGCTTTGATTTATCGAGTTGTCCGTGTTTTCTTTTTCTTCCCCTAGCCCTTGCTCTTGATCTTGATCTTGCTTTTGCTGGTTTCCATTTCGGTTTCCATTTCTATTTGTAGGAGCGAGACTCGTTTTCAAAGAGTCTTCATTGGAAGCGTTATTGCTTCTGGAATGTGAGTATGGCGGCT